>Ga0123355_10019340_pt1 | contig 10842 bp, 5 predicted proteins | sample TergutEmb28metaG_3_FD_89872 | JGI IMG/M metagenome (GOLD analysis project Ga0123355, IMG submission 89872) | Embiratermes neotenicus P1 segment gut microbial communities from Petit-Saut dam, French Guiana - Emb289 P1 | ecosystem: Host-associated > Arthropoda: Insects > Digestive system > Gut ...
CCCCTTGCCTACAAGGCAGACTGATTGAATAATATTGGATGTTACCAATGCTTTAACCGTTATCCGACTAACGCGCCGTGTGTGAAGTGGCCATTTAACTGCCAGCGGTACAAACGCACCACAATTGATTATGTTGACTGGGTGACGGATAACAATTCAGTTATGAGTGATTACGGCGGGTCTGGTGAATAATAAATTATAAATATTATATAATATTATAAATAATAAATAAAATAATAAATTATTTTATTGTATTGTTCTTACGGCACGTACAGTGGCTCTATCATTTTTCCAAAATCCAGCGCACGACAGCGAATCTAATCCTGCACGCGATTCTAAACCGCATCTGATATTTTAGCCCTCTGAAACTGTAAAAGGGTGCGGATTATATTCGAGAATATACGGTATTTTTGTTGATACGACGCAGATATGTTTTTAACACAATATACGGAGGCTAAAATCGTGAGATAAAATCAGCTGTGTCCGACAGACAGAACTACACGCAACGTCTGGGGCTGAAGACGGGGACAGACTCAGTTCCTGAAATATAATCCTTTTATTTATCATGTATGTTTGCTATTTTCAGTAATAATAGGACACCAGACGGTGAAATAAACTCCACGAAATAAGAATCTTCAGTGACAAGCCATTATCATAACATCGTACAAAAATTCCTCTGTAGTCACAGTACAAGCACCAGCAAAAATGTAGGTAGTTCCAAGCTCCCTCTAATACACTGTTGTCGTGAAATCGTTGCACGTACCATCATCAGCCAATAATGGCATAATGGCACGTTTCTCAACACACCGCTTTCAAATACATTTACACTTTAATTTCTGCTTTTGGAATAAAAAAAAATAAGACCACGTGAAAGAAATAGTGTAAAGTTGCATCTTGCAACTTTACCTCCATCATTAACAGTTTTGGAAATGACAAAAAGTGCTGGCAATTCTGATTTCAACAATAAATGTCAGCGTCCAATCGTTCGACTGTAGTCACTATCGCGCAAATTTATTCCACACTTTGGTTACGTCCAATGAAATTTAAAAAAAAATACTTACAAATAAAATTATATTAACTTGTATAAATGATTATATGTGTCTCGCAATCATTAACAGTTTTCCGGCAATCAATCAGACAGCAAGTATAAGCATTGGGCGGGCCTAAGATTTTGCGGATACTGACTCTTGTATTATGGGTACGAACAAATACACGACACGTAAGTAGGAAATGGCGAAGGTCATATTTCTTTATTTTATTTCATAAATTGATGTCGGAAGGGTCTTTACTTATGCCAATTTACTGTGTAAATACGTTGAGGGGGTATGAGTTGATATTTGTGCAGTAAGAATACACAAACAATGTATCTTATTGACATATATCGATTTGTTTGATGATCCTCACCCTCTTCAACATGTGGTTCTTGGCAATTTGGTTATAATTCCGTTTATAGTTCACATTCTGTCAGTGCAATTATTACCGTTAATTTCAAATTAGTGATTAAATTTCATATAGTACTCGGCCTGCTTTTAATAATACCTAATTACTCTACCCACTCCTTTGCCAGCTCTGTCATAAGGTCTTAGTATTTCACAGCTCTAATTAGCAACGCTGTCAATGTATGAAATAAAAAATCGTGTTGATTATACTGGTATGTGAAAGACATATGAGTATGAAAAATGGTGGGATAATATTAAACGGGAAAAGCGGAAGTACTATTTACTCCTTAACCGCAATAATTTAGAGATTATTGAATGCGTGTGAGTGTCTTGTGGTACAAAAAGTATCACATAGTACCTGGAAATGTTGTGATAAGAAATCTCCCTTTGGATTAGGGATATGAGAAACACAAGCCAGTATATTCAGTCCGTAGCTGCATTGTTGGAGGTTTCCCTCGCCAATTACAGTCTAATCCCACTGTGTTCTCGCACATTGGTTACTCAGCTGTTTCAATAACACAAATGTCTGCTCGACTGATGTGTGCAAGCTCAGGCTAAATAATTCCTTCGTGAGGAGTCGTCGCCCTTCCTGGAACGCATAATACACTGGCCACTTTCACATTCAGAGGACCGTGCATCGTGATATATTCTTATAATAAAACCAAAGAGATGCACTAATTTCTTAAATTTATTTTAGGAACAGAACTCTACATGTTTCGGACAGTTCCTCTGTCCATCATCAGGAGTCCAGTACTGTACACACAGCAATAAGTGTATGTCATAGAGGTTATGCTGACTGCATAACCTCTATGACATACACTTATTGCTGTGTGTACAGTACTGGACTCCTGATGATGGACAGAGGAACTGTCCTAAACATGTAGAGTTCTGTTCCTAAAATAATTTAAGAAATTATTATAAGATACACTGGTCACTATCGGCAGCTTCCTGAAGAGAATTTAAAGGATCCACATTCAGAGACACATTTTAATATCCTCCTTCCATTCATGCACACAGCTCGTAATTGGAATCCTCCTTTCAGGTTTTGAGTAAAATTTTTTAACTCATCATCCCCAACCTTATCATTGACCATTCAATGGTTATTTTTAATGTTTTAATTATCTCCACCAAATGGTTCTGCATTGTGGTGTTGGCCCAATAGCACAAATGTCAAAAAGAAAAACAGCATAAATGCATCAAAGCAATGCAGGTACACAAAACCACAACACAGAAAGACATTTGAAAACAGGAAAATAAAGTAAATTCTGTCTCTTCAGACTCATTTATTTCCATAATTTTAATGATATTATTTCTTTTATGCCTGGTTACTCAGCAACCACAAATAATTTAAATTAAAATACAACATTAATACACTACCAGAAAGTATTATAAACTAATAAATATTGCTAGATAATGATGATAATTTTTAGTGATTTAGCAGGCTGTACAATGTTCCCACATCTTCCTGCGCCCATCTAACAGTTATATTATCTTCTTCCTCCAGTTGCTTCTGTCATTCCAGTCTTCTCCCATTAATCCCTTTTCTCCCATCAGTCCTCTAATCCCTTCCGCCCAGGCAAATAATAATAATTATTGTTATTATTACCATTATTTAGACCTTATTTCTTTGCCGAATTAAACAAACCAATGATAACTAGGGTATCTTGACACAACCAGCATGTAGGCTACAACAGCCTAGTCGATATAGTGACTAAAACCGGAACAACAGTGGAAATGTGCTGCGATATCCAGCGTAACCAACAGACTTTCTCGTCTTCAAAGCGTCCAGATCGATTTTAAACCCCGCCTAGCTGAGTTTCTTACGGGAAAATATTTTATTTCCCCGACGGCACAGAGGCCTTAGCCTGATGTTAATCACTCCATCCAGTACCGGGGTTAAGAATGAGTGTAGCTACACTATCATTCCTCCATCTGCCTTACTGACGTGTAAAGTGATAAATTTATGGTAACGTCAAGTAACGAGAATTTTTAAATATTCTTATATCGTCACATTCCCAAATTGCAGAAAGCTATGATTAATCGATAACACAGACTCTTGTGCAAATATCAGAATATACAAGCACCAAGTCACGGCAAGGTAGTGGTTGGTTCTACAACACAAAGTTTTACCTTTACTTAACAGAACTTGCAGAAGTACGGAGGGAAAGGAAATGGAAGGGAGAAAAAAAGAGAGAAAAGTTACGAAAACGTTTTTCTCCTCTTTTTCGGCTGTTTCGCAATTCAATAGTGTACGTGCTTCGGTAAGTGAATTGCCGTTAAAGAAGGGGCTGTAGAATAGAAAGACAAGCAAGAAAGAGAACAGGAGGGCCTTGAGTGAGACCCACAGGGAGTTTCGCCCTTTCAGAATTTCACGAGTCGAACTTTGACTCGCGCGCACAATAAACTTTTACCATGCTTCTGGAATAAAGTATGCCCTCTCTTACATGTGCCATAGATAAACCACAACTACTACATTCCGCTGTTTCCCTCTCTTCCCCTCAAATGGTGTTTCATGTCTTGTCGAGGGGAAGAAAAATTTATATCACGGGAATTACAAGAAAAGGTTTTTTTTCTTTTTTCAGCTTTCTCCATAAAAACCGTTGGTGTGTTAGGAGGGTAGACTTCAAATGTCTGAACCTGTTAATTCACGTTGTCGAGTTGGAAATTTAGCAGTGAGGTTTTGAGACTTTATTGTTAAGACCGTATAGCGGATTTTGTTGTGAATAGCTCATCCTTGAAATGTTTGTTGTGACTAACACATCCCTGAAATTTTTGTTGTGACTAGCACGTCCTTGAAATTTTTTGTTGTGACTAGCACGTCCTTGAAATTTTTGTTGTGACTAGCACATCCTTGGAGTTTTTGTTGTGACTAGCATATCCTTGAATTTTTTGTTTTGACTAGCACATCCTTGAAATTTTTGTTGGACTAGCACGTCCTTGAATTTTTTGTTGTGACTAGCACATCCTCGAAATTTTTGTTGTGACTAGCACGTCCTTGAAATTTTTTGTTGTGATTAGCGCGTCCTCGAAATTTTTGTTGTGACTAGCACTTCCTCGAAATTTTTGTTGTGACTAGCACATCCTTGAATTTTTTGTTTTGACTAGCACGTCCTTGAAACTTTTGTTGTGACTAGCACACCCTTGAAATTTTTGTGACTAGCACGTCCTTGAAAATTTTGTTGTGACTGGCACATCCTTGAAATTTTTGTTGTGACTAGCACGTCCTTGAATTTTTGTTGTGACTAGCACGTCCTCGAAATTTTTGTTGTGACTAGCACATCCTTGAAATTTTTGTGACTAGCACGTCCTTGAAAATTTTGTTGTGACTGGCACATCCTGGAAATTTTTGTTGTGACTAGCACGTCCTTGATTTTTTGTTGTGACTAGCACATCCTCGAAATTTTTGTTGTGACTAGCACGTCCTTGAAATTTTTGTTGTGACTAGCACATCCTTGAAGTTTTGTTGTGACTAGCACGTCCTCGAAATTTTTGTTGTGACTAGCACATCCTTGAAATTTCTGTTGTGACTAGCACGTCCTTGAATTTTTTGTCGTGACTAGCACATCTTTGAAATTTTTTCTTTTGACTAACACATCCTCGAAATTTTTTGTTGTGACTAGCACATCCTTAAATTTTTTTCCTTTCGATCTAATACAAAGAAAAGAAGTGGGCACTTTTAGAATCATCCAAGATATTGCAATATTCAGCTCCCAAAAGAACATGGTAGCTAAAGTAATTGTATTTTGTCTTAAATTCTGCATTACAATACTGCGTTTTTCTAGCGATTACAAGAAAGTACATTATTTTGTGAAAGAAAATTGTTTGAAAGAAGAAGTCAATTAGTTTGTCAAGGACAGGGTAAAAACCTGCTCTTTTAATCGTACTGCTGTTAGTATGCACATAAATCATACAAAAGAAAAATAAATGCATGAAAACCGTAATAATGAACATGTTACAGAATGTAAATAAAAAAGTACGAAATAAATTGTTTAGGAACTGGACATATCCCTGCAAAATTAGTTATAAAATAAATTCTGTCAAGACCACTACGAAAAGCTGTAACATTTCACTTGTAAATGAAAAAAGTTATGTCTATTATGGAACAGTTCAAGTTTTTTGTTCTTCATATACACAAATCTCACAATAAATATGCTCTGGGGAAACACAGGATTTAAAAAAACCACAGTCTATCGAAATATTTGTAAGTAATTCGATCTAGCAATTGATACATACTTTAATTTCTTAATTTATCAAGCAAGATGGCCAAGTGTTATAGAACATATCTATCATTTTAGAGGTCCTAGGACCAAATTCGTAGAGACAGGCAGCTATTCATTGCCCTTAGTCTGCTAGTGTGTGGGTTTATTCAATTTCTTAAAGCATATGCATATATATATATATAGATATAGATATATATGTATATAATGGTAATAATAATAATGAAACATATCAAACATGACAACCTGTATGTCGATCCTTAGTGCCAACTCTACAGTTGTGTTCAGAAGGCCGTTTCGTTACAGAACAGAAAAGGCATAACTACGGCGCTAAAACTAACTGCCTTTGAGACGGATGTGCTCGAATTGAATGTGATGTTTGTGTGACCGTGCATCATTGATACAATAACATAAACAGCCAAATAGATGCAACAATAATAATTTTACTAATATCTGGGTATATATATATATATATATATATATATATAGCCTATAGGTAAGTTCTCCCTTTGTAATTCCCACAAATATGGAAAAAGAAATAGACTGTGTGGTCAGTTTCACGTACCGGCTACTTTACCTTCTGGACAAGAGCCAATGGCACCAGTGAATGGGATGCTCGGTAGGACACACAACCGGTCTTGGTCCTTCGGTAATAGACAGGCTTTTTTTCTCTTGTGTAAAAAAGGCCACGAATACTCGGACGTGCAACGCATCACCTATTAACTCTACTGATCTTTGCTTCCTTGCGTACATACACATACATAAACATAACGCCTATTTTAATAATCAGCTTTCATTTCGACAAGTAAAGCCAGTATGTGGATATGTAACTAATTCGAGTATAATATTATAAACAGCCAACTAGATGCAACAATAATAATTTTATTAATAATTTCAATCATCTCAGCATGTTTCGGACAATAGATTCGCCCATCCTCAGTAGCACTAGACTGTTTTACAGGTTGTGATAAAAAACACCGACGATGCTGCCTTATACCACAAGCTGTAAATACAGTTTAGTGCTACTGAAGATGGGAGAAATTATCTTCCGAAACATGTTGAGCTGATTGAAATTATTAATAAAATTATTATTGTTGCATCTAGTTAGCTGTTTATGTTATTGTATCAATGATGCACGGTCACACAAACATCACATTCAATTCGAGCACATCCGTCTCAAATGCAGCTAGTTTTAGCGCCGTAGTTCTGCCTTTTCTGTTCTGTAACGAAACAGCCTTCTGAACACAACTGTAGAGTTGGCACTAAGGATCGACATACAGGTTGTCATGTTTGATATGTTCCATGTTCGGAGCATTAATCAGGTGTATAATATTTTTAAACGAACAAAAAAGACACTTTTTGTGTATTGGATTGTTATATTTTCTCTTATTAAATGCACTTGGATATATAACTGTAATTTTATTACTTAGTAATTACCGACATGTTTTGGCCACTCGTGTGGCCATTTTCAGGATGATGAGAGAAGGATACAATTATAATGTCTCTAAATCTCTCCCATTCAAGTATCATATAATTTAAACAGTAAAGTATCGATGAGTACAAAATATTAGAAGTTAAAAAGTTGTAACATGCAGCATAATTCTGTGGAGTTACGGAAATATAATATACATGTTGTGAATTAAGATCCTGTACTGAAACTGATATTTATATACAAAAAAATCTATGTTGTTGTATTGTTAGATATTGACAAAGTAGAAAGATTGAGAAAGACGAATAAGTAGTTGATGAGCTTCTTACGTGTTTACTTTTTACCTTTTATGTTGTATGGGATTACAAGCTTCTGGACAGTTTGAAAATTTTTTTAAAGGAATTTTCAATATGAAACTTTATTTCATTACGTTAAATGCTTGACTGGATAAAATATTGTATATCTGGTTAGTTGGATGGTACATACAGTGGGCGGATAAACAATTTTACGAATGAATGAAGACAAACTGGATGACCTGTTCACATGTGATATTTTTCTCACATGTTATTGATTTATAATTACTGCGAGGGGGAATTGGAAACGTAATCTCAAAACAATGGATTTTATATACATTTCTTAAATAATTAATATGCTATAATCTGAAGCTAAGTTTAGGTCTGAATAGTTTCAAGACTACGAGAGAGACAACATATAAGAGAGACCACGTGTGATTCAATACTTTAAAATGAAAGAGTTTAACAGTGTCAAGAAAAAGACAGAAACAAAAACACGTCCTGAGTGTGAAAAATTCACGTTTTAAATGCTCTAATAAATATATTCAAAATCTTTCAGTAACGTTATCTGTAAGTTTCAGCAAAGGTCAATAAGCTTCTGATTTCTATTACATAACTTAACGTGTGTTTCAATATTATCGTGCCCATAATCCTAGAGTCTGCCCAAAGGCTTCTTCCCCACCTACTGCAAAATATTTTGTGCTAAAAAAAATAGAATTCATGAAAACATAGCCCTAACAATTTTGCTTTAAGAATATCCGTTTAAAGTTTTCTAATTCTCATAAGTAAGATTTGTTTATTCTTAATATTTTTAAGAGTGCACTTTTGATTCTGAGAGCTTTCTACTTAACTTACTTCATTCTGTCGCTTCAAAACGTGACAAAATTAACTGCACTTTGTAAGCTCCAACTCAACATTTCAGCCAAACACTCCCTGCCCATTTTTCGCAACTTTTGTGCCAGAACAATAGGGAATCAGTGAAGTTCTGAACGCAGCCTTCGACTGCTACAATTTTATTGGAAATCAAGTGCAGCCTTTGTTCTAACAACCGGAAGACTAACGATCATGTTCTGAATTTCAGTTCATTATTGCGACTGAGATCTGCACTCTTCTGGGATATTACGCAGCATAAAGTGGTAATGCCTTACCGACGTTTCGGGACAACCCATCGGTCCCATCATAAAGTAACTCCTTGACTCCTGAAGATGGGGCCGATAGTTTTTTCCCTGAAACGTCGGTACGGAATTATGCATCTATTTTGCGTAATATTCCACAAGACAGCAGATCTCATCTACATCGCGGCGGAAGCCTGAAATCACGTATCATTGCATTTCATTTTTGCAGTTCCCGTTCCTATCGTGTTTGGCAACACAGTCTTGAAAAATAAAAAATACGGTTTCATGTGCTTCCAGAAACATAAGAAGCACCAATTGAGCAAGCTCTTTAAAAAATTGAAATCAACAAGACCAACTTTAATAAGAATACAGACCTGGCGGTATTATGTACAAAGATGTACACTTATGTAACAACAAGTAAAATCTCTTTGGTATTTTATTGCTAAACAAATAAGAGTCCAAATAAATATATAATATAGCACTTAACCATACGCCTGGTCTGCAGTTAAGTTACATTATACATTGTTAAAGTGGGTTCTTTCTGGCTTCCATGTTATGTCACTTTATTTTCTTTCCTTAAAATGTTATTTCAAGCTGAGCTCTGTTCCGTCGTTCGTCTGGCAAACAGAGAGGCCCTCTACGCTTCAAAGTGAACACTTAGTAGGTGGATTTGTTCTGCGTAATTGCCTATTAACCTGGAATTACAGTAATGGGTACACACACACAAACACAATGCATCAAATCAGAGATCTGTAACTCTCAAGACGCTTGGCTTTAATTTATCGCATATCCTGGAACTGTCAAAATCCCCGGTGTTATTAATGAAATCGATACACCAGGAGATATAATGTCTTCATATCAAACAAGTCGCAATTTCTTAAAAGGTTTCAGATGATCTCCGTGGAGACAAAAATATGTGGGAAAGATGTGCGATACACTAACATCAGGCACGGTCTACCACCCAGTTGTCAACAATGTTAGGGTAAATGAACAATCCCTAGGAAATGTTCAATTCCTTTTTACGCTCACGCCTAACTCGGTTGGTCTCTGCAGTACTAACAGCAAACACCCAGAGAGTTTCAACCAACTCACGTCAGATTCTTCTTATTGCTGTCTGAGTTAAAGGAGAGATTAAGGTAGAGTTCTAGCACTGATTTATATGAAACCTTTACTTCAGTTTCTACAAGCCTTCAATAATGTTGCAGACTGAAGTATACTGTCCGTATCTGAGCGCCTGCAATAATAAAAATATAAATTAACCTACATTTCCTTCAAACATTACAAAATCTGACGCCATACATATTGGGCAGCCGTTCTTCTGCTGCCTATCCAAGAATAACGAGGCTCACATCCTAATCCAGGTATTATAATAAATCAGAAAACAACCGCTTTCTTCCACATCCTCTCCAATTCAGTATTCACTGAACACCCCATCATCCATTTATCTACAATGTAAATAAACATGTCAACATTAATTAAATCAAGAAGAAAAAGAAATTTATAATTATGACAAAACAGGTTTATTATTGAACAGAAGGTCATTGTCTTTTTTGTCCATTAACTTTCTTGTTCACTGAGGAAAACGCCTAGACATTGCTCCAAAATATGTCAATGTTAGTTCTTTTCAATTTTTTCCAATTTGTTACTCACTGTAATCGCTCCAGTCCGTGATAAATGACCCACATAAACAATAAAATTTGTTTATAAAACACAATAAAATTTTCTTGTGTGTACACGACCGAATGATCTATGTGAATTCCTATTCAATTTTAAACGCTTTCAGTAAGACAGTTGGTAACAGCTTTATGTTATTCTGTCTAGAGGCTTAAACCAGAATCAGGTGGTGTTATTCAATCGGTATATACTCCTGACTTGCATTCTGGATGTATCCGTAGTGGATTTTTTAATGAAAAGAAATTAATTTAAATTTCTTTGTGGTTCGTCACACCGTCATGAAAGGTTGGTGTCCTTCCGTTTAAAAATTGTAATTCATGTACACAATTTGTCATAGTTCGCACAGTTTCTCCAAATAATTTAAGCTGATAGAAAACAAATATTTGCAATTTTTGAAATGCGTATTGGAAAGCAGCAAGGAAGAAAGCGCAAATTTTCTCAGAACGGAAAATTAATATTTACAAAATTTCGCACAACAACGTAAATTAGTTGAAGAATAAGAGACCAACTTGATGTCACTAGTTATTAAGTTTTATTTCACTTCTTCTATGCTCAACGTGTTTCGGACATTAATATATCCATCATCAGGAGCTTGCGACTTTTCTATTGTATCACCACATTGGTCGTGTGTTCTTGTTTCGATGTGTGTTGGAGTTTCGGTGTGGCTGGTTTGGA
>Ga0123355_10019341_pt1 | contig 10842 bp, 7 predicted proteins | sample TergutEmb28metaG_3_FD_89872 | JGI IMG/M metagenome (GOLD analysis project Ga0123355, IMG submission 89872) | Embiratermes neotenicus P1 segment gut microbial communities from Petit-Saut dam, French Guiana - Emb289 P1 | ecosystem: Host-associated > Arthropoda: Insects > Digestive system > Gut ...
CGGAAGTCATTGGGCTCGACTGGCGCATTCCGCTCGATGAAGGCTGGCAGCGGCTCGATCATCGCGGGGCGGTGCAGGGAAATCTTGATCCGGTGGTACTGTTTGCCGGCTGGAGGGAATTGAAGCCGCGCGCGGAAGGAATTCTTCGCCGGGCTCGAGGCCGGCCCGGGCACATCTTCAATCTCGGGCACGGCATTCTGCCCGAAACGCCGGTAGACAACGTAAAGAATCTGGCCAAGTTCGTGCAGGAATACTCGGCGCCAGGTTCCGCACGGCCTGCCGGAAGCCGGGAGTCGCACGCCGGAAGCCGCGTCCCATGACTCGCATCGCCATCATCGGCGGGGGAATCTCCGGCCTGGCTGCGGCCTTCGAACTCGAGCAGCGCCGGACGAGCGGGGCAGATGTCGAATACACACTTTACGAATCTTCCCCGCGCTTCGGCGGCGTACTTCGCACCGATCAGGTCGACGGGTGCATCGTTGAGGCCGGCCCGGATTCTTTCCTGACCGAGAAGCCCTGGGCTACAGATTTGAGCCGGCTGGTCGGGCTCGGGGACCAACTCATCGGGTCCAACGACTCTGACCGTAAAACTTACATTCTGACGCGCGGCCGTCTGGTCGAGATGCCGCCCGGGCTCATGTTCATGGTTCCGACGAAGATCCTGCCCACCGGGCTCTCGCCGCTGTTTTCCTGGAGCACCAAGTTGCGCATGGCGCAGGAACTGTTTCATGCGCCGCGGTCGGTCGATCGCGATGAATCTGTCGCCGAATTTGTGGAGAGACACTACGGCCGGGAGATGGTCGATCGTCTGGCGGACCCGCTGCTGTCGGGCGTCTACGGCGGCGACGCGGCGAACCTGAGCGTGCGCGCCGTTCTCCCCCGCTTCGCCGAGATGGAGCGCACGCATGGCAGCCTCGGGCGCGCCCTGCTGGCCGCACGCCACCAGATGAAGCAGTCGCCGGGACCGGGCCACTCGACGCCTCCGCTGTTTACCTCGCTCAAGAACGGCATGCAGCAGCTGGGGGAAACGGTGGTTTCGAAGCTGAACCCGTCCTTCCTTCTGACCGGCGTTACCGTGCAGGCCGTTCAACCGGAAGCCGGAGGGTGGCTGGTCTCGGCAGGATTCGACTCCGATCAGTTCGACGCTGCCATCGTCGCCTTGCCCGCGCTCGCCGCGGCCAACGTGCTGCGCATGGCCAGCCAGGACCTTTCTCGGGAACTGGGGGCGGTCGAGTACAGTTCGTCGATCACTGTGGGGCTCGGCTACGGCCGGGAAGTACGCGCAACCCTGCCGCCGGGATTCGGATTTCTTGTGCCGCGCAGCGAGGGCAAGCTTCTGCTCGCCGCTACCTTTGTCCACAACAAGTTCCCCCATCGAGCACCGGAGGATCGCGCGCTTCTGCGCTGCTTCTTCGCTGGCGGCAGTGCCGAAAAGCTCTGGCCGCTATCCGACAATCAAATCGCCGACATCGCGCACCACGAACTCGAGCAGATCGCGAGTGTCCCCGGCAAGCCCCTGTTTGCCCGTGTCTACAAATGGAAATCCGCCATGGCGCAGTACAGCGTCGGGCACCTTGAGCGCCTCGAACGAATCGAGCGGCTGCGGGGGCAATTGCCGGGCCTGGCTCTGGCGGGCAATGCCTATCGCGGGATCGGCGTGCCCGATTGCGTGCGATCGGGGCGGGAAGCCGCTGCGGAAATCCTCAAAGCCGCTCTCTAAGAGCGCGCGGGCGGCGTATGCTCAAGCGCACTTCGCCGTCGCCAGTTATCGCCAGGTTGGACCTTCACTCTGGTTCTGAGCGGGTTTACGCCGCAGGCGTGCCACTACCAGACGGATTTCGTCGTAAGTGATTTCCGGGGGCAAGACCTCCTTGAGGGTCTTCAGACGGTCCAGTTTGTCCAGTCCAATGCGATGGCAGGCGGCTTCGATCAGCGCCTGCCGCCCGGAGTCGATCCAATCAGACGGCAATTCGACGTCACCATTCTCCACCAGTGAGGCGACAGCACTCACGACCGTGCTCAACTGACGGCCCCGAATCTGGGCAATCTCCGCCAGGCCCTTCCCTTCCCTGAGCAATTGCTTGGTTTCGAGGGCGGGCGCAGTCTTGTTGAGCGGAACGGGGGCGGCACGGGCTCCCTCATGAAAACGCGCCAGGGCCGCCAGAATTCCCGGCCCGTACTTGTCAGCCTTGCGTTCGCCAATGCCGGTGATGGAGAGCAGCTGGGGGAGCGAAGCTGGCCGAAGGCGGCAAATCTCATCGAGAGTCGTATCGTGCAGCACAACGTAGGCGGGCACACCCAGTTCTTTGGACGTCACCCGCCGCCACTCGCGCAAATATTCGCGCAATTCGGCATCTGGCTCCGCCACCGAGAATGACCGCGGCCCCCGATCGCCGGCAGCAGGCACAAACGCCGGGGGAACCGCAACCCGCCTGGAGGCCATCGTCAGCCATTGCGGCAGGGTTCCGCAAACGTCGCACGCGCCACAGGAACTCCACTTGGGCGTTTCGCCGAAATGCGTGCAAATCTGCAAATGCCGGCACCGGCCCGACTCAGCGAAGTCGCGGATTTTGTAGTACCTCTGCCACGCCCGGTCACGCTCGGCGGCGTCGGTGATCTGGTTGGCGAAGAAGCCCAGCAATCCGGCATCTTTCCTCTGCCACAGCAGCAGGCAATCGGCGGGATTCCCGTCGCGCCCGGCGCGCCCCGCTTCCTGGTAATACTGTTCGATCGACTTCGGCAGCGCCAGGTGAATGACCGCCCGCACGGTCGCCTTGTTGATGCCAAGCCCGAATGCGATCGTACCGACCAGCACGCGCACCTCGTCGGACATCCAGCGCTCCTGATTGCGGCGGCGCTCATCGCCCGGCATCTTGGCGTGGTAAGGCACGGCCGGGATTCCCCGGTCCTCCAGAAAATCCACGGTTTCTTCCACTTTGCTGATGGTCGGGGAGTAGATGATGACGTTGCCCTCGCCGTAATTTCTGAGTGCTTTCACGAGCAATGCACTCTGCTCCGAACTCTCGCACTCTCGCACCAGATAGCGCAGGTTGGGACGGTGGAAGCTGGCGATGTACTTGTCGGGATTGCGCAAGGCGAGTTGCGCGAGAATGTCATGCCGTACGTGGCGCGTGGCGCTCGCCGTAAACGCAGCGATCGGGCGATCAGGGAAACTGCCCCGCAGGCGGCTCAGCTGGCGGTATTCCGGGCGAAATTCGTGCCCCCACTCGGAAATGCAGTGCGCCTCGTCGATGGCGAAAAAACCGATGGGAACGCGCTCGAGCCAGGGCAGCGTGTCCGCCCGCTGCAGCCGTTCGGGCGAGAGATAAAGCAACCGATAAGCACCTTCGCGCGCTTTCCGCATCACGCGGCTCTGCTCGTCGCCGCGGAGGGAACTATTGAGCACCGCGGCGGGAATTCCCATATGCGCCAACTGCGCCACCTGGTCCTGCATCAACGCAATCAGCGGGGAAATCACCACCGTCGTCCGCTGCGACATGACCGCCGGCAGCTGGTAGCACAGAGACTTGCCACCCCCGGTTGGCATCACAACGCATATGTCATGACCGGCCAGGAGACTCCGGACGATGCGTTCCTGCAGCGGACGGAAGGCGCTGTAGCCCCAGTAGCGCCGCAAGGGAGTCAGCAGGTCCGCCTCTGGAGTCATGGAATCAGTATAGGGCGTGAGCCAGCCAGGGGTCGGAAAGCGGAGAGCGGGGCCGCCTGGGGCAGGCAGCTCCGATCTGGAACATGCCTATGCCATCATTCCAAGGAGCGCAGCGAGGAGGAATCTGCCGCCTTCGTGCCCCCGGACCAGGGAACCAGTGCCTGCCGACAGGTCCTGTCGAACAGAACCCAGACGAGTCCAATCACCAGGAAACACAGCACACTGCCTTCGGGCCCAACCGATCCTCCACTCAGCCAATCCTCGCCCCGCGGCGACGAACTCAGCAGATGACCGCGAGCCGGCATGCCGCTGTCAGGGACGGAGTAGAAAAATGTCTCACCCCAATCCCACGCGGCGTGAAATCCGACCGCGAACCAAAGATTTCCGGTACGCCGCAGGGTCAGGCAGAAGAAGAACCCGATGAAGGCCGCGGCCAAAAGGCCGCTCCAGTGCTCGCCCGTATTTCCGCGATGAACCAGTCCGAAGACACACGACAGGGCAATCGCCGCGGGCCAGAACCCAAGGCCACGCGAGAGCGTGAATTGCGCGTAACCTCGGAACAGAAATTCTTCAAAGAGCCCCACGACGAGGAAAAAGACTGCCCAGAATGCGGCGAATCGCACAAGCCGGTATCCATGCAGCACGAGGTGGCCAAAGGCGAAAGCGTGCAAACCATAGAGAGCGCAGATCAGCACGCTGATCGCGGCAAATCCCCAGCACAGACCGGTCCGGAACAGGCGCCCGAATGCGCCCCTCGGAGCCAGACCGTACGCACCCCATCGCCGCCCTTCCACCCGCGCCAGGACAAGAGCCGGAATCACGGCAGCGAACAGGTCCCCGCACTCTTCCAGCAACATCGACCACAAGCCGCCGGCTCCCAGATTTCGCGCCCACGCCAACTGAACCGCAAGCCACTGCAGCGCATAAAATAGGGCGGCATAGAAAGCCAATCCCCAGCCGGGGCGAAGGCCGTCCGGGCCCAAAAATAGCGTAGAGACATAGGAGGGCTGGCTGACCGCTCGAAACTCGGGAGAGGACGGTGTGGACGGAGATGCACTCGGTTTGACGCCGACGTCGCTCATCGAGAACGTTTTCCGCAAATACCCAACGACATGGTAAAACAGTCGGCTCGACTTTATGCGTCCATATTTCACGCGTGAACGTTTTGGCCGGCCGCAGCTCGTTGCCGCCTGGCTGCTGCTCGCTTTCCTCGCTCAGGCGTTGTGGCTGATCCGCGCCGAGGTGAGCGTGACACCCGGACTCGACTTCGCGGAGGCAGTCCGCGTCGGCGAAGGATGGAAACAGTGGCATGCCCGCGGCACTGCCGCCGCACCTTTCAGCGAGACCGCGGAGACTGGCCTTCCGGATCCGGGTCCGGGCGACGAGAGCGGATTTGATACAGAACACTCTCCGTTGCTCTACCTCGCCTCTGCCGGACCGCTCCTGGCATGGCCGCGTGATCTTTCCGCCGACACTGCCCCCTACTGGCGGTGGCTTCCCCGAATTCCCTTTCTCGCTTGTGGAATATTCCTCGGGGCATCGCTCTGGTACGTCGCCAGGCGGCTTTGCGGAAACGCCGGAGGTTTCATCGCCCTTACGTTCTATTGTTTCTCTCCATCGCTGCTTCAGTCCAGCGCGGCCTGGCACACGGACCCGGAAATCGTAGCGGCCTGGGGAGCCTTTGGGGCAGTCTTCACCGCCATCGCCGTCGGCCACACGCTGTACGCTCCACGTGAAGTCGTGTTGTGGAACTGGCGGCGCATCGTGCTTCTCGGAGTCTCGCTGGCGATTGCCATCGGTGCACAATTCTCCATGATCGTTCTTGTTCCCTTAACCTTGGGATTTCTGCTTTATGTAGCCCCGGTGCGGCGCCGAGCCGGCCTGGTAATCTGGATGGCGGCATGCAGCGTGGCATTTGTCCTGTTGTTCGCCGTGTACTTCTTTCGTTGGCGCGGATTCGCTGAAAGCATGGCCCATGCAGTTTTCTGGGGAGGGAACTGGCGCGGGTTCACTTTCCTGGGCGTCTACAAGCAGCTCGCGGTACAGATCGGACGCGCTTGTCCTGCACTCGCCCTTGCCCTGCCGGCCACAATCGTCACTTATGCGGCTTGGCCCCGCACCCGCTACTTTGGCAACACTGCGCCCTTGCTGGTGGCATTGTTATTCATCGCTCTGGCCATGGCGCATCCGCACACGGCGGGCGCCGGCTTCCTCCTGGCCTCAATTCCGTTTCTGTTCGTGTTTGTCTCAGGAGTGCTGGCGGATCTACTGGAGACGAGCTATCGGCCCGTCATCCTGGCGTGCGTGTGGGCGCTTCTGGTCACCTACGTGGCTCGCACGCTGTTGGCCCTGGCCCAGGTTCCGCAAGGGTAGAGACAGCCCCTGGTCCCGGGCGGACTATGTCTGAGCCACAGCCCGATGCTCCCGCAATTGACGGGAGAGAAATTCCAGATACTCATCCATGCCCTCGCCGGTCTTGGCAGAAAGGCGGAAGATCTGCATGCCGGGACGCACCGACCGGATGCTCTGGCGTGCCGCCTCCCAGTCGAACTCCGCGGCCCCGGCCAGTTCATTCTTCGTAATCACGGCAACGTCGGCGCTATTGAAGATGGTCGGGTACTTGAGCGGCTTGTCTTCCCCTTCGGTGACCGACATCAGCACAAGCCGCAGGCTTTCTCCGAGGTCATAGGACGACGGACATACCAGGTTCCCCACATTCTCGATAAACAGAAAATCGAGCTGGCGCAGATCCCAGTCGTGCAGGGCATTCTCGACCATCGAAGCTTCGAGATGGCAGACAGTCCCGGTCGTGATTTGCCTGACCGGGGCCTGGCTGCGTGCCAGCCGTATGGCGTCGTTCTCCGTCGCCAGGTCCCCAACGAGCGCAGCCACACGATAGCGCGGCTGCAGTCGGGAGAGTGTCTTCTCGAGGAATGTAGTCTTTCCCGACCCCGGGCTCGATACCAGGCTGGTCACAAACACCCCGGCGTTGCGGAATTGCTGGCGCAGACCGCGCGCGATGACATCATTCTGCTTCAATACGTTCCGTCGCACTTCGACCAGCCGGGGCTCGTTCACTTCGGCACCTCCTCGTCTTCCACCTCCAGCGCGAATACTTCCAATTCCTTGCCCTGACGGATGTCCATCGTAGGAGTGTGGCACTGCGGACAGGCAAACGACTGCAGCGATGTCAGCTCCCGTGGCTGGTTGCAACGCGGGCAAAACACGACGATGGGGACATCCTCCACGGCTAATTGTGCCCCTTCGAGGAGCGTGTCCCGGCAGGCGACTTCCCAGGCGAACAGCAGCGCGTCCTTCACCACTCCGGACAGCGCTCCGAGCCTGAGATGCACCGCGCTCACGCGCACACCGCGCCGTTGCGCTTCGTCTGCGGCCGCGTCGACAATGCCCACTGCGATCGAGAGTTCGTGCATCGGGTTTCCCTAGAGTCTAACGCTTAACGCTTCCGAACCGGGAAGGTCGCCGGGGAAGAAGGGCAGTTACCGCCCAAAATGGATGGTCACCTTCTGCGGCACGTAAGCTTCCGTCGCCGCCTGCGGCATCTGAATTTCCAGCTCTCCCTGCTTGCTGAGCACCGCCCCCTCCACCGAAGAAACCTGATCCGGGTTCCGGACGCTCAACCTGTAACTGTGTCCCGCGAGCCCGGAAACGTCCAGCGTTAACTGATTTCTGGTGACGTTCCAGGATTCAGAAAGAACGCGCAGTCCGCGACTGGCGCTGCCGAGAGGCGGCAACTGGTTCGACAGCGTCAGACCAAAATCATTCTTGAGGCGGATGACAACCCGGTTGTCACCGCCGTAAACCGGGAACCTCAGAAACACGTGCTGGTCATTCTCGTTCGGTTGCATCTTGAAGGCCAGAGGCCGCCCATTCATCTCCACACCCAACACCTCTGCACGCAGGCTCAGAGCAGGTGAAAACTCCACCCAACAATCCCCCGTTCCCGTCTTCCTGACTGCCAGAAGGATGCTGTCGCCGGTCTTGTGATATTGAAGGTCGACGCCAACCGCACCCACGTGCACTCCATGAATCGCGAATGCAGTCCAATCGGCAGGGACGTGGGGCGCCAGCGTGACCTGGTGCTTCTCGACATCGGTCGCGAGTCCAAACAGTCCGCGCAGGATTGGGCTCACCACCATCGCGGCCGACCAGATCTGATGCGGCGAACTGGTGGCGAACGATTGGTAGTAGTCACCGGAGAGCACTTCGGTGAAGTGCCCCAGCGATCCGTCCCCGCCAAGTAAGGCGTTGGCCCGCAGATTGCTGTACGCCGGGAACGTGCGGTGGTGGCGGTATTCGGCCACCGAGGCCCACCCGGTGAACAGCGGCCAGACCGCGCCGTAGTGATAGCCGGAACCGTCGTACACCGGCGACAGGCGCGAAATGATCCGCATGCCCCAGTCCGATTGGTGATCCTCCGCCGCCAGTTTTGTGATGGTGTCGTTGGCGTGGCGCGCGTCCGCCAGTCCAAACCACAGGGGAACGGTGGTGAGCACGCTGACTTCGTCGGCTCGGGTGTTGTCTGGTTTCAGGGCGAATGCATAGCTGTTCAGTTCGGGCGACCAGAACGCCTGATCCAGCGCGGCCCTGCTCTTGTCGAACTCGGCGGCAGCCGGCTTGCTTATGTCGTCTTTCCCGAGTAAGCGGGCCAGGTTCGACAACGCATCGAGCGCCGCAACCCCCAGCCCCGCCTGGTAGTACTCGCTTTTCACGGGAAGCAGCGGACCTCCCTCGACCCAACCATGACCGACACCGGCATTGCGCGCGAACCCATTCGCGTCGTAAGTCGACCGCAAGAACTGATAGGCGCGCCAGACATTGTCCCATTGATCCTGCGCAAACCGAATGTCTCCGCTCTGGACGGCGTAATCGTTCATCGCAAGGATGAACAGCGGTGTGGCGTCGGCCGACACGTAGGGGTAGGGATAGTCCTTGAACCAGGGCACCAGGCTCGCGCTCTGCGAGATTTCGTGCGGTATTTTCCCGTCTTCCCGCTGATACTTGCTGAGGAAATCGAGAGCAGCGCGCGTGGTCGCATAGTCGCCTTCGGCATTCAGGGCGAATGAAGTCCAGAGCGAATCCCGGCCGAAGAACCAGGCAAAGCCGGGGCGCTGGCCCACTCCCGAGGTGCCGTATCCGGCCACCAGGCTTGTGCCCAGATAGGGATTGCTCACCAGTCCCTGAATCGTGCTGATCCGGGCCCAGTCATAGGCCTGCTCGAGAGCGGCATCCGGCAGCTCCAGGCTTACCGTTTTGTCCAGATAAGCCCGGTAGAACTCCGCTGAGTTTCGAACCGATTCCGCGTAGGAGTTCAGCAGATGCTCGTAAGTCTTGCTCGCCTCGGCCAGGCCGGCTACCGAAGCGGCAATCACGAGCACCTTGGTTTCCTTTCCTTTCCGGGTTAAGCCGAGCCGCATGGAACTTTCGTCCGACAGGGCATAGTTCGTCTCATACGCCATATGCGCATCACGGGCCGTGGGAGATCCCACAAGCGCGGCAAACTTCCGGGTTTCCTCCCCGAAAGCGAATGCGTGTTCTTTCTCATCCCAGGATGTGTACGTCCCCCCCAGGGCGGCGGGCCACTCCAGCTGAAAGTCGGGAGTGAAGGTCGCTTCCACTTCAAGCGGCTGTTCGGTTTCGACGTCAAGCCGAATGACTGCGCCTGCCTCGTTCACCGGAGCACAGATTGTCTCGCGCACACGAAAGGAGTCGCCAACATAGAGGATGGAAATGGATTCGGGACGAACCGTGAGCGTGCGTGCCAGAGTCTCTGTGGGCAACGCCCGGTCGTCAACGTGAAAGGTCAGGTGAAAGTCGCGAAAGATTTTCAGGGGATAAACCCAGGCTTCAAATCGTCCAGTCTCGTGTCCGAACAGTCCTGCCCTGGTCCTGACTACCGGAAGAAACTCCCAGGTGCGAATCGTGCGGGTCAACTCCAGCGCCGGAGCCGATTGCTGCGCCGCCAGGCAGGCGGCGCAAGCACTGCCCATTAACACCAGACAGACGCTGCGGAAAAAGAGTCGACGGAAAGGGGTGCGCGCAGAGCAGAGACTCATTCTATCTTCTTCTGATCGGGACCTTAGCCGGGCCGCGGCTTGCAAAGTCGCGGTTCCCTGAATATAAGGAAGTAGGGGCGAATTCTAGCATGAGCCGACCGGGCAGGTAGCGACCTCTTGTTCCCTCCACGCCGCGTATTTCTCAAGTCACTCAGCCGATCCGCACTTGTGCTCCCTCTCCAGAGTGTGCTTGACCTCGCTTGGTCCAGGTGGCTGCGCTCGAGTTGGCCCGGGCAGCAGAAAACATCCCCGCCCGGGAATTCCTCGGGACCGGACTTGGGAATCACCTTCCTCAACGTGGCCCGCGAATCCGGTCTGAACGTGAAAACAATCTACGGCGGCGAGCACAAAAACAAATACCTGCTCGAAACGACGGGGTGCGGCGTCGCCTTTTATGACTACGACAACGACGGCTGGCTCGACATTTTTCTGGTCAACGGAACGCGCCTGGAAGGATTTCCGGCGGGCAGCGAGCCCACGTCGCATCTGTTCCGCAACAACCGCGACGGGACATTCACCGACGTCACCTCAAAAGCCGGAGTCGCTCACTCGGGCTGGGGACAGGGATGCTGTATCGGCGATTACGATAACGATGGCTGGGACGACCTTTTCGTCACCTATTTCGGCAAGAACGTTCTCTATCACAACAACGGCGACGGCACGTTCACCGACGTCAGCCAGAAAGCCGGCGTCGCGGGAAACGGAAAACGCTGGAACACCGGCTGCGCCTTCGTCGATTACGATCGCGACGGACGGCTCGACCTCTTCGTGGCCAACTACATCGACATGGATCTCGCGACGGCACCCGTTCCCGAGTCGGGGCCGTGTCTCTACAAGAGCGTGATGGTCGCGTGCGGCCCGCCGGGCCTCGAGGGCGGGAGGAACATCCTCTACCACAACAATGGAGACGGGACCTTCACCGACGTCTCGGAGGCTTCAGGAATCCTCACCACAAATGGCACATACGGCCTCGGCGTACTGACAGCCGATTTTGACAACGACGGCTGGCCCGACATTTACGTGGCCGACGATTCCATGGCCAGCGCTCTCTATCACAACAAGAAGAACGGCAAGTTCGAAGACATCGCGATCGAAGCC
>Ga0123355_10019343_pt1 | contig 10841 bp, 7 predicted proteins | sample TergutEmb28metaG_3_FD_89872 | JGI IMG/M metagenome (GOLD analysis project Ga0123355, IMG submission 89872) | Embiratermes neotenicus P1 segment gut microbial communities from Petit-Saut dam, French Guiana - Emb289 P1 | ecosystem: Host-associated > Arthropoda: Insects > Digestive system > Gut ...
AACATGTTGAGCATTGAATGAGTATTGAATAAATAATAAAATAAGTGGCATCAAGTTGGTTTTCTCTTTACTCAACTATAAAGATGATGCACGGTCCCATAAACATAAGATTCACAATGTAAAACATTTTTGTTCAAACAAGGGATATTTAGGATGGAAAAGTGCAACCCTGGACGATCGGACTTCACACCAATCAGCTGATTTCGTCATACAAACCAGCCAATTGGGAAAGTGTTCGTGTCCGTAATAAATCTGCTACCAATTCACGTCATATATGATCTGTGCTAATTCAGGTCGGGTGACCAGATTAGGGACAGCACGAAGAAATTAAGTGTGCTGCAACGTGTTGGTAAGTATTGTGCGAAAGTAAAAGTGTCCAGCGTTAAGAATCAAAAAACGGTACTTACTGAGAATCAGCAATCTGAATCTTAATGTGAAAGCACTTCGATATGGTTCGTGTATTATTTTAATTTCAGTTTTCGTCTGAAATTTAAGTTTTTATAAGCGCGGAAGTCTTAAGTGCCAGTATTATGTCTCCTCAATATGGACAGTGAGGTATTTGCTTTTAATTTAAGTGCAGGTATCAGAAATGTTACACATTTAGATTAACTTGAGTCTCGTGAGAGACATATGTAATTACAATAGTTCGTACCGCAGAGACACTGTTGCGACTTTCGTAGAAGTTACTACGGTAAAGTTCTCGAATTCTCCGTTCTGGTCACGAATATATGCATTTCCATTCAAACGTACCAAAATGAGAAAGTGGAAAATTTTATGGTATGATTTATTATGGGTTGTGTTGCCCCAAAAATAAAGTTTTTTGTGTCGAGGATATTTAACAATTTTGAAACAGACAATTCCGTGGCAGCACATATTCGGTAGGTGTGTTTCTTAAACGTAAAAGTGCAAAGCTAAGAGCGTGAGTTTCTCGGAAGTTCAATAAAGTGGACCCCCTCCCTGCATATCAGTTTCTTGAACCCAGCACTCCTTACTTTCTGCTGTGGAGAGCATCTCGGTCTGGTTTAGCAGGTATCCACCTAACAGATCATTTCAGTATGGTGTGACGCATAACCACATGACAGAATATCGTGGCACAGTATGGTATCTTGGTAGGTCTGTGGCAGGTATCCACCTGACAGAGCATCTTGGTATAGTATGGTATTGCAGGTATCCACTTAACATTATCTGAATATGGTGTGGTGCATATTAGCCTGACAGAACAAATTGGTATGGTATGCCAGCTAGCCACGTAACAGAATTGTACCATATGTATTATTTTGTGTTTCGTGGTGGGTGGCAGGGGAAACTAAAATGTAGGAACACATGTACACAGTGTTGTAGTGACCATCACTCCTCCACACAGTGTCTTGGGTGAATACTCAATATCCAATGACTGTGATATTTTATCCAGTGATCTTGAAGTTTGCTTGTGTTATGTCCTGGCGTAGATGTGTGTTCAACTTAGTTTTTCATTAGCTGTGTATTGAATTCGGCAAAACAGTTTAGGTGAATATAAAATATCAGTAGTGCAGTGTTTAAGAATGTAATTTCTTTGAAAAATGTACTCGGTTGTCATTTGGTAATGTTACATGAAGCTGACAGTACCTAACATTGATATTACATTGTTTGAATAATTTGTATGTTTCTTGTTCTAGATTTTGAAAAATGAATAAAATAAGTATACTTCTCCTGCTCCTGGTGCTAACATTGTTTCAAGTGACTGCACTTGACAAGAAAGACTATTATGCGCTCTTGGGAGTGTCACGTAATGCATCCGACAGGGAGATAAAGAAGGCATTTCGCAAGCTGGCAGTTAAGTATCATCCTGACAAAAACAAAGAGAAGGGAGCAGAGGAAAAATTCAAGGAATTTGCACAAGGTTTGTTTAATTAACATTTTTGTTTTGTTCATAATATGACATGAACTGTAGTCTAAACATGTTACATTATTGACCTTCTGGCTTATTTCTTTGGGGAGGACGGGGCACTGATTTTCCTGTAGAAAAGTAGTAAATGTCATTTTTTAGTATAGTTTGATGGAAAAACAGTGATATTTTATTTAAAATGGCCAGATATGTAGCTGGACTTCCAGTTCTTCTCTTCCTTAGTGTCTGTTAATGTTTTCATACGTAACACTGTGAAGGAGATGTCATTATAACCTAGCGTACTGGGTCCTTGAACTTCACCACCACTGTAACATGAATAAGCCTCAAATGATGTGAGGTAATCAGTTTGTTTAAGTGTTTTGGAGAAACCTGCTGCCTCCATCTTCAGAGTGACAGGTTCAGGTGAATGTAGAAATGGTAGGTCTTTATGAAATATGTTGATTACACAGGATGAGAGGATAGGTCTGTTCTGTCTCCCCTTTCCATAGTTCTGATTGGCCACAATCCTTGCCACCCTAATCACTTAAGCAGCCATCTGAAGTGTATTCAGTCAACTGAAGACGAAGGCAGTATGTTGCTCCCAAACATCGGCACAGGCTTCTTATCTAGGCCACTTCAGAAGCATGAAAATATATATGGCTGTACCATGTATACAGTCACACTGTTGAACATCTGTCCCACTTACACTGTTCTGGAGACTGATCTATTTATCTTGATTGTGACTTTGCAGCATATGAAGTGTTGTCAGATCCAGAAAAGAGGAAGAAGTATGATCAGTTTGGTTCATCAGCTTTTGAGGCTGGAGGAGGAGGAGGTGGCGGCCAGGCTTTCCATTTCAATTTTGATGACATATTCCGCAACTTTGAAGATGATTTCGGACGAAATTCTTTCCAATTTGAGGGACATCCTTATCAACAACAAGGACACGGTTTCTTTAACTTTGAAGACTTTTTCCATGAGGTGAAAAATTTGATATACTACTAACATTGGATGTGGTCTGGAGTAATTGAAGACTGGTGTGCTAGAATGCTGTCTCTTCTTGACATATATGGGAAAGGTCTTGTTAATTACATAAGCAAGTCCCAATAAGATCTTGGCATGTACATTTTCTGTTAAAATCGAACTTAATATTTGATGTTCAGGCTGTCTATATTGTATTTTGCATTTTAACGCAGACTTATCCAAGAATGCAAATTGTAATGTATTTTGACAACTAGGAGTTGTATAAAATTGGATACACAGGCAGAAATAATGGCAAACATTGAAGACTAACAATGTTTCGGCAGTAGGATCGTTTGTACATCCCTTTAACCTTTAAATGGCAGGGTTGGTGTTTAAATATTAGCACCTGGTTTAAGAAAAAAGTATTATTTGAACTAAAAAAGATAAAATCATGAAATAAATATAAAATAAACAGTGATTATGTGGCATGTCTTAAAAATGCAGGCCATTGCCTTGTTGACTAACTACATAAAATGAATTTATAGGGGTGTTTTTTATGTGCAGTTGCATATGTCAACGCGGGTCATTTAAAGGTTAATCTTGGCACAGAAACATTTAAAGTTTCATAACTAATTACATATGTGTGTGATGGTTCTGTAATTCATTGTCATGCAGTCCTAAACAAAGTTTGCTTTTCATGTCTTATGTTCTGAACTGTGGAACCAGGTTAGCTTACTTGGCATGATAACTAGGCTGTGGGCTGGGTGATTATGGATTTGAGGTTTGATTCTGGTCAGTATGAGGAAGTTCTTCTCTTGTGCAAAATATCCAGACAACCAGACTTGCCCTGGGGTCCATGCAGTGGATGCAAAGAGCTGTTCTTCTGGGAGTAAAGTAGTTGGAGTGTGAAACTGACTGCTTACTGCCATCTACTGTTATGCTTAAGATTATGTGGAGGTCTACCTCTAATATTCCCTTTGTCTTCATTATGTGGTGGTTAATTATGCACAAAAACTTCACCTTCTTAATTGACTGTCCAGGATTTTCAGGCAGAAATTTAACATTTGGTGGAGATAATGTCATACCTCATAAAGAACCATTTTGACACAATCCTGTGCCACCTTCAGTCCACTGATATATTGTTTCTTTTCATTTTTTCTTGTTTTGACCACGCGGTGCAACTGTTGGGTTTAACCTTCTTTCTCGTGACGGGATATTTGCTGTATGAAATTATGTTTAGTGAGACTTTTTGGAGTCAGTGCAGTTGGTGGATGGTCATATACAGAGCCAGGAAGTGCAGATCAGTGTTCCACCTCAGTCCTGTTATTAACAGGAGGATGATGTCATTGAAACACCAGTACCACTATTGTTTGACATGCACTGATATGTTGTCAGTGACTTATGGATTTACAAATAAACTAATGACTTTCAAAAGAAAGATCATGAGGAAAATATTTGGTCCTACAAGAACAAATGATGGCTACTGCAGGATTAAAACTAATCAAGAAATAAATGATATATTAAAAGGATAAAATATAATTGGGTTTATTAAAAAACAAAGATTAAACTAGTTAGACCATGTTTAACGCATGGCTAAGGATAATATTGTGCAGAAGATTAAGAGATAGAAACCCATGTCTAAAAGACCAATTGGTAGACCTAAAACACATTGGGAAGATGATGTTTTGGAAGATATAAAGAGTATGAACATATGCAATTGGAAGAAAGTAACACAGAATAGAGATAGTTGGAAGAAAGTGGTTGAGCAAGCCAGAACCTTATATAGGTTGTAGCGCTTTGTGAGAAGAAGACGTATGGGTAAATATACTGCATAGTTTTTTGATTAATTTCGCATAGCACATAGAAACTTTGTGTGTTTAAACAAGTATGAATGTAGCATCTCATCATTTACGATGCACACATCCCATGTTGACACAGTCACAAGTAGAGGCTGCATTGTTTTATTTGCTACTTATTTTCTTTATTTGCTTTTAAGTGGAGGTTATGGTTACTTTGTTCTTACTGTGCCTAGCCTGTGCTGCATCTCCTGATTGATGATGGCTGTGTTCTCCTTTTTCAATTTTGTGTCCTGTAAAAAGGAATATATGGTGCTAAGGGCATTTGCAAACCAATTGCAATAAATAACTTTTTAGCTTTGTCATGTGTTTTGGTCTGTCCACTTGCATCAGACAGAGTGACTGCCACTGGATGAATTTTTATGCAATTTCACATTTGGGGGTTTGTACTAAAATTTCTTGACATATTCTACTTTTGTTTAAACTTGGACCTAAACAACATATGCTTAAAATTCATCCCTTGCCATAATTGAAGGCTGAAGAAACAGTTGAGCATCCAGCATAAGTAACTGTAAACATTCAGTATGGACAATCTTGTTTTTAAGCTTTCGCATTGTTCTAAATGTAATTTGTTTCTTTTTGGGTAATTCCCCGGCGTCTGAGTTCCAAAAGGTCGGCAATTAGAACTCAGACGCCGGGGAATTACCCAAAAAGAAACAAATTACATTCAGTATGGACATTTAAGATGGATCAGTTGTAAATCACTGCCTTATGCTATAACGATGATGGTCGATTGTAAATCTGTTTTTAAGGTGTGGGGAAATATTATAGCTTGTGTGTTACATACAGTACTCATTATTTGTCTGGAAATTCACTAATTTTGCATGTATAGACAGTGCCAGAGCAAGCATACTGGAAGTTTTTCTGCTCTTTGAACACTCCTAATTTGTCCCAGTTAGCACGTGAAGTATCTGCAGTTTGTGCATTTATGTATTTCAAGACCTGAGCTAACTCTGGAGAATAAAGTGGCTTCGGTTGTCTAGCGGTAACGTGCTGCCTTTAAGTACCCGAGTTCACGGGTTCAAACCCGGCCGAAGCTGTCAGGATTTTTCAGGGAGAAAAAAATCTTCAGCACGCCTTCCTTCGGAGGGGAAGTAAAGCCGTCGGTCCCGTGTCGTAGATTTGCGGCATGTAAAAGATCCCTAAATGGCGTTGAAGTCATCTTTTATGCAAAATTACCGGAATTTTCTCGCCCACACAGTTCCACCTTTCGCTGCTAGGATCTCTCGCGTCGTTATGGGCGTGGAGGCACCTGGCGGCGGAAGTGGAAACTCCTAAAAAAGAGGGGGGGATAGGGTAGTACAATAAGCCTTAAAGGCTGCAGTACATCCGTGGCATTAGCTATGGGCCCTAATGACGAAGAAGAACTCTGGAGAATTATGTACATTAAATGTGTACATAACTGTAGTGCAGAAACCTGTGCTGCTGTAGAAATGTGTGTGCAAATTTCATGTAGGTAGTTTTCAGCCAGAATTGTTTGTGTTCCAGGAACCTGATCCATTCATGCACAATCAGTATGGTTATGAAACTCATGCATTCGGTGGTGGCAGTTCTTTCTTTGGCTCACATTTTGGAAATGCTCATCATGAAGGCAGAGTTCACCAGAGTACAGGCGGTCGATCATGCCGGACAGTGACGCAGCGAGTTGGTAACATGGTAACAACATACACACAATGCTCCTAGGGATATTGAGATATGGAATGCACTAAGGAAACCTTTATACAGTGTGGCACATGGCTATTGTTTGAGTCTTTCATATGGCACATAGCATATAGCTTTCAGTCATCAGTGTTGTGCATTTTCCCTGTAATGACTCCAAAAGGTAAGGTAATATTACAACACTCAAAGTCAGTGATATTCACGTGTGTATTGGTGGAAGTGACATACAGAATGGACATATTGGACAAACACTCATTGCCAAGTAATGCTGAACTGAGATTAAGACTATCAGGTTGCAAGAATCCCATGCCTTAGTGTGACTTCAGCTGTCCATCACAGAACGTCTGTCAAGAAAACTTGTACATATATTCATAAAATGAAATGTATGCTCTCAGATGAATTTGTAAATATGTACATTATTACTATTTATAAAATACAGGGCTTAAATTTAGCATCCAAGTAGTTAAATTTCATGAACAAATATGTTCATTGTGCAAAGTTTATGTGGGTTGATTTCGTTTTACAAACTTGTACCCTCTGTTCAACAAAAAATCAAGCGGCCTGAAATGTACTAAGTCCCGAACTGGAAGTCACGTGATGTACAGTTGCCATCATAATTCGAGTCATTTTACTTTCCCCATATTCTTGCATTTGTGGTGTTCCTCTGTCTTCCATTCATTACAATCAATCATGCCGTGTATATATTAATGAAAGACACCAACACATTCGCTTAATTTGAGGTGAAAACATGAATTAAATGTCATTAATTTTCCAAGGCATGTGGCTTGCTAGCTCTCCTTCCATGGATGGATGTTGCGTAAGGGTGATCAATCCAGACCTCCCCAGCTCATGCATCATACACTCAACAATTCCTTTCCGTAAATGCTTCAAACTGTGCAACCCAATGTCAGATCTCGTGACCCGCTACGGTCTGCAAGCAACAACAAGATTCAACTGCCTCGTTTTAGTCCCATTCAAACACAAACCCTCTAAATCAGAGTGTTGGTAAACAAAGAAAAAAGAATTATGGAAAAATAACAGAAATATCTGTGCCACTTGCATTTCTAACCCTGCCAATGGAGCAAAGATAACTTTTGAAACATATAATTAAATAGTCAATGTGTTACTGCATAATTTGAGTGGTTGTGAGTATACAACATATTCAAAAATAAAAAATTATACACAGACACTGGGAATTGAACCAATGCAGTTTGTTTCCGAAGAGTATTGCTGTCACACGTTAACGCACTTGGCTATCTCTGGGTGTGGCAAACAACCACCCCTTTGCAACATCCATCCATGGAAGCAGAGCTAGCAAGCCACACGTCTCAGAAAATTAATGACATTTTAATTCATGTTTCCACTTCAAATTAAGTGAATGTATTGGTGTCTTTGGTTAATATATACACGACATGATTGTAATGAATGGAAGACAGAGAAACACCACGAATGCACAAATATGGGGAAAGTAAAATGACTCGAATTATGATGGCAACTGTACATCACGTCACTGCCTGAGCGGGATGTGCGAAATATCAGGCCACTTGATTTTTGTCGAACAGAGTGTATGTCAGAGAAGAAAGTTGGACTTGGCTGATATAATTTGAGTCGTGTTTAATAATCATGTTAGCTCCTGCAATATGAAGTGTAATTGTACTCCATACTGATATTCTTTGCAAGAAATCTCAGATTTTGGCTCAAAAGAACTATTGTGTTATAAACTCCTTTTTTTAAATAAGGTGTTGCAACTTCTTAATGGCAGGGCTGTTCATTACACATAACTCTTGTTTTATGCCCCCCCCCATTTTCTTTATTCTTTCTTTAATGGCCCTGACCACTGTACACCACTCGTTAATTTGTGCCCACCCATTTTCAGGTTAATGGTCCTTGTTTGGCTGCGCTCTAGTATGCTAAACCCTACCTATTCCATAATTTCTTGTGGGAATATTCTTGATATATGCCTTTTTGGTTTATGCCTAATTTTTCAGGAATGTAACTAGGAAATAAAATAAGGGATTTTAATTTTAATTACTGGGGAATTTTTGGCATCCTTAATAAACACCCAGTAGGATGGGACTCTTCTCTTACAGCTCTTTTGTTGTGTCTGGTCAGTAGGAGTAAGTCCTGCTTCTGCGATGTGTGCATAGAGTGTTACCATAAAAATGGCTCCTCCTGTGTGGGTAAGAAATAAGGAGTTCTTTTTGTCTAGACATGTAATTTCAGTGATGTCGGGGCAAAATTGTCATGTAGGAGATATGAATGCATGGCTGGTATGTAAACCTCATATATATTCAAGGTGCCATTTGTTGCAGTTGAAGTGTAGATTTTAAGCCCTGTTTAGGTTTGTTTATTTATTTGTACCATTTCAGCGACTGTGATATGTATATTGGAATGTTACAGATATAGGATCTGACAGATTCTGACTTTCTCAACTGGTGTGTTATGAATTAAACGCATTTGTACATGTAGTGGCTATAATAGTGATATCTTTTTCAGACCTGTTTTATCATCTCATTGGCCTGTAAAACTGTTGCTCCTGCCCATTTTTAAATTTCATTTGTGTCAAAATTTTGCTGGTTTACAATGTTTAATGTAAATGTTGTTAAAGATGCACAAAAGTAAATTAAATGACCGTACCAAGTAATCAGAAACATTACTAAAATACATAAAATACACAGTTATTGTAGATGTTTTATGTATCTTTACAGATTTATGTTACACCTGCAAACAGACATCTATTGGTGTTGACGTGTTCTCAGGAAAAGAGTTGTATCCAGGTGTTATGTGCTGATATAGACATTCAAAATGATAGATGTTTGTTTGCAACTCTAGCACACATCTGTAAAGAAATGTAAAACGTCTATAATATTGTTATATTTTATACTTTTATATTCGTCAACAACATTTATATTAAAATGTATTCCTTTGCAACTAACCTCTCCCAGAAGATAGCTGTCATGGGCCAAAAACATGTAAAAGTATTACAAAAAATAAATACTCATATATATTTGTGTGGTTAATTGTTATTTATTGTCATGTAAAATGACATTAGACAGATAATAGCCACAAATCAGCTCTGCCAGCAAATCCGACTTCCTCACGTCCTTGATTGTGATCCCTGGGCAATGCAACTTTAGTTGTAGCAGAGAGGAGCGGATGAAGGCGAGTCCTCGGAGCCTCAAAACCGAGACCTTCGGCTAAGGGAGCACACCCCTACAGAAAATGGGCATGTTTGGAGGCCCTGAGGTTAGCTACCACCAAACTTACTCAGCGAGGGACTGGTTATCCATCCTGAGGACACCCTATCCAACTCAGAATATCCAGAAGAAATGACATTACAGTGTTGTGGGATGTGGTTCCCTGTAGCCTGATAGATGGGTACTCCAGCATTGTAAAGTAGCTCTTTGCCTCTGCCATTTCAGGATACCCTTAAGTTCCCTGCAAAACATTTGTACCTATCAACCAGCACATATCCCAGAATGTAATGTGTCTGAATATGATTTTAGGAAACTTTTCTTTTCTGATATGGTAACGAATATCGTTGGCTTACTGCCAGAAGTTACGAGTATAACTTAAAAAGTGAGGATTGTGGGAAATTGTGTTTGAGTGTCTAACACACACTGTAAAAACAATTCCTTAATTTATTTTCCTGCTATTTGTTCCCTGTGTGGTCTTTGAACTCTTTTGAAGCCCAGTAAGCAGTTCTTCACTTTTGGAATATTTCACATTTCACAGCTGTGCAGCCTATAGAATGACATGATCATTCTTGATTGTCAAAAACAGATGACTTGGCCAGTTTTTTTTGGTACTGCTTTTAGTATGCTTGATATTAGCTGAGATGTGATTTGCATGATTCAGAATATTCAAGGATATACATTTAGAGAATTGTATCAAGGAATATGATTTTGACTTCAGTGTCACAAACACCTCACAGACAAATGTAAAAACTTCATATACTTACTTACTCCATGGTGCAGAGTCCTTCTTGAGAAGCTAACTGGTTTACAGCTAGTCAAGAAATTCCCCGCATTTCATGGAGCCCGAAGGTTCATTACCGCACTCACAAGCGTCCGCCACCTGTCTCTATCTTGGGCCAGTCCAGTCCATATACCCACATCCTACCTCCTGGAGATCCATCCTAATATCCACCCATCTACGCCTAGGTCTCCCCAGTGGTCTCCTTCCCTCCGGTTTCCCCACCAAGACCCTATACACCCCCCTGTCGTCACCCATATGCGGCACATGCCCAGCCCATCTCATTCTTCTCGATTTTATCACCTGCACAATATTGGGTGAGGAGTACAAATCATTTAGCTCCTCGTTATGCAGTCTCCTCCATTCCCCCATTACCTTGTCCCTCCTAGGTCCAAATATTCTTCTCAACACCATGTTCTCAAACACCCTCAGCTTCCTTTCCTCCCACAATGTCAGCGACCAAGTTTCACACCCATACAAAACAACAGGCAAAATTATAGTTCTATATATCTTGATCTTTAAAT
>Ga0123355_10019344_pt1 | contig 10841 bp, 10 predicted proteins | sample TergutEmb28metaG_3_FD_89872 | JGI IMG/M metagenome (GOLD analysis project Ga0123355, IMG submission 89872) | Embiratermes neotenicus P1 segment gut microbial communities from Petit-Saut dam, French Guiana - Emb289 P1 | ecosystem: Host-associated > Arthropoda: Insects > Digestive system > Gut ...
AAAATCAACTGGTACGATTTTCGTACCAGTTGATTTTTGTTTTTCGCCGCCTATTTTCCTAAAAGTTACAGGATGCTAATTTATTTTTTATCGCAAAGTGTAGGCAATTTCCAAAAAACGTTGTAAAACCGTAACTTTTATGTAATTTTTATATCAGAAATAATTGTTGACATTTTCCCAAACCTAGACTATACTGTTCCAGAAGATTTGCGTATTTTTTGCGTAATTCTTGCGGATGTGGCGGAATTGGCAGACGCGCTAGATTCAGGTTCTAGTGAGGGGAACCTCTTGCAGGTTCAAATCCTGTCATCCGCATAGTTAAACGAGGGGGCAATATCAATGGCAAAACGTAAACCACTTGGTGAAATGCTGGTTGACGGCGGTTTCATGAACCAGCAAGAACTTCAAGAATGTATAGATTTTGGGCAGCAGGCAAACCGCCGCTTGGGCGACATCGCCGTAGAGCGCGGCTTTGTAACAGAGGAAGAAGTCACACGTCTTTTGGAAAACCAAACAGGCGTTACTTTCATTGACTTAGACCGTACCGACCCAGACATAGACGTTACAAAACACGTACCTGTAGAACTTGCGCGCAGTAACAATGTCGCGCCTGTTCGCGTTGCGCACAATGTTTTGTATATAGCTATCGAGGACCCTAAAAACTTCCACGCTATTGACGACGTTAGCCGTACTTCCCGTATGCAAGTGCAACCAATGCTTGCCAGCGGCAAAAGTATACGCACGTATATAGACCGTATATATGGAAGCGAATTTGCGCAGCGCGCACTTTCCGACTACGGCCGCGAAGTAGACCTTGGCGCAGTGGCCAACCAAGTAGTAGAGCTTGGCGGTGCCGACGATACAGAGAACGCACCAATTGTACGTCTTGTAACCGCGCTTATGGAACAGGCCGTTAACATGCGCGCCTCCGACGTTCACGTAGAGCCCGGCGGGCAAAACGTACGTGTACGTATGCGTGTAGACGGCAGGCTGCAACAAGTTTTGCAAGCACCGGCCCAAACCGCGGCACCAATGGTTGCCCGTCTCAAAATTATCTCTGGCCTAAATATAGCCGAGCGTCGCGTTCCGCAAGACGGCCGCTTTAACATTCGCGTATTAAACCGCGAGATAGACATTCGTATTTCCATACTGCCAACGGTGCATGGCGAAAAGGTTGTAATGCGTCTACTTGACCGTAGTACATTCCTTGTTCCCAAATCAAAACTTGGCTTTACGGAAAGAAACCTAAAATTATTTGACGAGCTGTTGACTTCCCCACATGGCATAGTGCTTGTAACGGGCCCAACCGGTAGTGGTAAGTCCACCACACTGTACACCATGCTTGCGGAAATAAACACCGTAACCGAAAACATTATTACAATAGAAGACCCAGTAGAATTTATGATAGAGGGATTGAACCAAGTACACGTAAACGCACGCGCCGGTATGGACTTTGCGTCCGGCCTGCGCTCCATGCTTCGTCAAGACCCAGACGTTATTATGATAGGTGAGATACGTGACGCGGAAACAGTAGAAATCGCTGTGCGCGCCGCCATCACAGGTCACTTGGTACTGTCCACGATACACACCAACGACACCGTTTCCACCGTATACAGGCTAATAGATATGGGCATACCTTCCTATATGATAGCCGCGTCGGTAGTGGGCATTGTTGCCCAGCGTCTGCTGCGCGTTATATGCCCGCATTGTAAGACAACCTACACCCCCAACCAAAACGAGCTTGAAATGGCAGGCATAGAATCTTGGTCTGCGTCAGAAACTAAGTTTTACAAAGGTATGGGCTGTGCCGAGTGTAACAACAATGGCTACAAAGGGCGTATGGCTGTACACGAAATTCTAATTTTCGATTCCACCCTGCGCGAGCTTGTTCACAACAACGCCAGCGTTGGCGAGTTGCGTAAATACGCGCTGGAGCAAGGTATGCACACCCTGCGCGATTCTATATTTGACCTGCTAAACCAAGGCCTAACCACATTGGAAGAACTTATCGCCATAGCTCATGGTATGTAAAACATTAAAGGAGGGTATACGTGCCTAAGTATAAATATGAAGCAGTTTCCCTCACGGGCGAAAAGCAAACAGGCGAGCATACCGCCCCCAACAGAGACGGCGTAATAGAAATGCTTCGCCAAGGCGGTTGGTACCATACAAAAATAACGGTATCCGAAAAAGACGCAAAGCGCACCTCGCGCAAAGTGCCCGTAAAGGTGCTGGCAGGCTTCTGTGCCCAAATGGCAACTTTGATGCGCGCCGGCGTGCCCATTTCCAAAGCATTGGAAATTTTGACCCAGCAACAAGAAAATCCAACATTCAAAAAAATATTGGATGATGTATATAACTCTGTACTGCGGGGTGTAAGCCTTTCCGAAGCGTTTGCCCCGTACGAAAAAAGCTTCCCCTCGCTTATGAACAATATGATTGAAGCGGGCGAAGCATCCGGTATGTTAGACATGTGCCTTGACCGTGCGGGTTCGTCGTTTACGCGCATTGCAAAACTAAACGCCAAAGTAAAAAACGCCATGATTTACCCTACAATAATACTAATAGTATTGGGCGGCCTTTTGGCACTTATGTTACTTGTAGTGCTACCTATCTTTGCAGATATGTACGCAGATGCAGGTGCCGCACTGCCTGCGCTTACTCAAAACTTGTTAGACTTTAGCGACTTTTTGGCAAACCGCTGGTATGTAGTGGCGGGTATAATCATCGCAATTATCATAGGTTTTAAAGCATGGCGGTCTACCGATAAGGGCAACACCGCATTCAACAAATTTAAGCTAAAAGTCCCGGTAGTTAAAAAGTTAATTAGCAAAATTTACGCCGCACGCTTCTGCCGAACGTTGGCATCTTTGGGTGGCGCAGGCGTGCCACTCACCCAGAGTCTGGTAGTAACCGCACGTTCGGTTTTAAACCGCTATATGGAGAAAGAGCTATATAAGACAGTAGAAGGCATTAACCGGGGCGAACTGCTTAGCACCCAGCTAGAGCGCATGAGCCTACTGCCACCGATGATTGTATACATGGTACGCTTGGGGGAAGAAACCGGCACCATGGAAGACCTGCTGCTGCAAGCCGCCGACTACTACGATGAAGAAGCAGAAAATGCCATGACGGCACTAACCGCCATGCTGGAACCTATGCTTATTATATTAATGGCGATTATCGTAGTGCCAATATTGCTGGCTGTGCTAATGCCAATGTTCGATATGGCTGGCATGATGATGTAATAGCCCTGTCATTCCGGGCTGCAGTTTTGTCATTGCGGGCTTGACCCGCAATCTAGCTGGATTTATTAAGAAAACTAACCCCGCATGAGGGGATTAGATAAAAATTACTTTTTTGATGCCGTGCGATGTAAGGCTGCCGCAGAGGTGCCGGGGGTTGTCGGGGTCACGAAAATATTTCGAACCAAACAAAAAAAGGAGAGATATTAAATGAAATCAAACAAAGGTTTTACATTGGTCGAACTTATCGTTGTTATTGCAATTTTGTTGCTGCTAAGTACGTTGGCAGTAAACGCGTTTAGCGGAATCATGGATCAAGCAAGGATTGCTCAGGACAGGCAAGCTGCTGCGGTAGTTGCCAGCGCGCTGAATACGTTTAATTCAATTGCGGTAGATTTTGATAGTACCATAGGGCCTGCCGCCGATAATAATACAATACCGGTGCCGTTGCCTGCGGCTAGTGGTGCCAATATGATTAACACTACAGGAGCCGGAGATGCGATGCGATTTACTCCTACATCTGGCGTTCAGCATACACTTGCGAGCGGGCTATTGCCTATAGGCGCAAACTGGAGTGTCGAGCCACTTGTTTGGGGGCGCATAACCGGCAGGCCAGCAGATGACAGGGATAATCCACACATTGCATATGCTCCAAGTGGTCTCGCAGGTGTTCGCGGGATATGGGAAGTTCGTAATAACTAGTAGTTAAGCCAACACATGCTACAATAGCCTCTGTTTATATAACAAAACAGAGGCATTGTACACAATCAACCGGCATCAAAAAACCGGTTGACTTACATACGCCCCGTCCAAAGACGTGTTGGCGAATAAAACATATTGAACTTGGGAGGGGAAATCAAATGAACAAGAGACGCGCAGGTGTTACATTACTTGAACTTATTGTGGCTATAAGCCTTTTGACCGCCGCAACTGCACCGCTTTTGGCAGTTATGGTATCCAGTTTCCACTCCAGTGCCCAAGCTCAAGAGATGAAAAATGCTTCTTTTGCTGCCCAGCAGGTTATGGAAGAGTTGATTGGGCGCAGTTGGAACGGGCATGAACTCGGAGCAGACCCCGGTAGATTTAATCCTTTCTTAGTACACTTCAACTGGGGTGTGGCACAGTCAATTGAGGTAAGTGGTAGACGCTATTATTTTGTAGCGACGCACAATGGCACCTTAGGTAATCCTCATCTAACTGAGAACTATGGCAGGATTCTTGCCGCATCAGCCTCTTCTGATGAACAGGTTCCGCTACTTCAAGTTACGGTGTGTATCCACGCAACCAATCCCGGCGACCCCACTAGCGGTGGAGCTACCCCTTGGAGTGCCGCTTGGGGTACAGCACTCACCAGTGGTGGTCTTGTGCCACAAAATTTAAGACCTGAAAACCCAAAGGTATCCCACTCATCTTGGATAAATACTGCCCCCGGTGGGTTTGTACCATCCACACCATAGAAGCTCCTCACTACACAGATGGCCAATGGCCGCCCTACAGCACGTTTCATGGTGGACGTAGGGGCGCGCATTGCGCGTCCGATACTAATACAAAGCGTATAAACACGAAAGCAGGTGACAATCATGCGCAACAAAAAACGCAAAGGTTTAACCATGATGGAACTTATAGTTGTTATCGGTATAATGGGGGTTGTCGTTACAGCGGCAAGTTCAGCATTGCTTCAAGGGTTTCAAATGTACAGCACCAGTCGCCAAATGGAGCGCGGCCAAAACGAAGCGCGTGACGTGTTAATGGTCATGGGGCGCGACGCGCAGCGAGTAAGCCAAGTTGTTACTGCGCGGCATAATCTTTTGCGCATGGTAGTAGGGGTCAACGACTACAGATATATACTTGAATATAGAGCGGAAGACGGGTTTTTACAACGAAATTGGTATAGAGTTGTTACGGATGACGTGCATATTGCGGAAATTACAGCGGATACAATTCCTGCAACAATTGCAACAACGCCCACTTCAATTCCACCATGGTCTGTACCATTTTCTGGTGCAAATATTGACTCGTTTTATTCCCAAGTTGCAAGTACGCGCACTGGTGCGCAGGCACGTTGCCCTGTTTCTCATGACGCGGGTGAGTGTGACATCTACTGCCCGGAAAACGACGTGCTAGTAATCTACGTAGCATCATCGGGAATAAGTGAAGATGTCACAGGTACTGATTTCAGCATTGCAGACCAGAACCACCGCAGAACAGCATCCAACGTATTTACTAACCGCATCTCTCTAAACAGAACCCCACCAGCACAGTAAATAAGATTTCGCCATTGCCATATACCGTAGGGGCGGCCATTGGCCGTCCGGCTCTAGCTCTGCACATGCTAAAGTGTATACGGAATGTGTGCATACCGTTTTCATATCCACATTGCAAAAAAAATATTATGGACGGCCAATGGCCGCCCCTACAAAAAGCTACATCAACCACCGACCATAACGCCTTTTAAAAGAGAGGGATTTTAATAAATGCGCTACGGAATAGACATTAACGAAAATGCGGTACGCGTAATCAAATACGCTACCAACGGCCTAATACGCAAGCTGGGCGAGTGCGACTTTTACAGTCCGCACCCAATGTCCAGTGCGGAGTATGTAGCAGACCTTGCCGAATCCATTAAGTATGCCGCTAGGGATGCGGGTATGGGGCGTGGGTCTTCTTGCTCTGTTGTAGCGGGCGGGCCAGAGGTTATTATACGAAAGTTTACATGGCCAGAACTACCAGACACCGCCTTGGCAGAAAATGCGCAAAGCGAGTTTGCGCCATTCCTGCCGGGCAATGTCAACGAGTTTGTGATGAGTTACGAGGTCATAAAGCGCGGAAAAAGCGAGGAGTCCGATGCTATTACAATGGATGTCCTTGTTGCCGCACTGCCAAAGGAACTTGTAGACGCAATAAACAAGGCCGTAAGCAAGGCCGGGTTTAGGGTACAGCGCATCGACGTACGCGAGAATGCGCGCATGAAGCTGGTTTCCAACTGCTGTATAGCACAAGACAATCCCGCGCCAACTTCCTATGCCGTGCTGGACTTTAGCCAAGCACGTGCCAATGTTGGGCTGTATTTGGACGGTACTTTCTACAGTAGTCGCTATTTTGTGGCAACTATTTTTGATGAAGAAGAACCAGAGCAAGAGCCGATACAGGAATATGACGAATACGGCGAGCCAATTCCAATGGAAGAGCCGCCGCCAAAACGCCCTCAAGTGGGCAAATACGACCCCGGTGTTTTGGCCAACGAAGTAGTTTCTATCATAGACTACATGCAGTATCGCGAACGCGGCAGTAGCATATCCTGCATATTGCTTATAGGCGAAGAAAACCTGCCCGGTATAATAGAAAGCCTTGAAGACAGTTTGGATATTCCTGTCTTCCGTACGATGGACTGGCTGTACTCCGGTATAGACAGTTATGTAACCGGCACATATGGCGAGTTTATACTTGCGCCGTATTTGGATGCTTATGCAACATCGTTCCCATCGCTTAACCCCAAAAAGCCTATAAATATAAAAGGCAGTGTGGAAGTCGGTAAGAATAAAAAGCTTATTGTGCCATTTGCCGTAGCCGGCGTTGGCGTGGTTGCGCTAATGGTAGCGGCAGTGCTGTATTTTACCCCACGCATACGCGACTTGGAGGCGGAAATAGCCCAAGTGCAAGCCGCCGCTGCCCAGTTTGATACGGCAGACCACGCTGAACTTACGCAAGCAACACGTCAAGCTGACTTAACTCGTGAACAAATAAACACTGTAAACAAGTTCTTCACCGAACACTTCCAAATGCATCAAGCATTGCCAATATTCCTTGACCCTACTGTTGACGGAAACTTGGGACGCAACCCGCTTTGGATTATGTCGTTTGATTTTTCTAGTGGGGAAGGCAGCTTCCGTGGTAACGGTAACAGCTTTATCCATGTTGCCGATGCCACAGACTATATGATTGCAAACGAGCTAGTGTATTCTGCCTCGGTAACAACAGTTAGGGATACGCCACACTCGGAAGATGGAATTTTTAAGGGTGTGCCATTTGTTATGGACATTGTTATGGAGGAAGGAGTTGGTATACGCCATGGCTTCATTAACGACTAGAGAAATTGTTTTGCTTGGAATATTGGGCGTTGTGGGCATTATAACAGGGTTTTACCACTTCTACTTTACGCCCCAGCAAAACAGATTGGCTGACTTAAACAACGAACTGGTTAGAGTACAGCAAGAATACAGCGACGCAAATATGCGCGTGTTGCAGGCCGCTGTCATGGCAAACCAAATTGACGAAGGCCTTGAAGAAGAACTGGAAGAAGCAATGCGAGGCGTTGCAGAATATTTTAACGCCCCAGAGGCACAACGCATTATGGAACGCATAGTGTACCCACGTGTTGCGCGAGACGAGAGCATAACCTTTACCGTTGGCGATGCAGAAGCACGTGATGGCTTGGTTGTAACCAGCACCACACTTTTGTTTACTGCAACCAACCGCGCAGGGCTGGAAGCCGTAGTGCGCGAATTGGCAGAACGTGCGCCAGCAAACAGGGTTGTTGATTTTAGCGTAACCGCCGCAGACGAAGACATTGGTGTGCGCGGCAGCTTGAATGTTAACATGACAATCGAATTTTTGACATCGTATTTCTACCAGCAGAGCGTAGTTGAAGAATAAAAAACAAATCGAAGTTGTTACTCTCAGTAACAGCTTCGATTTAAAATAATGGAAGGGGAAATTTTGAAATGGACTTAAAATTTCTATTGAAAGAAACGACGGTAAACCATGCATCAGACTTATACTTGGTAGCGGGCCGCCCGCTTACAATGAAGTTAAAAGGCCGCCTTATGCCACTGGCGGAAGAAAACCTAACCCCGGAGCAAACAGAGGCGTTTGTGCGCGAACTTTACGCGATTGCGGGCAACCGCAACTTTGACAATTTGCAAAACGGCGATGACGACTTTGGCGTTGGCATAGAAGGCGTAGGCCGCTATCGCGTAAATGCGTACAAGCAAAATGGGTCTTACGCGTCTGTAATACGTACAATTCCATTAAACATACCAGACCCAGCCAAGCTTGGCATACCAGAGATTGTTGTAAACCTTGCCAACAACCAACGTGGCATTGTGTTGTTTACTGGTACAACGGGTAGCGGTAAATCCACATCGCTTGCATGTTTGGTGGACAAAATTAATTCTGAACGCGATAACCACATTGTCACCATAGAAGACCCTGTGGAATTTAGGCACCCGCATAAAAAAAGCATAGTAAGCCAGCGCGAAATTGAAATTGATACGGAAACATACGGCAGCGCACTGCGCGCAGCAATGCGCCAAGCACCAGACGTAATCCTACTTGGCGAGATGCGCGACTACGACACCATTGGTGCCGCAATAACCGCCGCAGAAACCGGGCATCTAGTATTTAGTACATTGCACACAATTGGCGCAGGTGCCACAATAGACCGTATAATTGACGTATTTCCCGGCGACCAACAAAACCAAGTACGCGCGCAGTTATCTGTAACATTACAAGCAGTAGTATCGCAGCAGCTTATACCAACCCTTGATGGCGGTATTGTTGCCGCGTTCGAGATTATGATTGCAAACAGTGCCATCCGCAACCTTATCCGCGAAGGCAAGACATTCCAAATAGATAATATTTTGCAAACATCCCTAGCGCAGGGCATGAAAACAATGGATATGAGTATTTTTGAATTGTTCCGCAATCGTATGATTTCTAAAGAAAATGCGATACAGTTTAGCGTTAACCAGCAAGTAATGGAGCAACGCGTAAGCGGGCAAGCACGGTAAATTAGCAAGGGTGCAAAAAGATACAACTTTTTGCACCCTTTTATGTTATAATCATGTGAATCGAAAGGGGTTTCACTACATGAAAAACCTAAAATTCCTAGCACAATACATATTTAAGCCGCGTACGGTTGGTGCGGTTTTGCCAAGTTCCAAGCATCTTGCAAAAAAAATGGTTGCAAGCATTAATTTTGATGCTGCAAAATGCATAGTAGAGTACGGCCCCGGCACGGGCGTGTTCACAGAACTGATACTTGAAAAATGCGACCCATCCACCACAGTTATCCTTTTTGAAATGAACGAAGATTTTTGCAACTTACTTGCAAAGCGGTTTGGTACACGGCAGAACGTTCACATCGTAAACGAGTCTGCCGTAAACGTTGGCGCAAAGTTGACGGAGCTTGGCTTGCAACATGCCGATTATATAGTGTCTGGCCTGCCTTTTGCCAGCCTGCCTCAAGACATAACCGTAAACATATTGACGCAAACAAAAAAATGCCTTTCTCCCGGCGGGCAGTTTATTACTTTTCAGTATTCGCTGCTTAAAAAGGGGAAAATAGGCAAGTTTTTTTCACAAATTGAAATTGTGCGGGAGTTGCGTAATGTGCCGCCGGCGTACGTGCTGCGCTGTTCTATATAACAACCCAGCCTAGTGCGCGTACCGCATAAATAAATATTGTTAGTGTAACCGCCGACATAAATGTTGTAATTACAACTATGGTGCCGGCAACGTAAGTGTCGCCGCCAAACTGCACGGCCATTGCATATGCAACTACGGCAGACGGTATGCCGCCCATTATTAGTATAACGGCAAGGTCGTAATCGCGGAAGCCCATAAGAAACGCCGCAACCGTAAACGCAATGGGAATTATCACGCATTTTATTACGCTTGCTATTACCGCATATTTAAATTTAGCGTCGAAGCCACGGAAGGCCATGCCGCCGCCCAAGCATATAAGGGCCAGTGGTGTGGCTATATTTGCTGTAATATTTATCCCGCCGCCTATCATCTCTGGCAGTGGCAGATCAAACATAGACAGCACCATGCCAATGGCAATCATTATATTGGACGGGTTTTTTACAACTGTGAGAATTACCGTCAAAACACCCGGCTTTTTACCACTGCAAGATGCAAGCGACATCACGGAGAATACATTAAAGAACGGTACAACAAACATTACGACCAGCGCGGCACGTGCCATGCCTGCATCGCCCGCCATGTTAATTATAAGCGGAATGCCAAGCAGTGCAAAGCTGCCCCTAAACGCGCCTTGGGCAAACGCGCCAAGCACGGGAGGGTCTTTCTTAAAAAAAATGGCCGCCCCGCCCCAGATAATAAAAAACGAAGCGGCAGTGGCAATAAGCGCGAAAAGCGTAAAGCGAAGATCCATATATTCGCGAATATCGGTTGTATATACCGCACGGAACAATTGTGCCGGTAGGCCTATGTAATACACAATTTTGTTACCACTTTCTAAAAAACCCGCGCTAATTACGCCGGTTTTTTTTAGTATATAACCCAGAATCATTACTACAAATACCGGGACGACTACGTTCAAACTAAAAAGAAAATTGGCTAACATTTTATTACCTCCTGTTTGCATATATATGGTAAGGGGTTGCCTGTAGGGGCGGCCATTGGCCGTCCGTCATTGCGGGCTTGACCCGCAATCTTCAAGCTTTGGTTTTGAAATTTTCATCATGAAGATCCCGGGTCAAGCCCGGGATGACAGGTGACTAAAATATTACGGAGGGGTACCAATGAAAAACTTAAAACAACGCGCTATACTTTCGCTAATTCTACTGTGCG
>Ga0123355_10019345_pt1 | contig 10841 bp, 5 predicted proteins | sample TergutEmb28metaG_3_FD_89872 | JGI IMG/M metagenome (GOLD analysis project Ga0123355, IMG submission 89872) | Embiratermes neotenicus P1 segment gut microbial communities from Petit-Saut dam, French Guiana - Emb289 P1 | ecosystem: Host-associated > Arthropoda: Insects > Digestive system > Gut ...
CCTTTATTTTTATGTGTTTTCTTATTTTTCTCTGTTTTTTCCGTTTGGGGGCTTAGTTTAGATGAAGCTGTAAGCCTTGCAATCGAAAATAACCTTAATTTGCAAAGACAGCAAATTGACTTGGCGGCCAGCAGTTTTTCGGAACGTAATTTGTGGTCGGAAATCTTTCCAACGATTAATGCGAACGCCACTGCCGGCTACAGCAACAATCTTTTCGGTACAATACAGCCAAGCGGTTCAGGGATACGTTATTCCATTGGTTTGGGGTTAAATCTTGGACTTAATGCCGGAATTCCTTACGTTATGAGAAATATCAGGCTGGCACATCAGAGTGATATTTTAAGATATGATGACGCTGTAAATCAGCTCAGTATTCAGGTTACAAGAAGGTTTTATGCGCTTTTAGCAGATCAGAATAATTTGCTTTTGCTGGAAGAAATCCTTAATCTGGCTCTCAGGCAATTTAACAGAAGTGAAATATCATTTCAAAACGGGCTTGTCGGAGAGCTCTCTGTTTTGCAGAGCAGATTGGCTCTTGAAAACGCACGGTTTAATTTGAGTGCGGCGCAGACTGCCCATCTTAACAACAGAGCCGAATTTTTTGCCGCGCTTGGTATAACACCTGACCCTGACATCGAATTGTTAGGTGAAATTAATATTGTCAGGATTGAGGCCGACTCGGAATTTCTTGTCAGGGAACATCTTGATTCAAGACCCGACATTGTAAGAAATACTCAGGAAATTGAACGGCTGGCTAATTTGCAAAGGCAAACTGTTATGCAAAACAGGGCTCCCAATCTGAATCTTTCTGTAAACTGGGGAAGTTCTGCTTTTGATCCGTTTGCAGATTCAATAAGCGCAACTGCCAGCCTTAACATTCCGATTGATTCGTGGATTCCCGGAACTTCAAGAGGGCAGGCTGTTTCAAGAGCCGCCGATTCGGTTGAAAAAGCGAGATTGGATCTTGCGATGACAAGAGATTCGGCAAAAACGCAAATTCGTACATTAACCGCTTTATTGCGAAATTCTTGGGATAATATTCTGATTGCAAGGCTTGGTTTTGATGTCGCTCAGCGTACATTTCAACTAACGGAGCAGGGGTTTTTAAATGGAACTGTTGAAGCTCTTGTTTTAGAAGATACCCGCAATAATATGGCAAACGCAAGTCAGCGTGTTTTAATAACAGAGCTTGCGTATTTAAATATGATACTGGATCTTTCGGCAGCTTTAAATGTCGACTGGAAAAATCTAATAAACAATTTTGGAGTTACAGGTGAATAGAAGTAAAATTGTTACTATTGTGATAGTTGCTTTAGTAGTGTTGTTTGCGGGGCTGATAGCGATTAATTTGCTTGGGTTAAATGAGGATGATTCGGCGCAGGCTGGCAGGGGCGGTACTCGTATGCCGACTGCGGTTCGTGTAACGCCTGTTGAATCCGGCACTATCGAAAGAAGCGTGATTTTAAACGGCGAAATACTTGCACGTAACCAGGTTATAATTTTCCCGACTGTCGGCGGAAGACTTGCCCAAATGAGAGTAAATATCGGAGACAGAGTAAATGCAGGTGTTACCGTTGCGATGATCGATCCGTCAAGGCCCGGTGAGGTTTTTTCACACAGTCCCGTTGTGTCTACTGTTTCGGGGACTGTTTTACACGCTCCGTTTCATGTTGGTGACACACTCTCGACACAATCGGGGGTTATTGTTGTTGGCGATCTGACTCAGTTGGTAATTGAAACTCATGTTCCTGAAAGATTTGTAGCCGCTGTTACTCCGGGTATGACTGCTTTATTACGTTTTGAAGCTTTGGGGGGCGAAACATTTAACGCCCAAGTAACTGAAATAAGCCCGGTTTTAGATCCTGTAACCCGCACTCTGCGAATCCGTCTGGGGTTAGTCAACCATGATCCACGCATAAGAGTTGGAATGTTCGCTACAATATCACTTGTTACAAACAGAAGTGTTAATGTTCCGGTGATCCCAAGGACAGCCGTTATCGCCACTCACGGCGCATGGACTGTGTTCGTTGTAGATGAAGACAATATCGCCCACAGACGCACAATAACACTGGGTCTTGATGACGAAGATTTTATCGAAGTTTTAAGCGGCGTTGAGTTAGGTGAAAATGTTGTCAGCGCAGGGCAGAATCTTATTGCAGACGGCGATTCTGTTCGTTTAGTGAATTAAATCTGCCTCAAAACGGAGAATTAAATGAGTATTATTGATTATTCGGTTAAGCGTCCTGTAACAATTGTAATGTTCTTTGCGCTCATTATTGGCGTCGCAATGACTTTGCTTACTAATCTTTCTATGGATCTTTTCCCTTCTGTGGATAGGCCTGTTTTCTCCGTCGTTACACGCTTTCCGGGAGCGGGACCTGTCGATGTAGAACGGAATGTAACGGAACGCCTTGAACGGGCGCTTTCATCGTCAAGGGGTCTTGTCAATATGACAAGTAACTCGTCTTTTGAGCAGAGCTGGATCAATCTTGAATTTGCTTACGGTACAGATATGGACAGAGCTGTCAATGACGCTCAAATCCTTTTAAACAGAATTGTCAATTCACTGCCTGACGGCGTAACAACTCCGATTGTGCGGCGTTTTGATATGAACGCTTTGCCGATTATGCGCCTTGTTGTCAGAGGGAATTATCCGCCTGATCAACTTCGTATTTTTGCGGAAGACGAAATCCGTCCGCATATCGAAAGAATCGAAGGCGTAGCGGCAGCGGAAGTAACAGGCGGCGCTATGCAGTTAGTCACGGTTGAAGTTTCGCTTAACCGTCTTGCGGCGTTCAATTTGACGTTAAGCGATGTTTCAAATGCGTTCAGAGGACAAAATGTTTTGTCTTCGGGCGGAAATATGCGCAGGGGAACTCGTGAATATCAAATTATGACGCAGGAAGAGCTGGTAAACATCGAGCAAATAAGAAGGCTTGTTGTAAAAACGGTAAATGTTTCCGGCAGGTATCAATTAATTCGTATCGAAGATATTGCCGATGTAATGCTTGTTTATGATGATAATGCCGCAAGAGTTCATGTAAATGGGCAAGGCGGCGTTTATATTCAGATAACAAGCGAGAGCGACAGCAACCAAATCAGAGTATCTGACAGTGTGCAGGAAGCTCTTGTAGAAATTAATGATATGCTTCCTCCGGGATTAACGCTTTCTGTTCTTTCAGATAACACAACGATGATTCGTTCAACGCTGGATCAGGTTTATGCCAATGCGCTTCAAGGAGCCGTTTTGGCAATGATCATACTAATGTTGTTTTTGCGTAATGCTAAAGCTACAATGATAATCGGCTTTTCCATTCCAATTTCGATTCTGCTGACTTTAATGTCCATGTCGATTTTTGGTTTTACTTTAAATTTGATGACGCTGACAGGTTTAATAATGGGAATGTGTATGACGCTGGATGCTTCGATTGTAATTATCGAAAATATACACAGTTACCGTGAGCGCGGCGCTAAAAGCAAAGTTGCCTCGATTTTGGGCAGCAGAGAAATGTTACGTGCTATTACGACGTCAACTGTAACAACTCTTTGTGTTTTTATCCCGTTAATTATTTACAGAAACGATTTGCAGGAGATGGGTCTTTTGTTCAGCGATTTGATATTTACGGTTGTTATTTCGCTTGCAGTCTCACTTGTTGTCGCAATTACGCTTGTTCCGTGTTTATCGGGTTCGATACTAAAGTTAAATACAAGAAAACAAAAACCTTTAAAAAATCCGACTGTACGTTTTATTGATGAAAAAATCGAAGGTATTTTGCGTTCTTTGGAAAACGGTTATAAAAAAGCTTTGGATTATTGCCTTTCTCACAGGGTTGTAATATTAAGCCTTGTTGTTTTAATTCTTGTCTATTCGCTTCTGCAATTCAGCAGTATAGGCATGAATATGTTTGTGCGTATGCGCACCGACGATACCGTAAATATAAACGTATCTCTGCCAAGAGGAACCGCTATAGATGAAACCGAAGCATTGTTATTCGAAATCGAAGAATTAATACAACGCCAAATACAAGGTTATATAAATATTGTATTAACAGCCAGGCGTGGAGGAGCAAATCAGGGAACAATACAAATAACCCTGCCTCCGCCCGGTCAGCAAATTGATACTCCTGATACGATTATCAGGAGGCTGTCTCCGCAGTTGAACTCAATTCCGGGAGCAAGAATAACTTTCAGGGCAGGCCGTGGAATGGGCGGCGGTGGCGGCGGCGGCGGGGGTGCGCCTATTGTAATCGCTGTAAGCTCAAGAGATCAAAATATGCTGGTAGCTACAGCCGAAGAAATTCAACATATAGTAATGAATCATCTGCCGGAAATTGAAAATGTTGCAATCAATATTGACGAAGGCTCGCCTCAATTACAAATTGAAATTGACCGTGACAGAGCGTCAAGTTTTGGGCTTTCACTTTCTACGATTGCTTCGGAAATACGTGCAGCTATGGACGGTGACATCGCCGCAACAATGAACCAAGGGCACAGGCTGATAGACGTGCAGGTAAGACTTAGAGATTCCGACCGTCAAGGTTTGCCCAACCTTGACGCAATTTCGGTAATAAGCCGCAGCGGTGCGCGTGTTCCATTGTCCAATGTTGCCAACATTTCCGAAGGAAGAGCGCCTTCTTCAATCCGCCGGGAAAGGCAGGAACGGGTTCTTCGTGTAACGGGAGATCTTCCTCCGGGAATCGCAGTAACTGATGTGCAGCGCCGCCTTGAGCAGGTAATCAGCGAGAACCTTGTTTTGAGCGAAGGCGTATCAATTCGGTATCTTGGAGAAGCTGCGGAAATTGAATCTTTTACAAACCTTTATATATTGATAATTGTCTCGGCGATTTTCCTTATATTCGGAATAATGGCGAGCCAATTTGAATCGTTCGTTGATCCGTTTATAATTTTCTTTTCGATCCCGCTGTTGTTTATCGGGGTTATTTGGATATACAGGATTACAGGGGAAGCCATGACAATGTTCTCAATTGTCGGGATAATCGCTTGTGTAGGGGTTGTAATAAACAACGGTATTGTTCTTGTTGATTATACAAATACCTTGTGCGCCCGCGGCATGGGAGTAAGGGAAGCTTGCCTCGAGGCCGGCAGAAGGCGTCTTCGCCCCATTTTGATGACCAGCCTTACAACAATTCTTGGAATGACGCCAATTGCGTTTTTCCCCGGAGCCGGAGCCGATTCAATCCAGCCAATCGGTAAAACATTTGTAGGCGGTCTTTTTGTGAGTACGTTTATGACAATTTTTATTACTCCGATAATGTACTCTGTATTGAACTCATGGCGAAGTAAAAAACATAAAGTTATTGGCAGTCAGACCGCCGCTTCGGAAGAAATAACAGAGGGCAGTGAGGTAAGTCAGGCATAAAATTGCTTCAGTAATTCATCGATCAGCGATATTGCTTTGTCATATTCACCCGTTAGCTTGTAACGCAATATTGTACTTATGGTATCAAAACAGGCTGCTTGCGTAAAAGCTTGCAGCTTTTTGGCTGTTTGATTGATCGATGTTATGTCAAAATTAATCATTGCAGTTTTTAACGCAGCAAGTTCGTTTTTAAGTGTTTGTTTATTTATTGTTTCTTTTTGATTATCTTTATTTTGTTCTATTATGGTTTCATCTATTTTTCTAAGCAGTTTTTCAAGACTTGAAATAAAATTGCTGTGATGTTTTCTGATATAATTTATATTTCCATTTTGTCCTGCCATTTCCAAAGATTTAGCCGCTTCGCTTATTCCATTTGCGCCGATATTGGCGGATGCGCTTTTAAGCGCATGGAGATAGATTGTATACAAATGCAGATTTTCTTCTTCAAAACAAATTTCGATTTCCTTCATTTTACCTATACAGTCTTTGCGAAATACACCAAGGATTCTGATATAATAGTCAAATCTTCCGCCTGAGTTTTTTATTCCTTGTTTTGTGTCAAGATCGGCAATTTCTATGTTTTCATCGGTGTTAACATTTTTGAAAGAAGCAAAGTATTCAGTTGTCGGTTTTTGTTGTTTTTTCTGAGGAATCCACTTTTCCAAAATCAGACTTAATTTAAGCGTATCAATCGGCTTTGACAGAAAATCATTAAAATTGTTTTTAAGAAACATTTCTTTTGTGCCGGAAACAGCATTGGCAGTTAATGCGATAATCGGAACTTTTTTATTATGATTGCCTTTTGTTTCCAGGTTTCTGATATAAGAGACTGCTTCGATGCCATTCATTCCCGGCATCATGTGATCCATAAAAATTAAGTCGTAATGTTTTAATTTGGCAGCTTCTATCGCTTCTTCCCCGCTTCCGCACAGATCAATTTGCATATTATACGGCAGCATAAGACCTTTTGCTACTCTCAAATTAGTATTAATATCATCAACGATTAAAACTTTTGCTTTAGGCGCGGCAAATTTTACCATTGATATGCCTTTTTCATAACGAATGCGATTATCTGAAGCGCCGTTTAAAACGTTAGCGACAGGTATTGAAAATATCGGAGTTGTAATTACGCTTATATTTTCGTTGTGGGTATTTTTCCCGAATTCCGAAATTAAAACAATCCTCGAATCATAGTTTAATTGTTTATATGTTTCTTTTACTTTGTCATACAATGCAAGCGATATAAAAATATAAGCAAATCTTTTAATTGATAAAGCGTTATAGAATTCTTCATAAGTTTCTGCAAGTTTGTAATCAATTCCAAAACCTCTCATGGCTTGGGCAATGGAATTGGCGGAAACATTACGCTGCTCAAAGATAAGCACATTTTTGCCTTTTGCATTTTCGATTTCCGCAAATTTTTCCTGGCTGAGAATTTTTTGCGGCAATGTAATTGTAAAAACGCTGCCTTTCCCGTACTCTGATTCAACTTCAATTGTTCCATTCATTGCTTTTGTCAGTCCCAGTGCTATGGCGAGCCCCAATCCTGTTCCTTCAATTCCTTTGTTTTCCATTGTGTCGAATTGGCTGAATTCATCAAATATTTTGTCAAGATTTTCTTTTTTTATTCCTCTGCCGCTGTCAGAAATTACAATTACAAGATTTACTGTATCATCAGTAACAGAGCCGTTGATGGAAAATGATACAAATCCGCTATTTGTGTATTTTACGGCATTATTTAAAATGTTCAGCATTATCTGACGGATTCTTATGGAATCGCCCAAAAGAATGTTCGGCAAATTGTTGTCTATATTTACAACAAAACGGATATTGGAATCATACGCCTGTATTTTAATAATATTAATAATATCTATCGCCAGAGATGAAAGCCTGTATTCTTCCGCAGTAATTTCAAGTTTGCCTCTCTCAATTTTTGAAAAATCCAGAATATCATTGATAATTGATAAAAGGTTAGACCCCGCCTGTTTTATCGCAAGAATATGTTCTTGTGTTGAATCCGGTATTTTTTCGCGTATTGCAAGTTCTGTCATGCCGAGTATTGCGTTCATCGGCGTGCGTATTTCGTGGCTCATTCTTGCCAGGAATTGACTTTTTGCCTTGTTGCTTTCCTCTGCTATTTCTATCCTGCGCATTTCATTATGCATTGCTTTTTGTTCGGTTATATCATTGAACAGCAGCATAATTCCCGCATTATTTGATTTTTCGTCCTGCATTGGCGTAATTAAAATGGAATAGGTGCGGAGAGAATCACTTCGACTGAAATCAATTTCTTCTTCAAGGGTAATTGTTTTTTTTTGGCTGATTGCTGTGTTAAGCGCTTTTATGAAAACTTTGTTTTTTTCTTCATTTACAATTGGCAGAAAAATTTCATTTATATGTTTGCCGTTCAGAAAAACAAAATTATCTATGTTTGCTGCCTGTAAATAAGTCTGTGACGCATAAGCGAAACGGCCGTTAGAATCAAAAAGTAAAAGTATGTTTGTCGTGTTTTCCAAAACAAGATTGAAAAATTTTTGTTCTTCTTTAAAAGCGCTGTGTAATATTCCGTCAATTCGATCCTGCGCGATTACAACTTGCCTCGATCTTGTAAAGTTTATTTCCGCTAATGCCAGTTTTCTTTTTAAACTGCGGATTTCCTTTTTTAATTCTTGAGTTGTTTGTTCTGCCGCAGTTTTTGTTTCATGCTCTTCCATTTTTTTATCGTTTTCCATGAGCAGTCCCATAGGTTAACTTAATTTGCAAAATACAATGGAATAACTGTGAAAAAAGTTTGTTAACTTTCCTTTTTCATCCGGTAAAGGACAAATTTCACCACCGCTGCAGGCAAAAAGATATTGAGAATCTCCGGCTATCTCTTTTACTTTGTCTGCCTCAGATGTATTATTCACTCCTAACGCATAATAACGTGCCATACAGGAATAACATAAAATCAAGCAGTCTTTTTCTGTAAATGATTCCAATATTTTTTCTATAGGGTGTAAGATGTCATGAGCCATGATTTGTCCGATAGTAAAGGTTGAACCTTCTGTTACCTCTCCACGGCATAAAGCGTGTCCTTCCGGTGTAAGAGCATAAATGCCGATAACAACAGGATGTATTCCGTTTTTACGATCGACAATTAACGGAATCATTTCCAGGCTGTTTTCCAGTTCGGTTTTTGTAAAACCGATTTCTTTGAAATATTCAAGTGGTGTTTTGCGGTTGATTCTAAAAATCGTATTGCTTTTTGATGACGTAATTGTTGCTTTTTGATTTTTAACTTTGTTTCTTTCAAGACCCACAACAGCAAATGAAAATTTCGTGTTACCGTATATTGAGCCTAAAACAACCGCATTACGGCTTGTTTTTCCGTTATGTATTGTTGAAGCGGAGGAATAATCTAAATTGTGATCCATAGCAACAGTTCCGAATAATGGAATACTTCCTGCCGCTTTATCAATTTCCTTTAATATTAAATCACAACTTGCGTTAATCATCGGGAAATAACATAAAAACAATTCAGGTTTTTCCTTTGATTCTTCGAGTAATTGTGATATGCCGGTGTTAATTGAGACTCGATAATCGTTTGTTATAGGGATTACAGTTGTTTTAAAAAAGCAGTCATCACTTGTTAAAACAGTGATACAGAAAATTAATTGGTCTGTTTCTTTGTTGGTTGAGCATAAACAGGTAGTTGCTCCTATACAGTCAAAGGGCAGAGCCTCACATATTGCCTCAAGAACTCCCGTATCTTCGAATTCAGAAAAGCACGATATGATTCCCAGTGAGTATTTTAGCAGGTTTTTTTCAGGGTCAAGAGCCGAAGTGATTTCGGCAACGGCGGATTCCACATCTTCAATTTCTCTTGTAATAGCAGAAAATGCTCTAATCATTTTAGTTTCTCCAAGCAAGCGGGCTTATCAAGCCGAATTATATGTTATTATACTTAAAAATGGTGGTATTGGCAATAGAAAAAAATATGTTATAATTAACATTATGAAGACAAAAGTAGTTTTAATTGGAATCTTGTTATTTAGCTGTCTGTTCCTGTATTCATGTTCAATAAACAGAATGGCAATGAACATGATTGCTGATGCGCTTACCGGAGAGGGCAGCGCCGATGTTTTTGCCGGGGATCCCGATCCCCAATTGATAGGCGATGCGCTTCCTTTTGCCATAAAGATGTATGAAGCGTTATTGTCGCAAAATCCAACCCATCAGGGGCTGATGTTAACCACCGGCTCGCTCTTTATCATGTATGCCAATGCCTTTGTTCAAGGGTCTGCGGAGAAGCTTGCTCACTATGAATGGCAGCAGCGTGAAGCCGCCCTCGCACGGGCAAAACAGTTGTATTTGCGGGGAATTGCCATCCTCGACAACGCTCTGGAGGCAAGACATCGCGGCTTTAGGCAGGCTATGGCCAATGAAGAGGTTAGAGACAGTTTCCTGCGCAGGTTCAGGAGAGAGGATGTAGGGCTTTTGTATTGGGCTGTAGCCGGCGGGCTTTCCGCTTACTCCATCGATCTTCTTAATTTTGAATTGAGCGCGCGTATACCAGAATGGAATGCGATGATTCACAGGGCATACGAGCTTGATCCCAATTTTGGCGGCTGGGCTTTAAACGAATTTTTCATAATTTTTTACGCTTCTTTGCCCGAAGTGCTTGGCGGAAATTTAGAGCTGGCGAGACATCATTTCCGGCTGGCAGTGGAAAAATCAGGGGGGACTTCGACAAGCGCATTTTTGTCTTATGCCAGAAATATAGACATTCCGGCTCAAGATTATGACAATTTTAGGTATAATCTTGAAAAAGCCCTCGCTATTGATGTCGATGTGAATGTATCAACTCGGCTTGTAAACATTATCAATCAGCGAAAAGCCCGCTGGCTGCTTGATAATGCATGGTTGTATTTTTCCTTCCTTCCAATTCCGGATGATTTTTGATATAATTTATGTTTGACCATAAGAGGAGTATAATATGAAAAAATTAGTAATTTTTGTTTTTTTGATTTTTATTTCGTTTGGCATGGCTTATGCCCAGCGCGGCACTGCCCGTGCCGATGTCGTAAATATCAGGTTTGCGTCTCCGTTGCCCAGAAATTCTGAATGGGGCAGAGCTCTTGATCGTCTTGCGGCTGAATGGCAGCAGGCGACAAACAACCAGCTTCGTGTAGTCGTTAGCCATGACGGAAGAGAAGGCAGCGAAATGAGAATGCTTTCTTCACTTGCGAGCAATTCCATTCAAGCCGGGATTTTTACTTCCGCAGGGCTTACTGAAATTGTTCCCGCCGTAATAAATTTAAGCGTTCCATTTTTAATCGCGAATGAGGCCGAACTGAGTGCTGTCCTTGGCGAAGTGCTGCCAATTTTGGAAACAAAAATCCATGATGATTTTGTGATACTTGCCTGGTCTAAAGGCGGCTGGGTTTATCTGTTTTCAAGAGAGCCGATATTAACGCCC
>Ga0123355_10019346_pt1 | contig 10840 bp, 8 predicted proteins | sample TergutEmb28metaG_3_FD_89872 | JGI IMG/M metagenome (GOLD analysis project Ga0123355, IMG submission 89872) | Embiratermes neotenicus P1 segment gut microbial communities from Petit-Saut dam, French Guiana - Emb289 P1 | ecosystem: Host-associated > Arthropoda: Insects > Digestive system > Gut ...
TATATTTCTGGTTCCTCTAACCGTATGGCAGTACTCTATATTTCTGGTTCCTCTAACCGTATGGCAGTACTCTATATTTCTGGTTCCTCTAACCGTATAGCAGTACTCTATATTTCTGGTTCCTCTAACCGTATAGCAGTACTCTATATTTCTGGTTCCTCTAACCGTATGGCATTTCGCAGCCGTTGTGGAACGCTGTTTTGTCCATCTGTATAATCCAAACGGCACTCGCATTAAGGAAAACATTTCCTAGACCCGAACTTCAAATTACAGGTTTATTATTTGTACTCTTATGAATTAGTTGGCAATTTCTTGGCGATGTAATTGTCAGGCAATCTTGTTAATTTTGGAGCGCTTAGATAGATGGATCAGCCGTGTGCTGCTGATGGTTGAATATTTCCAGTCAGCCTAAGCTCTCTTTTAAATGCACGTATGTTTGTGTCTGTGTGTGTTTTATGTTAATATGTGTGTGTGTGTGTCTGTGTGCTTTGTGTGTATGTGTGTGTTGTGTGTGTCTATGTTTTGTGTTTGTGTGTGTGTGTTTTGTGTTTGTGTGTGTGTCTGTGTGTTTGGCATGTGTATGTGTCTGTGTTTTGTGTTTATGTGTGTGTGTGTGTGTGTGTTTTGTTTTTGTGTGTGTCTGTCCGTGTGCTTTGTGTGTGTGTGTGTGTGTGTGTTGTGTGTGTCTGTTTTGTGTTTGTGTGTGTGTCTGTGTTTTGAATGTATGTGTGTCTGTGTTTTGTTTGTTGTGTGTGTCTGTGTGTTTTGTATGTGTGTGTCTGTGTGCTTTGTGTGCGTGTGTGTGTCTGTGTTTTGTGTTTATATGTGTGTGTTGTATGTGTTTTGTGTGTCTGTGTGTTTTATATATGTGTGTGTTTTGTTTTTTGTGTGTCTGTGTGCTTTGTGTGTATGTGTGTGTTGTGTGTTTTGGGTTTATGTGTCTGTGTTTTGTATGCGTGTGTGTGTTTTGTTTGTGTGTGTGTGTCTGTGTGCTTTGTGTGTTTGTGTGCGTTGTGTGTCTGTGTGTTTTGTGTTTATGTGTGTGTCCGTGTGTTTTATTGTTGTGTGTGTGTCTATGTGCTTTGTGTGTATGTGTGTTATGTGTCTGTGTTTTGTGTTTATGTGTGTGTGTCTGTGTTTTGTATGTGTGTGTGTGTTTTTTTGTGTGTCTGTCTGTGTACTTTGTGTGTATGTGTGTGTTGTGTCTGTGTGTTTTGTGTTTATGTGTGTGTGTGTGTGTGTTTTGTGTGTCTGTGTGTTTTATATATTTATGTGTGTTTTGTTTTTTGTGTGTCTGTCTGTGTGCTTTGTGTGTGTGTGTGTGTGTTGTGTCTGTGTGTTTTGTGTTTATGTGTATGTGTGCCTGTGTGTGTGTGTGTGTGTGTGTACATTTGTGCAATAAAACACCCAAACAGTAAACGTCTGTTTAAAGGTTTCGTTGCCCGAGATTTTTGTTATTTCTGTTGTGATAGATTGTTAATATATATTTGCGAATTGTAGAAGTTGCAAATATCCAACATCGGGACTTTGCTTTGATGTTCAGTGATACAGTCATCGATTCAGAAAATGTTGACATGTAAAAAATGTATGGGGTTGTTTTTAATTGCGTTTTATTCACAGTGGGCTGTAGGACTGATGGTTGAATTCGACTGGCCTGTCAAAAAACACAGCAAGCCTCAACCTTAATGGTGAAACAGCGTGTAATTGAATGCATTACAGTTAGTTGTGGAATAAAAATAACAGTATTTAGTGGCTAAGTGTATTGCATTATTGTATAGACTTACGTATACGTTTTGTTGTGTTTAAGAACTTTGTTTGGCCACGATAAACGATCTTCAACAAATCTCTCCTCTACCTTATTCCTACAATGTTTCAAGACAGTTTGTCAGTTAGTTTAGCAATCCTGTCTTTCTCGTCGCACCTTTTGTGTATGTGTGTGTATTTGTGTGTGTGTGTGTGTGTGTATAATACTGCATCATTAGCGATTTTCGATCCTTGCACGCATAGATCAGGATCCTGCTCTGGGACTGCGTGTAGTTTGGGAAAATTGTAGCGACGTTTCGGAGAAACCCGCTGTCTCCATCTTGAAAACACAAAGGATGTATACGTTCTGAATATGGAAGTAGCATTTCATACGAAACGCCCTTCCCAATCCTACAAACCACAGTATTAGATCCCGAGAGACCGAATGATGGCACCCATCGCCCTGATAACTTGCAATCTTTTATGTTTGTGTTAATTTCTGTAACATCATCTGTACGCTCAACCCATGTGTGTCACAAGAAACCCATAATCAATGCATGCCATATCTTTTAAGGGTTTTACCATCGCGCATACTCTGAAGTGCGCTGGTTTCAATAAGTACCACCTGCTTTAACAGTGGAAATCCGTTTGTTTTCCATGAAGTGTACTTTTGCGTTGGCTATGATTCTCAGAACAGAGATGATTATCTTCCCACACATCGTTAAGCAATCCCCCCCTGTGGCGCTGCGGCCCAACGCGGGCCATGGCCTCCTCATTCTTGAGGTTTCTAGATCACACACAACGACACATCACAGTTTGTATGACTTCTCTGGACGAGTGATCAGCTCGTCGCAGAGACCTCTACCTGTCAACACACAAGAGACATCCATGTCCCCGGTGGGATTCGAACCCACGATTTCAGCAGGCGAGCGGCCGCAGACCTACTCCTTAGACCGCGCAGCTACTGGGACCGGCTCATTAAGCAACTGATATTTGTGATGGAGAAGCAGTATATTTGCTATGAGGCAGGAGCTGAATTTTCTGTGCGCTGTATTTAGATGGGAGCCGGTGTAGCTCAGTCGGCATAGCGAGTTGACTACCGGCTAGTGGGTTCCTTTTTCGTGTCACACTAGGGGAAAGAGATTTTTCGCTTCTCCAAAACGTCCCAGACCGGCCCTGGGGCCCACACAGCCTCCTATTCAATGAATATTGGATTCTTTCCCGGGCGAAAGTGTCCGGGCTTGAGGTTAACCACTCACCCCCATCTAGTGATGAGGTTAAGGATGAGCAGAGCCATACCTCTGCTGTCCATACACGCCTTCATGGCGTGGACAAGGAAAAGGAAAAAAATATTTAAGTCAGTTGCATGCCTCAAAGTTAATAAATGGAATGTTACTACATCCTCTACTTATTCTTTTTCTTGTACATCTTCTGCTTCTTCCTCTCCTCCTCCTCTTTCTTCTGCTCCTCCGTCTCCTTCTCCATGTCTTTTCTTACTTCTTCATTTGTTCAGTGTTTTGTTGTATGCTGCTGAAGATTCTTCGTTCGTTTTTGGATATGGTACTTAAAATTCCGCAGATACGTCCAAATAATTTGTGCATAAAATACCTCTATGTAATAAAATTAAAAAAAAAAAACAATCTCCTTCGTACTGCGTTATTGATAAGCCCCACAAATTTGGGCATTGAAAGCATTAAAAAAAAAACTTTCGTGCATGGTTCATGGACGCATTATTTAGGTAGGATTTTTAGGCGATGCTGGTTTGTTAACTGAATTAAAACGCAATAAAAATTAACCTTAAGCCACTCTTGGTCTCGCAGACGGGCTGTTTTAATAACCAAGCGTCGAGGTCAGAGGGCACGCAGAGCTGTGCCACATATTACTTTCACAGTAACGTTATCCCAAACAAATGTTGGCTTATATCGGACTCTACGTGTGTCTTTTCAATACAACGGCTGTCTGCTTGCAGCATGTCAGGAAGCTCAGCGGATCCTCTAATTACTGGCAATGCCCACACCCTGTTTAATAGAGCCAACGCTAAACTAGGTACAAGGCAGTGGTCTTAACTCTTTGAAAAGACTATATGAATATTTCCTGGTATCATGTAATGTAATATACGAGGCAGTGAACACTGTGTATGTTGAGAGAAAAGCGCTGTGTATCCGGTATATGACCAGAACGGCCTCGGAAGATTATGCTGTGATGCTTGCTGAAATTCCTATAGCAAATGTATAGAATGTATCATTTTAATATACCGCGCAGGGACTCATATTAGACCAGGGCCATAATTTTAACAGTTCTTTGTAGCTGCCTGCGTACGGAAGATATCTATGGAGAAGGGCTAGAATGCTATGAAACGTACCGGATTTTGTGAAGAAGTTAGTGTTGTAACAAAAAGTAAAGTACTGAAGAATTTTGGTAACTATTGTATGTGGCACTTATATATAAGTGGGTGTGTAAGTGGTGCGTGTATTTATAGGTTAAATGTTCCAATATGCACGATTATATAAGGTGGGATAGATGAGTAAACAAGGAAATAACTGCGAGCAAATCATGTCTAATGGCAAGAATATCTCAATATGATTTAAGTATAGGCTCTACTGGCGATCCCGGCGACCGAGCAGTCTAAGTCGCAGATCCGCGGCCGCTCGGTTGCTGGAATCGCGGGTTTGAAATCCCTGAAGACAATGGATATTCGTCTGTTGTTTTTGTTCTGTGTTGTCTAAGCAGTGAACCCTGCGACGAGCTGATCACTCGTTGAGAGGATTCATACAGTGCGAGTGTGTCTAATTGCGACACGAATCTGCTGCCCGAACACAGAGACGAAGTACTGTACACAACATTTATATTCAGGATGTGTACTGTGCTTATTTGCCGATCCCAATGGCCTTGCGGTCTAAGGCCTAGGTCTTCGGCCATTCGCTTGCTGGGGTTGCGCATTCGAGTCCCATCGGACGCATGGATGTCTGGCTCTTGAGAATGTTGTGTGCTGTCAGACAGTGGTCTCTGCGTCGGGTCGATCACCCATCCATAGGAGCCCTACCGAATGTGGCGTGCCTGAGTGTGATCGTAAAGCTTCGAAAATGAGAAGGCCCTGACTCACTAGGGGCTGTCGCCCAATGGGTGGGTGGGAGGGTATGGTGCTTATTTGTGATGAAGTAAGTGTTACTTTGTAGCAGTTCTAGTTAGTTTAAACAGCTAAAATGGTAAGTTGTGTGTCGCTATAGCGACTGACTACGGGCTGGACGTTCCGGGATCGAATCCCGGTGGGGACGAGATTTTCCGCCCGTCCAGACCGGCCCTGGGGCCCACCCAGCCTCCTGTAAAATGGGTACAGTGGCTTTCCCGGGGGTAAAGTGCGGCCGGGGCGTGCTGCTGACGACTCACCCCCTTCTAATGCCGCGGTCATGGAAAAGTAGAGCTATCTATACCACTACCCATCCTCTGGGCCACACCGGGCCTGTGACGGGAAAACTTTACCTTTTTACCTTTAAAATGGTGAACTACTTGAGCTTTGTTTTTTTGGCCGCGCTTTCGTTAAGAACTGCGAGAACCGTTATTACAGTGTCCACACACCATAAAGTGTGGTAGATAAGTACCCTTGTTTCGGTGTAACCTGCTGTCTCCTTCGCCAGGATTATATTTATGAAACATAGTTTATATTTTCTGGATTGGTCATCTCGCGTATCTCTTTCAATTGGAAGCTGGCCAATTGCGAGGCCTGAAGGCCTAAATCTACACGGAATGTACAGAAACATGCTTCCAGTTGATTTGAACCTGCAACCCCCCCACGGCGTATAACGGTTCAGATCCGTGCTAATTCTATACTGCTTGCCACTCACAGCGGTTGACTTGTGTTACGAAGTTATAGTGTTCAGGGTTTTGCTCATACTGAGGGAAAATTAATAAAGCGATGGTACTAAGAACATCGGAAGTAACACTTTACGTTTATAATGTTGAAGTGTAAAGCAGACTTATTTTTGTGTTAAAATCTGCACTGCCCAAATGCCGGGCGATAGATCGCCATGGCGACTTTTTTTTTCCCCCCCCAGTCGTGCGTAATATATTTGAATCGTCAGTTTGGTACGTGCATCATGTCACCCTTTTGGCGCCTAGAATTTTTAGGTGGCTTCTAGATTTTTGGAAAATTTGTGCTATGCGGGTTAAAACTAACAGTTTTAGTATCTCAGTTCTGATTTGTCATTTTGTGTTCGATGCAAAATGCACTAATACAAGTCTAATGTGTTTGTTGCAGTGTGGTCATTATTATATGTGTGAGTGCCAGGGCAAGGAATTCTGAAGTTGCTCTTGTAATCCAGTTTGGAGTGTTACTTTGTGAGGGGTTCATGAAGTTGCTTTATCTGACTCACATTTATAGCAGAAGTGGGAGAGAGAGTTGGTTTGAGAAAGGCCAACAAGATAAGAAAACCAATAAAAATGTTTTGCTTTGTGTTATGTTCTTACTGCTGCGATTAGAAGGCCATTAGGCTGCCTAAACTGATGACGTGGCTTCATTCTGCAGCTCTTGTGCACAGATGCCAGCTCCGTTTACATAATCTTCTAAATGTCAGATGGCAGCATGTCACATGTAAATACGCGAAATGGAAACATATAAATGTGCTGTTGACAGATGATGCGTCTTGGTGTTCAGTTGCGTTTCTACAGCAGAGTTTCAATTTAAAATCGGTTAGCTCTTTGTCCCATAGTAGGTGCATAGGTTATGGAAGTAAATAGTTCAGAAGTAGTCGCTGCCACAGTCATTAAGGATACGTTGTTTACGTTTCTGTATGTGGGACAAGAAGTATAACAAGTAGGTGTATTTTTTTTTTTACGTTTTGCTGACCGTGCATCTCAGTATATTTATCTCAGTAATTAACCAACTTGATGCACAAAATTTTTGTTTTACAGTGAGTTTATTTCATGCCTCTACATGTTTCGAGCACATGTGCTCATCATCAGGAGGTCAAAATTGCATTACACAGTCTCTGGTATTATCACACCTATAGGTGCACAAAAGTTTTGTTTTTCAATGAGTTTATTTGATGCCTGTACATGTTTCGAGCACATGTGCTCATCATCAGGAGGTCAAAATTGCATTACACAACCTCTAAAGGTGTGATGATACCAGAGGCTGTGTAATGCAATTTTGACCTCCTGGTGATGAGCACATGTGCTCGAAACATGTAGAGGCATGAAATAAACTTATTTTAAAACAAAAATTGTGTGCATCAGGTTGGTTAATTACTGAGATAAAAAAAAAAAGGTAGGTATATGTTAGGACTGTGCATCGTGACTGGTGTCGTGGTCATTGCTAGGGATGGCGATGAAGGCGTGTTGTTGCTCGTGTAAGAGTGGGGTCGACGATGTATCTACATGTGTTAGTTGTTCGTGCGTTTAATAGGCCTGTTTGTTGTTTTGTTGTTGTAGTTGATTGAGGGAGGAACGTAGGCTGGGGTGTTAGAGAATAGGGTGCTGAGGAGAATATTTGAGACTGAGGGGGACGGGGTAACACGGCAGTGGAGAAAACTACATAATGAGGGCCTTAGTGAACTGTACTCCTCAGCAAATATTATTCGGGTGATCAAATTAAGAACAATGAGATGGGTGAGGCATGTAGCACATATGAGGATAGTTGCATACAGAGTTTGGGTCGGGAATCCTGAGGGAAAGATACCACTTGGATGACCCAAGCATGGTCGGGAAAATAATATGAAGAAAGATTTTCTGGAAGTGGAGTGGGGGCCATGGACTGGATTGATCTGGCTTAGGACAGGGACAGGTGGCGGGCACTTGTGAATGCCGTAATGAACCTTTGTGTTCCATAAATTGCGGGGAATTTCTTGACTAGCTGAGAAACTATAGCGTCTAAAGAAGGACTCTCCTCCGTGGTGTAAGTTTTGAGCCAATTCGTAGCGCATTTGACTTTCCGATATTGTTTTCTCTTTTTATAAACAGCTTAAAAGATGTAGAAAATTTGTTAGTGTGTTGGATGGTCAGAGCTCAGAACGTACAGACATGAAGAACGGGCGGCCATAACGGGTGACGAAGACGGAACACTAGGACTTGTTCTAGCTGTGTAAATAGGGTCGAGTTCCGTGTGGCAGCTTTCATCGTGCCATATGAAAATGCAAAAACTGCGGTGTCCTGTCACCCATTCGCCTTATGCAGTGAAGAAATTTATACGTGAATATATGAACATGGTTTCCGTATGCTAAGCAGTGCCATAATATTGTCATGTTATTTGCAGTGGCTAGCTGTATACATGGATATACCCAAACACATGAAGAAGAATGAAATGGAACCTGAAATGAAGAAGGGAAGAGAAAGTGCAAGAAAAAGGAACTTGATATACGCAGTAGCACACGCAACGTCTAGATTGTTGATGCTATCTGTTAAACTACGCATTGCGTCCCCTCTCACCAATTCCAGCGTATAAGACACAGAAGTATCTATATTGTGTATCGTTGTAGTTGAGCTGCATGCAGGAAGGTGCTATGTCCTTTGTTATTATTACGCGTTCCATTAAGTTGTTTTTAACAATTAGCGGAGTTGTACAAGCGTAACCAAGTGTCTTTGTAGCAGATGTCGTCATAGGGCACTAGCTTGTGCCACTTACGTTCGCCATTAATTCTTACAAGCTATTTTACTTACTTTCATCTTAATATTATCTCCCCCTATCATTCTCGTATTTTGTTTAACCAACCTTTGGACTCCTATGCGCTATCGGATTGTAAGTACAGTACGTGCCCATCTTTCTGGGTGGCTTGCACGAAGAACGCTGTTTTTGTTCGGGTTTTGTAATGCCGTGAATTACTTATTTGTTTCATTCTTCTTAATTGCAAATATTTTCATGGATTTTTTTTCAGACACTGGTAACTCTTTTCTGTCATCCCTGAAAGTAAGAGACTATGCCTGTCGCTCGTACAAAAGAATACACCTCAAAGAATATACATGTATGTAGAAGAGTATTGCTGTCTATTATTATTCTGTGCCTTATTATACAAAACGCTGTAGACTTTATAATTACTGGACGTTGCGATAACAGATGTGAACGGAATAGCCTAGTAATGTTATTCATAATTATGTCTAATGAACTGTGGCTTAATTATAATGATATTGAACATTCTTGTTTTCAAGCACACATCTGGTATTTTGAAAACACCTGTACACCGAATTTGACGTTCAGGTGACCGTGCATCGTGATAAATTCTCATAACAAAACCAACCAGTTGCACTAATTTCTCAAACTTATTTTTGGAATACAAGTCTACATGTTTCGGACAGAGGAACTCTCCGAAACTTGTAGAGTTTTATTCCAAAAATAAATTTGAGAAATTAGTGCATCTTGTTGGTTTCATTATAAGAACCTGTGTACCGGTCAGTGTCAATATAAGCCGAGGAAACTTGCGTAATATTTTAACAGATACCGTTGTTTTGACGTTACCATTGTTGTCCTTCCAAAGCCAACAAGGAAAGCTTCCTACGGACTATTTCCTTGATACTAAATGTTTTTGAACATTATCAAGAACACGGTCAAGCGGAACCATTTCCCAGATACTGCTTGCTACTAAGTCTATTTGCACCTGCGAGCATTTTCAAAGTTCGTAATGTGAATCATATATTAGGAGGCAGAATAGCTCAGTCGGTTTAGTGGCTAGCCTAAGGGGTGGACGACCGAGCATGCTTGTTCGATATCGGTGAGGCAGGAGTGCCTTTCTTCTACTCGCAAGCGCCGAGAGCGACCCTGGGGTATAACCAATTTCGTATTCGGTTGGAAATCGGTGACTTTTTCGCTAGTGGTAAAGCGATCGGGACATGATCGTGACCATTCACCGTTATCTAATGTAGATATTAAGTGGAACTCTGCGTGATCAAGGACGACTTTACTTGGTTAACGCACTGTTGTTATGCATTTACTTCTTTCTACAAGACAAGCGAAATGATATAACGTTCTTTCATTGAGCAAGCCGCGTTTTTGTGGAATCGGTTTTGTAATAGCTTTTGTTGGATAAATTTGCTTGGAGGTGTAATGTTCTAATGTGCTGCTGTATACTAAGAGCAGGGAATGGAGTTATTTATAAAGAACAATTGGCTCTTACAAAGAAACGGGAACTGTAGTTCTGACAACAAATGTGTACACTTACGCAGCAGAATTTGCGAGATGAATGATCTTCGATTACTTCAGTATTCATGAACTCCTTATATTTTTGTTCGCTTGCACAAAGACATATTTCCTTCTTGTGAATATAAACCGTGCTACTGAATTATTCAAATATGGGCTTGTATGTCAAGTCACGGGGAACTGCCTATGACAACTGTCAGCGTAACTTATTTGTTAAATTGCTCCGGATTTTTTTTTGTGCCTGTAAAATGTTGCTGTACGATTTGTTTAAAAGCTTCCAAACTGTGTTATCAAGCAAAATATTACACTTCCCTTTCTGCTGCCAACGCATGGTGATTTATATCAGCTGGAAACCTTTTCGGCTGAACTCTGCATTGGCCATCTTATTTGGTTAGGAGTGAGGTCTTGGCTATTTTGTATCAGCGAGTGTAAACTTGCAATCCATTTAATGGGGATAATTGGGAGACGCAGGTTTGAGTCCTCTTAGGTGGGCAGTAACCAAGATCTGAGCTACATACACTTGAAATATGCATCCTTTTCGAGCGCCTTGTAGCCGTTCAGCAGATCATAAGATTCGGCCTTCTGTGGAATCCAAAGGTTTGGTATCTCTTTCACCAACGGCGCTTTGCTAGATTGTACGTGTCTGCAACCCATTCGCAGCGGTGGGTCATGAACATGAACATGATTCATTCTGCAGTCTGTCTTACGACAGGTTCATAGCTTATTTCCATTTGAGTTCTCAATTCGGTGCGAGGGTAAGGAAAGTGATAATTGAGTTGAATTAAAAGGAAGGAAAGTGTGCTGGAAATCATCGAAAAGTGTATAGAAGCGAAGTCTAGTTAAGTGAAAAGTTTAAATTGAAGTGAAAATTCAAAAGTGAAGTGAAAAGTCGAAAGTGAAGTGAAAAGTCATCTAATATGAAGTGTAGCGAAGTGAAATAAAGTGAAGTGAAATGAACAAAGTGAAATGGAATGA
>Ga0123355_10019348_pt1 | contig 10840 bp, 2 predicted proteins | sample TergutEmb28metaG_3_FD_89872 | JGI IMG/M metagenome (GOLD analysis project Ga0123355, IMG submission 89872) | Embiratermes neotenicus P1 segment gut microbial communities from Petit-Saut dam, French Guiana - Emb289 P1 | ecosystem: Host-associated > Arthropoda: Insects > Digestive system > Gut ...
AAAGGATGGGTTAGAGTCCATTATAAACAGCGGGTCGGTTCTGTCTGAGTAGCCGCCGTTGATTGTTACCGTGTAGTTAAACAGCGCCGGATTGTTGGTCGGTGTGCCTGTTTTGAAGAGCGGCCAGGTGTCGCTGACGTTTGCGCGACCCACGGCGTTCCCGTAGGAGCCGGTGTTTGGCTCTCCGGTGCTGTTGATCAAATAGATGGTATTCGACAGTCGTTGTCCCATGTTGTGTTGGAGCCTGAACGCTGCCGTATCCAGCGGATTGGCGCTCATCGCTTGATTTAGGTCTATTCTGTATGTGACAGTCAGTGTCACTTCTTGATTATACTGCCAGACCGATGCCGCCGGATCAGGGGTGGCGGCACTTGTAGAGCCGAAGTAAATCCGCCAGGAACTTCCGTCTGCACTTATGATGGGCGGCGTATTGAGAAGAGGATCAGCACCGACCTCAACCCCGGAAGCTGTAATCAGAGGGGTACCGTCAGGCAGAGGTGTTGGCGTATTGGGCACACCGGCACCGCCCGGAAGTAACCCTAATGTGTCATAGAGATAAAGTCTCTGCCCTGCCAGACCGGCGGGCACAGTGACTGTGATCGTATAGTCCACCCAATATCCATCCGTTGGGTTTCCGCATATGCCGGATGTGGTCTTTGTCATGTTCACACTGGCAGTGGTGATCGGTACTCGTCCGCCGGTGCCAAAGTCTTCTCCGCTGGGAAATTCGATGTTGACATCGTTCTCAAAAATAATCGCAGGCATTCCCGGGTGGGGTACCAAATTGGTGGGAATGGGTGTTACATAGTTAATCACGATTTCGTAAATGGATGCAGGAACCGGCGGCACTGTGAATACAAATTGGTTAGATGTGATCGCATAGCCGGAAATTTGATCCAAAGTACCTGTCCATAAGGAAAGGCCGTTGTTATCGTAAAAACTGACGTTAATTGTATTGGCTGCCGGCATGGACAGATTTGCATCGAGATCATCTGTAATGATTCCGCCGTTTAGCGCCGCGGGGTAACTGTTTCCGATGGTAATGACCCATTCGATGGCGTTGCCGGTGATGCTGGTTCCGTTTTTCGCCATGGGGAAGTCTTTTCTCACATGGTCAACTGTTGAGTCTTGCACAGGCGGAAGCAAGGCGCCTGTATCAACGCGGTTGCCCCCGACCGCCACGTTATTTGTTACATCGAAATCATAGACCATTTGACTGGGGACAAGACTGGGATTATTTGCAATTAACTGTGCAATGTCCAAGTGATATCTGATTGTGATAAAGTCACCGGGATTCAGCGTTAAAGTAGATCCAAAACTATAGGTAAACATAGCCGGATAGCCGCCGGTAAGATCGCTGGGCCAACTTACAGTCATCGGATACATTGTTCCAGGGGGCTGTCCTACTCTGTTTACTTGGTAATCAAAACCAAAAACAGCGGTAGTCCCGGGTGCGCTTGGGTTGTTAATGGGATTTCCGTTTATCATGGGACTGTCGTTTAAGTTAATATTCGTGACCGGTCCGCCTAATGTCATGATGGTGATCATGTAGTAGATCTGCTCAGAGCTGGGATCGTATCTGGAAGACTTGTGCATGGTGAGTGAGGGTTGTGGCGGCTGGGGTGGATCAATCGTGACAATAATGCCATTGCCGAAATCCAGATTCCCATTCGCGCCGCCTGTCAATTGGGCGGAAATATTTAAGGTGATTGTCACATTGGCGTAATAGTCAATCAGGTTCACATCACCCGGAGTCGGGTTGCCGCTCATATCAACATTATCAAACCATACCTGAACCATGCCGTTTGTATCAACGGTATACCAGCCAATCACCGCATTGTTAATGGGACTGTAAAGAGGTGTTTGCAAAATTGCCGCTGGGATAGTGAGATCGGCGGGGAGTTGGAAAGACAGTCTTCCGTTTGGATAAGACACATCATATTCCATTTGTAGCTGTGATGTTTCCGCAAAGTCTACGACAAATAAATAGGTATTACCCAAAGTCGTAGCGCCGCCGGAGGGCACCTGTACCGGCGTTCCGGAACTGGTATCATACATTGTGACGCTCACAAGAAAGTCACTCAAATCCGAAGATGTTCCTGCAACTAGTGGTAGTATGGATTCGCTCGCTTCAATTGCGCAAATGTCCTCTTCCTCAGGTAGCATATTTATAATTATGCCATTGCCGAAATCCAAGCCCTTGTCTGCATCTTCTGCGAGTTCTGCGACAATTGTGAGGGTGAAACTTAGCATGTTATAAGATTCGGCTTCAATTAAGTCAATCTCATCCGGCGCAGAATCACATTGCACATCGTCAAACCACACGGCAACAAGACCGGCGGCATCTATCTCATACCAGCCGACAATCTCGTCTGTATCAGGGCAGGAAATCGCCCTTGTTGGAATCGGGTTTACAAGCTGAAGCGCAGCGGGAAGTGTGTATACCAATACACCATCCGCATTATATGCAAATTGCCTTTCGGTCGTCTCCGCGAAGTCGATGACAAATTGATATGTAGACCCCGCATCCAGCGTCTCGTCTTGGGGGTTTACCTGTGTGGGTGTGTCACTGTGCATATCATAGACCGTCACGTCTTGCACAAAACTGTTCAAATCCCACGGAACCAACTCTCGGGAAGTTTCGCCGGATTCAGCCGCGCCGGAGCCGGGCAAGAGAACCAGCAGAGAAAAAACCATAGCGATCACGAGCAAAAACGAAATCGGTTTTTTGGTACGTGGAATAAACATAAGATTTCCTCCAGAACACCATAAATGATACGAGCAATGAGTTGAGCGCCAACAGTTTGCAGGAGTTTCATTTTGAACGTGCATTGGAAATTATGTCTACCACTATATGGCAGATTTTGCCAAAAGTCAATAGTTAAAGTCTACACAAGAAAAATTTTGTTTAAAAACATAACAAATTTTAACTATTTTTTTGAGAAAAGCAAGAAAAATCGCGGAATCCACACTGTCCCAAGCGGCAAATATCGTTGCCAATAATAGAAAAGCGGCTGCGTTTTGATAGACGCAGCCGCTTGCAGTTTTTTCCTACATAAAATATCGTAATGTTTGTCTATTCAGTGACCATGATGCATTTTTTGAGGGGCACGATGCTACTCTTGTTTACCGGTACAGTTGTGCCATTGGTCATTTCAGCTTCTCCTACGGATGAGCTCAAACGTGCGACGCGTTTGACATTTTTGATGTTTACAACATACGCTCTATGACAATGGTAGAAGTTCGAGCTGCTTTCTGCGATATCCTTTAGAGAACCGCGAAACTCAAAACGATTACGCATGGTGTGCAAAATCAATTTATGAGATGTATGTCCGGCTTCGAAAAAAATAATGTCATCAGTCAAGACTTTTTGAATCCCACCGCTGGTTTTTATTTTCCAATATTCTTTTTTATCTAAAACCTCTTGATGGCGCTTGTATGCAATTTCGATGCACTCATGTACTTGTTTTGAGATCTCGTCTATGTTGCCTTTGATAATATAATCCATCGCTTCGATATGGTATTTAAACGTATAGTGGGCAAACTCCGGATGTGTTGTTACGAATACAAAGGTTCCGGAAAAGTCATGGTCTCTGATTTGTTTTGCGAGAGTGATGCCGTTGAGTTCATGCTGTAGGTCCACATCTAAAATGTAGAGGTTATTTTGCTTCGGATGTGCGATCACATAATCCAATAAATCTGTTGGGTTTTCAGTGGATAGCACAATTTCCATATCATAATCTTTCGCCGCAATATAATCGGAAACAATGGTTTCCATGCGCTCTCGCTGTTTGCGGTCATCTTCGCAAATTAAAACGGATAGAATCATATGCGTTCACTTTCCTTTCTTCTGCAAATTCGATCAACAACTCTTGTTTAAAGTCATGTTCGCCAATGGTCGTTCCCAAGGTAACATTGGGATGCGCGTCTACTAATTCTGATAAATTGAACAAGCCCAGACCACGACCTTTTCCTTTCGTGGAAAAGCCCATCTGCCATAGTTGCTGGGGCGGCGGTACCTGTGGGCTGCAAGTATTTTGTACAACGAAAGTAATTCCGGCGTCCCAGGAGAGACAACTGACGCGAAGTTCTCCGCCGCCTAATTCTACCAGAGCTTCAATGGCGTTGTCCAGAAGGATTCCAAGCATACGTACAAGCGCAACAGAGTTTAAAGGGATGTAGTTAATCTCTTCGCTTACCTCTACTGTAGTGCGAATATCCATATTTGCACTCTGCGCCAATAGGAGCTTTGCGGTCAAGATGCTTTTGATTTCCCGCACCTTGATTTTGCTTAAACTGGCTAAGGTGAACTCATCTTTTGTGATTGCGGCAGAAGCAACCTTGATTTTTGATGAGAAATAGTCATCCAAACCGGCTAAGTCTTTGTCTTGAATGTATGCGTCTAAAGAGAGCAGTATATTTTGAAAGTCGTGCTTGAACTTCCGCACGGCGAGTTGATGTTTTTCCAGTTCATCGGTGTAGAGCAGCAAGCTTTTCTGTTCAATCTTTTCTTGTTCCGCTTTTGCGATTGCCAGAAGATGTTTTTCATAAAAAATGGTGGCAAGAATATACGCTGTGACGAGAAACAGGAGGATGATCAAAGGGGCCATAGAATCTGCTGCGATGGCAGAAATCCGATCAAAGGCGATCAAGGTTCCGAGTACGCCGCCAAGTGTTAAGGCGAAGAGTGCCAATCGACGCGTCGTCATTGCTGTGCGTGAGGGAGTCTTGCTTTGTCGCAGAATCAACACAGGCAAGGCGCCGACTAAGGCAATCAGTATGATCTCTACAAAATACTGCACGGGATATAGTGTCCAGTTTAAAAAGGCGAAGAATCCGTCGGTGCTTTCGTCTGCGGAAACGGTTCTTATATAAAGTTCGTTACCGTAACCTGCGGCAGTGTTGTTTGAAGTGATGCCATTTATCATCAAAGAGGCATTGCTGTCGGAATAGATGCCGCCGCCGTTGCCGCTTGCAGTATTGCCATGAATGGTGCTGTTGTCATTCATCCGCAGATTCCCGGCTGCGGTATTGATGCTCACGCCGCCGCCGTTGCCTGCGCTAGCGCGGTTGTAAGAAATTGCAGCCTCGTCATACATTGCAAGGGTGTTGTTATTATAAAGCCGAACGCCTGCGCCGCCACTCCTTGCCTCGTTTCTATAGATGGCTGCATTCTCTCGCATTATTATGGTGGCATCGCTGTTTAGCTGAACACCGCCGCCAACGCTGCGTGCGAAGTTATGCTCTATGCGGGCGGTCCCTGTCATTGTAAAGCTGCTATTACCACTGGCGCCGGAGCCTCCGATTTGAACGCCGCCACCGGTTTGATTTGAAAAATTATTCCGAATGGAGCCGCCTGTCATAGTAAAATCGGCACCGGGGACAATGTATAAACCGCCGCCGCCATGACCTGCTTGACCTGAAGCATGTGCTTGATTGTATGCAATTGTGCCGCCCCGCATTTCACGAACACGACCCCTCGTCAAAGCTCCATGGATCGCCATTCCGCCGCCGCCATGTAAACCACTGCCGGAATCGGCAACGCACTCTGCGCGATTGCCGATAATCGACCCGCCGTACATCAGAAAATTTCTGTTGCCTACATATATGCCACCACCGGTGCTCCTGTTGGCGGTGGTTCTGTTTGCATAGGGGTTGGCATCTGTCCAAAGGGTTTCGCCTGGGAAGCTTGCGCGTACATGTTCCGGTATACCGCCGATGATGCCGCCGTAAATTCTCAGCCAGCCCGCACCGGATGAAGCAAAAATACCGCCGCCGCCATCCGAGCCGGTGGCAATATTTCCAAGAATCGCAGCGCCCTCGTGGATGCTTGCAGATGCATATTCCGCCAAATAGACACCACCGCCGGAAACAGCACGGTTATTGCTGATCGTACTGCCATGATGCATGTGCAGGTGTCCGTTGTCTGTTACAGTTACGCCGCCGCCAAAGTCGCTTAGTGTTTCTGATGTTCTTGTTAAACAGACATTCCATAAATGCAAATGACCGCTTACAGTAAAATGGCGATTTGGAAATTCGCTTGATTTTGTGAGAGAAAAGGCTTGGTCAATCGTATCTGTTGCACTGAATATATGTACCGTTCTGTCGGCGGCAATGTGGATCACCGCACCCATGTCTGCGTCCCCTGTCAAGCGGACAGCAATCAGTGTTTGAGAAGCGGGCGCTGTGCGCAAACCGTCCAAACCATCGACAACAAAAACCTGAGCGGGAATCATGACACCGAAGGGTGTATCCGCAAGAAAGGAGCTGATAATCGGAAAATTTTCAACAATATCAGGGGGTGTAATATCTTCCCCAGGCTCCGTCTCAAGCGGGTAGGTGATGTTTGCGGTTGGGCGGTTTGACAAAGTGAATAGAAAGCTACTCATTGGGACGAAGAAGACTTGGAAAGCTATAATAATGCAAAACAGAGAGAAAAACCATCTCAGTCGGGTTCCCCATTTCATAGTCCAAATTCTCCTTTCTTAGTCCTATTCAGTTGTAACTTGCCATTACTATAACATAACACAGCTTTGTTCCATTGTCCTTTTGGGGCGTTTTTTTATCCGTTTAGGGAAAAACAAATTTTTAAAGTTCGATTTTATGTACTATATAGTGTGTAAACATTTATGTGCGCAAATAATTATAACATAATGTAGAAAAAAGTCAAATTTTCGGAAACTATTTTTTGAGATCAAAGGAGCAAACGGTATGAACGGTGTAAACGAAAAGAGAAAAACGAGGGTACTTTCTTTATTGTTAGCAATTGTTATGTTGCTAACCATCTTCCCGCCTGCTGCGCTTGCAGTGCCGGTGGACGCTTATGACTCGGCAGAAATGCCGAACGAAGCAATAGAAGAGGCACCGGAAGCCTCGGCAGAGCCGGAAGCAACTGCGGAACCGGAGCCCTTTGCCGACTTGCCTGAGGAGGCATCCTCGGAAATAGGCATAGTGCCCTTTGCAGGAGACAGACCGGTGGGGATGGATCCGGGCATACCCATCCATCAACTTGTAACACACACAAGAGATGGGTTGAATACGCTCATACAAGCCATTCCTGCAAACACAGAAGCGGCCATCCGAATCACAGGAGATATCGCCTTGGGCACCGGTGCTATCATGAATATTACCGGTGGACGCATCGTTCATATTTTTAGTGAGACAGGTAGTCCGATCAGAACAATTAATAGAGCTGGCGGCACGGTTAGAAACTTTGATGTTCAAGGCGATGGTCAACTCCATCTGTGGGACATTACGGTGTCACAGACCGGTCAATCGGGAACCAGCAATCGTGGTGGTATCCTTGTAACAGGTGCGACGGCGCAGTTGCACTTACACGCCGGAAGTACGGTTACCGGATTTTCGCGCACAGCGGCGGGAACAAACGGCGGCGCAATTAATGTTTCGGGTGCGGATGCACGGCTGTATATGCATGATGGCAGTACGGTGAGAGACAGTACAGCCAGAAATAATGGCGGTGGTGTTGCCATAACCGGAACAAGAGCGCGTTTTTACATGTATGGCGGCGTGATTCGTAATAATGATGGGCAATCAAGCGCCGGCGGTGTATTTATTGATGCAACAAGTGCTCAATTTACAATGCGCGGCGGTGAGATTCACAGCAACACCGGAGAAGGCGTACGCTTGAGCAGCGGTAGAGTGGATATGTACGATGGTGAAATCCACGGGCATGTTGCAGCACGTGGCGTTCGCTTGAGCGGCGGGCATTTCCATATGCACGGCGGCGTGATCCGCAATAATGATGGTGGTGTGCTTGTTGACTCATCCGGCGACCGCATGACGATGCACGGCGGCAGAATTGAAAACAATGCAGCTTCCGGACGCGGTGGTGGTATTAATATTACATCCGGTACTGTTACCTTGAATGCCGGAGCGCTCATAGACAACAACACAACCAACCACGCATCAGCCGCAGGTACTGCCAGCGGCGGCGGCGGCGGTGTTTCCATCAGCAATGGTGCCACGCTGAATGTCAATAATGCAATTATTTCAAATAATAGAGCGCTAAGAGGTCATGGCGGAGGTATTCAGGTTGCCGCGGGCACAGGTGGTTCGAGCGCAAACCTGAATATTAATAGTATTCGCCTGCGCAACAACACGGCTATGCCGAATGCTGCCGGTACCCAAGGCGGTAATGGCGGCGGTATCCACTCGAATACCAATGCAGCATTTACGATGACTGGTGTAATTGAGATTAGTGGTAATAGAGCTGTAAACGGCGGCGCTATGCGTGTCTTTTCGGGCTCTGCCACAAACTTTAATTTGCAGCCTGGTTCAGTAATCAGCAATAACACTGTAACGGGTAATGGTGCGGGCATCAGCATTGCACACTCAGGAACAGGCACCGGTGACTCAAATGCCAATGCAATCGGTTTGCGCATAAATGGTGTTACCTTTGATCATAACATTGCCATCGGCACCGGTGGTGCAATTTACCACGAAGGTCCGGCTATGAATGACGGTCGCGGCATCGTTATCGAGAACAGTACCTTTACAAACAACCGTGCGTTAAACGGCGGGGCTATTTCTATGGTAGCAGGCACGACGAACTTGCCTATCACCGCCCATGCAGCCAGACTCACGATTACAAACACTACGTTCTCAGGTAACTCTGCAACCAACGGTCTGCTTGTAGACGAAAACTTGGCTGCCAGAAACCTGACCCATATCACAAGCACAGGAAGCGCAGTATGGTATGGTCCTCGTACAGATGTAAACGGCAATGTACTTGCAGTAGAGCCGCGCAACCATATTTGGAACAACTATGATGTTATTTCCCGCAACCAACTCGCAGCGAGAGATGTAGACTTCCATCCAATCGGCACTGCTGCGGCAAGCAGCACAATGGCGGCAGAAATGACCCAGACAAACAGGTCTACCAATCACACCGCAACAGCAATCGGTTTGGCAACGCCCGGACCAGCCCCGGTAAGTCCACCAATGGTACTTTTGGGTGGAGAAGCAGTAATTCGCAATTCCATAACAACGTTTCGGGTCACATATCGCCCATGGAATGCCGACATCATCTATTGGGTAAACAACCAAAGCACCAGAGCATGGGTAGGTGATCCGATCGATGGGTCTATTGTTGAAACCACCCAAACGACAACCATTCCTAATTCAGCAGATACAGTAGAGCAAACGAATATTGCAGTAGATCAACATACACTGATACAAGTACGTATCGACTACAGATACCATAACGTTATATTTAACGCCAGCCCAAGCACCCCGACAACAGGCGGCACACTAAGCGAAGGTCCCGCCACCGGATTGGCAACAGTTACAAGGAATCTGCGGGAAAGCAGACCTCTGTCTGAGCATACCGGAGAGAGCCCGAATGGGCAGCCCATCGGCGCACCTCCGATTCCGGCAGCGAGAGACGGCTGGAGCTTTGCAGGCTGGACACACAACGGCGATCCAATCACCGCAGCAGAAATAGCTGCCATGTATGTAGCAGGTCCCTTGACCTTTGTTGCAGTGTTTGAACCTGCTCGCGTAGTGACCTTTAACCTGAATGGCGGTAACGTGGGCGGTGTAATGGCGAATGTCACGCACACGGTTACCCATGGTGAATCGGTTCCTTTTGCCGAGATTCCGGAACCTGTGCGTCCCGGATATGCATTTGCGGGCTGGCGCTGGACCTTGCCTGCCGGAACTGCCACGAATGTAGATTATACCCGCAGTGAGGTAGCAGGACATACTATTAATCAAGATCGCACCTATGTAGCCCAGTGGTCCCGCACAACGCAGGTGCTGACGTTCAATCCGAATGAAGGCGCTTGGCCTCCGTTGGGCGGTACAGGCAATCTGACGCGTACGATCAACCGCGGCGCGTCCGGCGATACATATGCGCAGGCATTCAATGAGAATGATAACTTAGTAAACCCCGATCAAAACCGTCCGACGCGAGATGATTACAATTTTGTAGGTTGGTTTACAGCGGCAGCAGGCGGCAACCGCGTGTTGAACACGGACACAGTAACTGTCGATGGCGCACAGACCTTGTATGCCCGTTGGCTGCCCATCATGCGTACAGTGACATTTGACTTAGACGGCGGGAACTTTGGCGGCAATCCGGCGAATGTGACGCGTCAAGTGCAGCAAAATCGCACACTAAACGGTGTAGCGCCCAACGAGGCGATGCCGGGCACCCCGCACAGAACGGGCTACAGCTTCCAAGGCTGGGAAGTAGTGAGCGGCGGCACAGCCGGTACACCGTTCAACGATAGCACGACAGTACCGAATAATATGACAGTCATCGCCACCTGGCAAGTGCTGGCACAAGGCGTCACATTCCAACTAAACGGCGGACGCGTAGGCACGAACTACGGTCCCATCGTAGAAGATGTGGACTTCGGCTCGCAAATCACGAGAGCTCGTGTGCCGAATCCAGAGCGTCCGGGCTGGACGTTCACAGGCTGGATTCAGCGTGTGCCGACGGGCAGCGATGCGCTTGTCAGCAGCGACGCCGTGGGCGGCATCGTGGTCAGTGTGCCGATGGAATTTGAAGCCCAGTGGACACGGATTTCCTACACGGTGACCTTTAACCTAGACAGCGGAACTTATGGTGCGGATGTAGGTCCAATCGTACGTAATGTATATCGCTATACCCCGATCGGCGTAGACAATGTACCCTATCCGCCGGTTCTGGTTCGAGAGCATTACAACTTCCTGGGCTGGAACTACGACGGCGCGCCATACCTGAACCTTGCAGCAGTAGGCGCATACGAAGTGACCGGCAACGCAAGCTTCACAGCCCGCTGGGAACGCCGTACCCATGATATCACCTTTGATCTGGGCGGCGGCAACGTTGGGG
>Ga0123355_10019349_pt1 | contig 10839 bp, 7 predicted proteins | sample TergutEmb28metaG_3_FD_89872 | JGI IMG/M metagenome (GOLD analysis project Ga0123355, IMG submission 89872) | Embiratermes neotenicus P1 segment gut microbial communities from Petit-Saut dam, French Guiana - Emb289 P1 | ecosystem: Host-associated > Arthropoda: Insects > Digestive system > Gut ...
CCGTTGCAATGTCGAAACAGCGCGTCATTGTGAAGAATCTGAACGCTATTCAGAACTTTGGGAGCATGGACGTGCTGTGTACCGATAAGACAGGGACGTTGACGCAGGATCGCATTATCCTTGAATATTCGCTTGATGTGCTGGGTAATGAGGACCGGCGTGTGTTGCGTCATGGATTTTTGAACAGCTACTTTCAGACAGGTTTTCGTAACCTGATGGATCGCGCCATCATTAGGCATGCTGACAGTCATGAGATGGTGGGCTTGCGGGATCGCTATCGAAAGATTGATGAGATTCCTTTTGACTTTACACGGCGACGTATGAGCGTTGTGGTAGAGGACGATGTGGGTAAGCGCCAGATGATTACCAAAGGCGCGATTGAAGAGATGCTGAGTGTTTCAGCACATGTCGAGTACGAGGGACGGCTGGAGCCCCTGACAGATGAGCTAGCACAGACAGTGCTTGCGACGGTGAATCGCTACAACAGCGAGGGTATGCGGGTGCTGGGGATTGCTCAGCGCAGTCTTGACTTGCCTGATGTTGGTGAGTTTGCTGTGGATCACGAGTCTGGCATGGTGCTGATGGGCTATCTGGCCTTTCTAGATCCGCCGAAAGAGAGCGCCCCGGCTGCCCTTGATGCCTTGCGTGATTATGGGGTGCAGGTGAAAGTGCTGACGGGTGATAATGATGCCGTGACCCGCAAAGTATGCCGTGAGGTGGGGATTGATTCGTGTGGCATGTTGCTGGGTTCACAAATTGAGCACATGAGCGATGAGCAGCTTGCAGGGGTTGTGGACACGACTGAGGTATTTGCGAAGCTCTCGCCGCAGCAGAAGGCGCGCATTGTGCAGGTCTTGCGACAAAGTGGCCATACGGTGGGCTTTTTAGGGGATGGCATTAATGATGCCAGTGCGATGAAGCAGGCAGATGTGGGGATTTCTGTTGATTCGGCTGTTGATATTGCGAAAGAGAGCGCTAACGTTATCTTGCTTGAGAAAGACTTGATGGTGTTAAAGCGGGGCGTTATCGAGGGACGCAAGGTGTACGGCAACACGATCAAGTACATCAAAATGACTGCGAGTTCTAATTTTGGCAATATGTTCAGCATGATTTTTGCTGCGGCTACGCTGCCTTTTTTACCTATGCTGCCTTTGCAGATATTAGTGTTGAATCTGATTTATGACATTTCTTGTACCTCAATGCCCTGGGACAATGTAGATGAGGAGTTTTTGCAACGTCCTCGCGGCTGGGATGCGGGTTCAATATCGCGCTTTATGTTGCACCTGGGTCCAACAAGTACGGTTTTTGACATCGCGACGTTCTTTATGATGTTTTTCGTCATTGGGCCGGCGGTTTTTGGTGGGTCGTTTGCTTCTTTGGATCTTGCCTCGCAAGCAGGATTTATTGCCCTGTTCCATGCAGGTTGGTTCGTGGCATCACTGTGGACACAAACACTGGTCTTGCATGTTCTGCGGACACCAAAGATTCCCTTCCTGCAGTCAAGGGCATCTGTACCGGTGATTGCGATGACCACCCTGGGCATTGCTGTGGGAACGATATTGCCCTTCACATCACTAGGTGCACAAATTGGCATGAGACCCCTGCCTGTAAGCTTTTTCGTTTTTCTGGCAGTGGTGTGCGTGCTGTATTTCTGCCTGGCTACTGTAGTGAAAAAAGCTTTCGAGAAACGTTATGGTGAGTTGCTGTAAACTAGTTGGGCTATGAATAATGCACCCATTGGTATATTTGATTCAGGACTGGGGGGATTGACCGTTGCGCGAGGAATCGCTGACGTTCTGCCCTCTGAGTCCTTCATTTACGTAGGCGATCAGGCACGTTGTCCTTACGGACCACGCGATGCCTCTGAGGTGCAGGACTTTGTCCGCCAGATTGGCACGTTTCTGGCCAACAATCAGGTCAAGCTGATAGTGATTGCCTGCAATACAGCGACTGCTTGTGCCCTTAGTGTTGCACAGCAGCATTTTGATGTGCCCGTCATTGGCGTCATTGATGCAGGCGCGCGCGCGGTACTGGATGTGACCCAAACGGGCAAAATTGCTGTCATTGGAACCCCGTTAACTATTGAATCTAATGCCTATCCAGAGGCAATCGCAGTCCGTGATAATCAGGCAGAAGTTTTCGCAGGCGCTGCACCAGAACTTGCAGGAATTGTGGAGTCTGGCCGAGAAGATGAGGCAGCAATTGATGTTCAGGAACACGGCGAATACTACCAGTTGGTCGAGAGTTACCTGCAACCCCTTCTAGGCGCAGATAGAGAACGTGAAGTGGACACACTCCTCCTGGGGTGTACTCACTATCCTGTTTTGTTGCAGGCCTTGCAAGTGGTTGCGGGCTGCGAAGTCGCCCTGGTTTGTGCTGTCCGTGAGGTTGCAGATGAGGTTAGACAGGTCCTAGAGGATGCGAGGCAACTGGCGAATCTGCAAAATGTTCCCGAGCATATTTTTTATACAACAGCAGAGGATACTGAGACGTTCAGGCGGCTTGGCTCAAAAATATTTGGATCAGATTTGGTAAACGTAGAACACTTGTGCCTGGATGAGGGATAAGGACGAAGGGTAGTACCTAATGATAAAGCGAGCAGAAAATCGAGAAGCGCAAGCATTGCGTCCTCTGACGATTGAGCGAGATTACTTGAGTCACGCTGCGGGGTCTTGCCTGATTCAGGCGGGAGGGACGCAGGTTTTGTGTGCTGCGAGCATTGAAGAGCACGTTCCTGGTTGGCTGGTAGGCAAGGGTCAGGGTTGGGTGACGGCAGAGTATTCGCTGCTGCCTGCGGCGACTCATTCGAGGAGCCGTCGTGAGCGTCGGGGTGCGAAAGGTCGTACGCTAGAGATTGAGCGCTTGATTGCGCGGTCACTGCGCACGGTGGTTGATTTGGGCGCACTCGGCGAGATTACGGTGACTCTGGACTGCGATGTTATTCAGGCAGATGGTTCTACCCGTTGCGTTGCAATTACGGGTGCCTACATTGCGCTGGCTGATGCTTTGGCGCAGTGGCGTGATGCAGGCAAGATTGCGCACGTGCCTTTGACAGGGCAGGTGGCAGCTGTCAGTGTGGGCATGGTTGATGGTGCGGTGCTGCTTGATTTGGACTACGAGGAAGATTCCCGTGCAGAAGTTGATATGAATGTTGTGGGGGACGACAAAGAGCGCTTTATTGAATTGCAGGGGACGGGTGAGCAGCTTGCGTTTACGCGTCACCAATTGAATGGTCTGCTCAATGTTGCACAGGCGGGATTGACAGAATTACTCGCCGCCCAGCGCGAGGCTTTGAAATAGCATGTCGTTTATGACGCCAACCATAGTTGTTGCTACGGGCAACAAGGGTAAGCTTGCAGAAATACAGGATGCAGCGCGTGGTGCGAATCTGGATTATAGCTTTCGTGCGATCTTTGACTTGCTGCCGCAGTGGGAGTCGCCAGTGGAAGATGGCGACAGTTTCGAGGCAAATGCTGCCATTAAAGCGCATGCTGGCTTTGCTGCGCTCGGCCTGCCAACCCTTGCAGATGATTCAGGCCTTGTTGTTGATGCTCTGGGCGGTGTACCTGGGGTGTACTCTTCATCTTTCGGAGGGGTAGAGGGTGATGATGCTCGCAATAATGCGAAGCTGCTGAAGGAACTTGCAGGTGTTACGGGTCAGTCAGACCGGAGCGCCCGCTTTGAATCTACTCTTGTACTGGTCGGACTCGACAGCTTGCTGCCCAATGCACCTGATTATTTACTTGCGACAGGGAGCTGTGAGGGAGCAATAGCGTGTGAACCACGCGGTGATAAGGGTTTTGGCTACGACCCTTTGTTTCTGCCGGTGCAGACCTCTGGTCGCAGCATGGCGCAGCTTGATATGCAGGAAAAGAACGCGATCAGTCATCGTGGTTATGCCTTAGAGTCACTCATGAATCTATTGCTTCAGTACTAGGAGCAGTATAAGCAGCAGTTTTGTGCTAAATTTGCTTTTATCGAATAGTTCCTGATATGAGACGATGAGGAGTACTTCCCCTGATGGATTTGTTTTTACAGCCACTACTGACTTTGCCCTATTGGGGGCAGGCGGTTGTGGCGCTTGTTTTTGCGTACCTGTTTGGTGCGATACCTTTCTCTTTCATGGTTGGGAAATTATTCTTTCGGATAAATTTGCTTAAAGAAGGATCAGGAAATCTGGGGGCTGCTAACAGTTTTCGGACTCTGGGGGCAAAAGCGGGCATTTCCATTCTGTTGCTGGATATGGCTAAAGGGGCGATTGCAGTCTTTTTTGCCCGTTTTGTGGTGACTGTTTCAGGAATGGATATTGCTTGGGGAAACTGGCTGTTGGTGGCGTGTGCCCTTGCTGCTATTATTGGGCATACGGCGTCGCCCTATATTAAATTTCGCGGGGGCAAGGGGGCTGCGAGTTCAGCAGGTGTTATGTTTGCGTTGGTGCCCATTGTGTTTGTCATATCGGCAATTGTGTTTGTTTCGACCATTGCCCTAACGCGCTATGTATCTGTTGGTACAATTGTGACGGCAGTCGCCTTTCCCGTTTGGGTGGCGATATTTTATCCCAATGTGCCGTTTATATTGTTTGCCGCGGTGATTGCTGTTATCGTCCCCATTTTTCATCGGGCCAACATAAAGCGTCTGCGCGCAGGGACAGAACCGCGCTTTGCATGGAGGAATCGCGGACAGGGACTTCGCCGCAAGGGTGTCAGTGCTGATTAAGCAAGTGTGCTAGCGCAGGCTGATACTCAGTGCAGAGATTCCTGGTCAGAGCTAGGGATGACGGGGAAAGAAAGTAGGTTATGCTTTATGGCAAAGGTTAGCGTTATTGGTGCGGGGTCTTGGGGGACTGCTGTTGCTTGGCTGCTTGATGGCAAGGGGCATACCGTACAGATATGGGCGTTTGAGCCCGAGATTGCTGATGCCATTAACGCGTCGGGCAGAAATCCGATCTACCTGCCAAAGGTGCAATTTAGTAGTCGTGCCAGTGCAGGTTCAGATATTGCAGAGGCGCTGGAAGATGCAGAAGCTGTTGTAATGGTCACGCCAAGCATTGGCGTGCGTGCGACGGCTGAAAAGATGGCAGAAGTGCTGCCAAAGGACGTACCTGTTGTTATCTTGAGCAAAGGCCTTGAAGCAGGCACTTCACTTCTCATGTCAGAAATACTTGAAGAAGTGCTGGGTAATCCGGACAGGATCGCAGCACTTTCTGGTCCTAATCATGCTGAGGAAGTCAGCAAAGCTGTGCCTTCCGCTACCGTTGTTGCAGCGCATAATGCAGAGACCGCTGATTACTTCCAGCAGCTGTTCTCAACACCCTTCTTTCGCGCGTACACCAATACTGACATTACCGGCGTAGAGCTCTGTGGGGCAGGCAAAAACGTCATTGCTATCGCTTGTGGCCTGTGCGATGGGCTGGGACTGGGCGACAACGCGAAAGCATCACTGATGACACGTGGCCTGGCAGAACTTGTCCGTCTGGGCAAGGCACGGGGGGCACAAACGGAAACATTTATGGGACTTGCAGGGATGGGTGACCTCATCGTGACCTGTACTTCGAAACATTCGCGTAATCGTTCGCTGGGCGAGGAGCTTGCTCGGGGCGGAACTCTTGCGGGTTATCAGGAGCGCACAAAGATGGTCGTCGAAGGTGCTGTGGCCTGCGCAAGCATTTATGAACTGGCACAGGCAGAAGGCGTCGAAGTTCCTATCACGCAACTCATCTATCAGATACTGTATGAAAACCTGAGCGCCGAGCTGGGTCTGGGGATGCTCATGAGCCGCCCCTTGAAATCAGAGCAAGGATAAAGCGGAACATATAGGCAGTAAACAGCAGGCAAAGTAAGGAGTCCGAACCATGTCATCAGCACATACCGATACACCAATCGTATCTCCCTCGCTACTTTCTGCTGACTTTAGTAATCTGCAAGGTGCGCTAGACATCGTTAAGGACGCAGGTGCGCCCTGGATTCACCTTGATGTTATGGACGGTCACTTTGTGCCTAATCTGACCTTTGGACCGCCGCTTATCAAGGCGCTACGCAGTAAGTCTGATCTTATCTTTGATGCTCATTTGATGATTGATAATCCAGACGATACCTTAGACTGGTATCTTGATGCGGGTTGTGACTACATTACGGTTCATCTGGAATCTGCCCGCGATGCGCGCGCTATGGCGAAAAAGGTTCATGACCGGGGGAAGTGCTTCGGTCTGACAATCAAGCCTGACGCGCCTGTAGGGACACTGGCAGAATATCTGCCCTACCTGGACATGGTGCTTCTCATGTCAGTATTTCCCGGCTTCTCTGGACAGTCGTTTATTCCTGAAACAGTCGAGCGGTTGGCTGAACTGCAGGATCTGTGTGCGAGTGCTGGTCAGGCTCCCCTAATTCAGGTTGACGGGGGCATTAATCCGCAAACTGCAGCGCTTTGCGCGGCAAAAGGGGCACAGGTTTTTGTGGCGGGGAATGCCTTTTTTGGCGCACGTAATCCTGGTCAAGCGCATAGTGACATTATTGCGGCTGCGAAATCGAGGGTCTGATATTTGCGCCTAATGCTGCAAGCCCAGCGCTTCTGTTCTGATAAAATTCGTAGGGTGTAGATGTTCAGTCTAGGATGATGCGGGGAGTACAATGGCAGATATGCTGTTAGAAGTACAGGTTTTGAACCAGTTTTGGATAACGTTGTTCCTGCTGGTGCCTCTTGTGCTGGTTGCGCGCACCTTGGTTGCGGGAACCAGGTATTCGCCGATTCTGCTTGTTGTTATCTTTGGGTTGGGCATGGGCTATATTCTGGTTGCAAGTGGTGTGGCCACGCCTGGCTTGCCCGAGTTTCAGATTGTAGACCTGATCAGCAGATCTACCATTATTGCGCTTATTGCGGCCTTTTTTGTGGGCGGGCAAGAGCTGCGAAAGATTTTCAGCAAGCTTGACGTCAAGCCAGATCGCTTTATGATTCCCTCGATTCAAGAAGTCGTGCTGGGAACAACTAGTGCGCAACTTTTCTTCATTGTTCGTACCTTTTTTCTTTTGCTGGGTATAGAATCCCTCTTTAGGCTTATCGTAGGCATTGACGCGAGTACGTTTGGTAGCTACTATGCCCTGTTTGCCTTTATCGGTCTGACGATTTCTGTGATTCTTATTGACCACCGGGCGACCTTTGAGAATAAGAAGCTCTACGTACGCAAGGGCATGTTTGAGACCTTTATTGTGTGCGTGATTCTTGTTGCAAGTTTTTACATCGCTACCTGGATTGCGCCCCTTATCGCCCTGCCACAGATATTTTTTGCAATGCTTATTACCTCAAGTCTGGGGGCGATTTTCTACAAGTGGAGCTTTGGTCCCACAATCAGGTCACTGCTCTTTGCCGGACTGCCCCTAGTGCTTGCGGGGAACTTTATGATTGGTGGCTCGCGCATTGTAGAGGCCTTTGGCATAAGCGAGATGAATGCCGTTCTTACTTTTGGCTTCTTTGGGCAGCTGCTCTGGATGTTTGGCGGTATCGCGCTGCTCATGCTATTTGCAAAAACCTCTACTGTTTGTAACCTGGCTCCCGGCCTTGCAGGCGGCCTTTCTCACGCGGGACTGACCGGTGCATGCACCGCAGGAGACCTCGGCGAAAAAGCAGAGAGCAGGGCACCGATTATGATCAATCTGCCCTTTATCGCACATATTTTTGTCTTCTCGGTTCTTGCCTTAAGTGCCGCACAGGGCAGATTGATGATAGTTCCGGCACTTGTGGTACTTGCTGTTGGTGTCATCCTGACCGTGTGGTCTCTGCGAAGCTTACGAACTGCTAAAGGGGACGACAATAAAGAAGTCAAAGGTCTTATGCAGTTCTCATTGGGGTGGCAGCTGGTCGCAATGTTTGGCGGTTTTGTCCTACTCAGCATCTTTGCAATGCCTCTTGACTATTCAGCCGCTGCAGTAACGTCCTCTCTGTCACACTTTGGCCTCTTTGCAGCTACACAGGACGGAATGTTTGGTCCAGAGATAGCGAACCTGTTGCCTTTGATTTTCGCCATGCCTTTCCTGATTCACCCCTTCGTATTCTTCATGTTCGGCAAAGCAATGGAAAACAAAGGAGAAATGCCCAGAATCCCCGTCTTTGTACTAGCCACCATAGGCGTCATCGGAGTAATAGTCGCCCTCTTCCTCATCTAGCAAATATTTCCTGTGTGATATACTGAAGCCTTGAAAGCTGCATGAGTCTGACCAAAGGCTCACAATGACACAAGAACCAAACCGAAAGGTGCCAGAAGTGATCGCCAAACATAACACAAGAATCCACCGGGGGGGGGGGGCTTTCCTAAAAAATCTAAGTATTTGCTACTAGTAGTAGCGATTTTCGCCCTAGCGCTTCCAATTTTTGGAGCAGCAAATTCCTCCGCAATACAATCAGCAATTACACAAACACAAGAACCACTTACAACTAATCAAGCAACACTTGATGACCAATTCCGTCACCCTGCCAACAACGTCACCCCGGGCTTTGACCCGGGGTCTCACACCTATGAGAGTGTTGACAGTGTCAATGCGGAAGCTAACAATACCACTGCAAGCGAGACCGTTTCCGGTGATGCAGAAGTTACCCCAGCAGAAGGCTACATAGGCATCGTACCTCTCACTGAAGTTGATTGGACACCAATAGTAACAAGCCCTCAAATGCTTGCAGAGCAAATTGCCTTAGTTCCTGCCGACGGCATAACATATCGTATTCGTATCGCTTTTCCTGGAAACACTGCACTGACAACAGGAACACAAATCTCAACTATTCAAATCACGGGCGGGCAGCGCATTATCCTCGACAGCAATACTGCAACAAATCAAACATGGAACAGAAATCAGACAGCAGGTAGACATATTGTTGTTTCAGGTGGCTCTGTGCTTGAGCTTCGCAATGTCACCTTGTCCAGAACGCTGGCTTTTCATAATGCGATTCCTGCTGTTATTTCAGGGGGTGTGACTGCTATAGGTGCGGACACGCACCTCATCATGCAGTCAGGCAGTACTATTTCGAATAATCATTCAGAGACTGGTGGGGGAGGCAACACAAATGGTGGTGGAGTTTTTCTTCAGGCTACTGCTGATTTCGAAATGCATCCAGGTGCACTTATCTCAAACAATAGGGCAGCTCATGCTGGTGGTCTCGGAATTTATAGCGGAAGCACAGCTGTCATTGAGGGAGGCAGTATTTCTGGAAATATTGCTACATCTGGCGGTGGCGGCATAAATATGGCAGGTGCAAACTCTGACTTGGAATTATCTGGCGGGGAAATCATTGGCAACTTAGCTGCCGTTGATGGCGGTGGCGTACGTGTGGATATGAACGCTCGAAGTGTGGAAATGTCTGGTGGCACAATTGCGGATAACACTGCAGGGGGCAATGGCGGTGGCATAGCACTTCACAGCTTCAATAATACCTTCATCATGACAGGTGGCACTATAGGGGACGAAGACTCTAACTATGGCAATCAGGCTATAAATGGCGGCGGAGTTTCGGTAGAGGGAATTCTGCCAGCGAGTGAAGCAGGTGCAGACTTCATCATGGAGGGTGGCACCATAACAGGAAACACAGCAACAGGAACAGGTAACACCCAGGGCGGAGGCGGAGTATTTGTCTCAGGAGGAACGGCAACTAACTCAAGCAGATTCATCATAGAAAGCACAGGCACTGCAGAAATAACTAACAACTATGCCTTAAACGGTGCAGGAGTACACGTAGCAGGAACAGTAGCAGCAAACACGTTGTTTACCATAAGCTCAGAAGCAACTAACACAATAATCTCAGGAAACAGACCTCTAGATACACAAATCACCCAAAACTCAACAGGACATGGTGTAAGAGTAAGTGGGGGTACCTTTACTATGAATGCAGGAACAATAGAAGCAAATAACAGAGCTGAAGGGGCTACAGGTCCAGTATTTGGCAATGGTGTTGAAGTAAGTGGTACTAACTCAAGATTTAACATGAGCGCAGGAACTATCAGAGGCCATGCAATCCCACTTACCGTTCCTGACAACAGCATGGGTGGTGGAGTGCGTGTAATAGATAGTGCCATCTTTAACATGAGCAATACAGCTCACATATACAACAACACAACAGGACATGGAGGAGGAGTACGTGTAGCAAATGACGCTACTTTCAATATGACAGGTGGCACTATAGGTCACATAGATCCTAACTATGGCAACAAGACTGATCTGCAAGGTGCTGGCGTTAACACAGGCAATGAAGCCATCTTTAACATGAGTGGAGATGCAGAAATCTTAAACAATGAAGCAGAAGGTACAGGTGGTGGTGCAGGTATTTTTTCTGGAGCTGTTTTTACTATGAGTGAAAATGCTCAAATAGAAGGCAACTTCGCAGCAGATGGCGGTGGTGTAGCTGTACTTGGAAATCCTGCTCGTCCTACAACTGAGTTTCGCATGAATAAGGGAACTATCACAGACAATAGGGCAGTCAGTGGCGGTGGTGTGTTTGTAGGCAATAATGGGGCAGTCTTTGAGTTATATGAAGCAGACCAAAAGACAATTATCGGAAACGAAGCTGAAGAAGATGGCGGAGGAATCTATCTAACAGAAACAGCAACAATGACTATGGACCCAATTTCAGAAGACTCACTATCCATCACAAACAACACCGCAGGACACATGGGAGGAGGCATATACACAGAGCGTATAGGTGCACAAGGCTACACAACACCCCTAAACATGTCCCAAGCACCTACACCTTACTCTAACCTACTCTTAAGAAACGTATACTTTAACAACAACACTGCTGACACTTCAGAAATACCTCCCATAGACGTACTAACAGATATAACAAACATAACATTTGACTCTA
>Ga0123355_10019350_pt1 | contig 10839 bp, 16 predicted proteins | sample TergutEmb28metaG_3_FD_89872 | JGI IMG/M metagenome (GOLD analysis project Ga0123355, IMG submission 89872) | Embiratermes neotenicus P1 segment gut microbial communities from Petit-Saut dam, French Guiana - Emb289 P1 | ecosystem: Host-associated > Arthropoda: Insects > Digestive system > Gut ...
GATTTTATAGACAATATTGTCATGTTCGTTTTTCAATTTTGGGATACTCTCCTGAAGTCTCGCTATTTCGCTCTGCTTCTCACGTGCAACATTAATATCTATAATCTGCCTGTTTCTGTCTCCACGCTCGGTCTTTTTTCCCTGTTTTTCAAGCTTTGCAGCCTCTTTGCCTAAATGAATTGTTGGCACTCGGTCAATGCCACGGTTAGCAAATGAACGATGGTCAATTTTCTCAGCAAGCCCCTTTGCCTCCAAGTGTTTATTACATACGTTTGCCCAATCTTCCCGCCACCCTAAAAGCCGTTGTTTCTGCAAATAAAAAACCTTATCTTGTTCAGCTTCAAGCCTTAATCCTATACCCTTCTCTGATACCTTGTCCATCGTAAACATGATATGGGCGTGTGGGTTTCCATCTCCTTTATCGTGTATTGCAAAGTCCGCACAAATGCCTTGACTTGTAAAATTACGCTCTATGTAGTCTCTAACGGCTTCTATCTGCTCGTCATGAGTAAACTCCTTGGGAAGTGCCATATCAACCTCACGGGCTAACTGTGAGTCCTTACGCTTGTTTTTAAGTTCCACGGCATTCCATAGGGTAGCCCTATCCATAAATTCTACCGGGGCATTTTCAGGTAACATTATTTCGGCATGGATAATACCTGTTTTATGCGTGTAGTCGTGGGTACGCTCGTCCCACTCACACTTGATTTTTTCGCCCGCCCTATATGCTCCACCTGCGACCGCAGAACCCGAAACATAGGCACTACCAGCAGTTGCTTTACCATTTTTAGAACGTCCTATTAAAGTTGCATGAAAATGATATATCGCCATTATGTATATCCTCGATGTCTTTTTTTCCTTACCAGTAAGCTCTTTCGGTCTTGATTTTGAAGCGTAAGACTGTATCATGTTGCGGGCGGTTTTCCCGCAACATATAAGTGCGCTATTGCTTTTAATTTTGCCGAGCGTAGCGAAGGCAACACCGCCAACGGCGGTGTACGGCAACTCCCGAAGGGAGAGCCGAAAAAATTCCCTGTGGGGATTTTTTATTACTCGTATTCCCTATCGTATTCGATGTCTGCCCTGAAAAATATGCTTTGTCGTTCTAATTCTTTCAGTCGTTCCAGTTCCGTTATACATTGTGTAGGCGTTATTATAAAAGATTCGTCTGGAAAGTCTTTTATATTGTACGTAACAACGGTTGCTCTTGCCTTGGTTGCGACATCATAAAAAATTCTGTCATCTTCATCTGGAATATAAATGTCGCTTACATCAGGATTTATCAAAGCTCCGTGTATTGTTATCATGTCAAGGTACTCTTTTTGTGTTTCTACTGGGATATTGAGATATTCACGTGATAAAACGTCTTCATACTCCGCCAAAGTATCAATACTGTAATAAATGTCTATTTCGCCATCTAAAAACAGTCTAATTATGCGTGAAGCTTCGCCATTGGGCGACATGGCTGCTGACACAATAACATTTGTATCTATAACAAATTTAGTCATTGGCTCTGTTCTCTCTTTGCTCGTCTCTCTGCACGGCTCTCTTTAATTACTGCGTTTATTTCGTCAATAGTCATGTCCGCAGTGCCGTTAGCAATTGAATTTTGATGCAATTTATTCATTGTTTCTTTGAAGCTTGCCCTAGCCCTAGCCTTTTTCTCTTTCGCCATTTGGTTGTATTCATCCTCCGACAATACGATTAAATTTGTTGACGTTGGTTGATGTATCAGAACCGTTTCACCTCGTGTCACTCGGTCTGATATACGTCTAAAGTCTGGCATTGTAAAGTCTACTTTTTCTACTGCAATCATCGTTATCGCTCCTTTTTTATTCTGTACTATTCGAATCTGTTTACCCCATGGCTTCCTTTTCCCTCTCTGCTCTTATCTCCGCTCTGGCTTCTTTGATTATTGAATTTATTTCATCGTCAGACATACCGGCGGTTCCATTTAATACCGCTTTTTTTTGCATTGATTTAATCGTTTGGTCAAATCTTTTTAGTGCATTATCCTTCTTGCAAATAGCGTCCATTTCCTTATATTCATCCTCGGTCAAAACAATTAAATTTTTTGACGTAGGCTGAGGTATAAGAACTGTTTCGCCTCGTACAACCCGGTCTGATATGCGCCTAAAGTCTGGTGTGAATTCTAGTTTTTCTACTGCAATCATTATTATCGCTCCTTTATAAATTCTTTGCCCGTTTCTCTTGTCTAGTTGAAATGTGATAAAAGCACCACTAACCTAATTCCCAGTTATAGGTATGTTAGGCTCAAATAGACTTATCTGTCCTTTTAGTTGTTTCTTGTTCAATTTATCGTTTATTTTGGTATGTCGCTTCTCAAATTCTTCATAAGCTGTAAGTCCCTTTATTTTAAAATCTATATGGCTAAACCTTCTCCCCGCTTTGTGTAATTCATACGTTACTGATATATCTGACAATTCTTCAATCTCAGCCATCGCTGGGGTAAGTACATTTCTCATAAAATCATTATGCTGTACATATTTTTCTGCCCCCATGTGTCGCTTGAAATCGTCTATATCAAATCTAATACGCACCTTATGCTGATAGCTTTTTAATATCTCATATAATCTTATGCTGTACTGACTACGCATTGCTAATGCGTAGTATAGGGTGTATTGAGTGTAATTATCATGTAGCTGTATAAGATAGGGCTTCATAAGGTCATTAATTTTCAATGTTATTATACCACTATCTTTAATTATCTTTGCATAATCAAGCCATGCATATAACGTTTCGTCACCATTGTCGTCTGTGACCCAAACGCTTTTATCACGAAGATTTTTTATTGTTCGCTTAATGTTTGTATAATTTTTACCGTTTTTGCTATCAATATCACAAACCTTACAAAAATCATTAATATCAAATTCATATAGACTTAACTCTTTATCATTCGGCTTGATTTTGGATACTAAGTATAGAATTATCTTTTGTTCTTGTGCTGTCAAAAAAAATCTTGATTGCCGCACCAGTGCGTTAGCTTTGATAACAGCAAAATTCTGCTTGTCCTCTAACGTTCTTTTTTGTTCGTAACCGCCCAAATCCATTAATACTCCCCCTGTGGTTCTTTTTGTGTGAAGATATAAGAACCTTATTGTATCACTATAGAAAGAGCATGTCAATACTATCTCTTTATTTTTTTCCTTACCCGTATTTTTTATATTTTTTTATCCTTCACGCGCGCGCACGTATATATATTTATAATACTTATAATACTTAACTACTTAGGACACCCCTCTAGCCCGCATAAATACAGGGTTTTTAGAGTCTAAAAAAGAGGTTTGGTACTATTAAAAAGAGGTTTGGTACTATTAAAAAAGAGGTTTGGTACTATTAAAAAAGAGGTTTGGTACTATCTGTGGAAAACATTTTATTGAGTTATCCACAGGTAATTGGTTATGTCATACAAATATGTAATCAAATAACATGAGTTATCCACAGAAAAATACTTATATGTATTGTTTATGAAAATCAAAAAGAAGAATATGGACTTGTCCGAAGTAAAAACCCTACGGGTAAGGAAAAAAATATTCGTGAAATTACGATTCATGTAACATTGCTAGTAAGAAAAAACATCTAGCTTGTCCAACATTCATATATAGCTCTGGAACGCACGAGAATGCCCCTAGAATTGATTTGACACCCCTTAGTAGGGAATTGGTCATCCCGAATATAAAACGGCCTTAAAATGCCCGATTTTTGCATTTTAAGGCCGTGATGTGTTTTGAGTGGTGATTAACTATTGTTAAACCAGCTCTGTCTCTTCTTGTCGGTGGTCAACTTTGAGGGTTTTCAACTCGCCTTTTGAAAACTCAATAGCTTCTTCCAACCCGGTATGAATACTATCAAACAAATTGAAATCTTCGCTCACCTCTGCCAACTCCCTTTTATTTGTCCCGATAGTGTGAACCGCATTGTAAAATTTCCAATTCATTATCTGTGATACTAAATACAAGCCTATTTTTATCATCTATTCGAACGCTCCAATAGTCGCTTAAATCATACTTTAGTGGCTCTGGCTTGCCTAGTCCATTATATCCGTTACGCTCAATATCCTTTATCAGTTTATTTATTCGTTTCAACGTTTTTTTGTCTTGTTTTTGCCAATACAAATAATCTTTCCATGCTTCTTCAGACCAAACCTTTATCATTTAGCCATCCACCTCAATCAACTCTTGGTATATGCCTTTACCTGCCTTAATTTCGGCTTTGGCTTGCCTGATTCTGTTCAAGTTAGTTTCTGAAAAAAATGGGTCTGGTTCTGCTGTGATGTCAAAAGGTATTCTTTTCTCCTTGTTAACTTTGGTTGCGAAGATTGTAAAGGCTGCTGTCATACTTAACCCCATATCCTTGCATGTTTGTTCCATGCCTTTTTTCAATTCTTCATCAATTCTAAAATTAACCATTGCTTGTGCCATATAAATCACCTCACTAATAGTATATCACATTTGTACAACATTAGTCAATGTTTTGCTTTACAATTGTATAATTTGCCCATAGGGTACACCTCATGATAAAATCATATGTAACTAAAAAAACAATAGGGTGTACCTCATGACGAAAGGCGGTTGTTTATGAGTAAAGCAAGCACAAAGGCTACAAAGAAGTATCAAGACAAGGTTGGAATCAAAGCACACAGTTTTAAGTTAAAAAAAACCGATGTCGATTCTTTCCGTGATGCATGTCAAACAAGTGGCGAAACCCAAGCAAGTGTATTAACTCGTCTTATGACTGACTATGTAAAGGGGATAAAGCATAATCAAAATAATGAGGTTTACCCTATATCATGTGAAAACCTTGTTGTTGTATCTGAACCACCAAAAGAAGGTTTAACCAATGACCAAAAGCGAGAATATGCCCGTGAACTTTTACTCAAACACCCCGACAAATCAAATCCAGAAATCGTAAAACTTTCCGGAGGTGCTTTCGCCAAGGACACTGTACGGCGGGTAAGAAATACACTTATCGAATCAGGAGAGTTACTAAGCAATCTATGAGGTGTACCCTGTGGGCTTTATGGGGTACACCTCATAAAAACACGTTCTCATAAATTTATTATTGAATCGTCCATTGCTCGACTTTTTAACCGTCCTATGGGGGTACATTCCTGTTTGCCCCTTCCTAATTGCTCGTTCCAATCCTTCACCCTGCTATCAGGTAGACGCAAGGAATAGTCAATGCCCTGACTCTTGATGTCGTTTATAAATTCCTGTCCCTTATCGTCATTGTCGATACAGAGAACTATTTTCAGTGGTTGCCTACCGTCTGAAAACACCTTGCTCATGTGTTTGACTATGTTTTTTTTAAGCCCTGCCATAGATACCAGTATGCACCCGTCCAGGGTCTTTTTTTCTCTGTATTTCACAATATCAACGAAACTTAAAAGGTCTATTGCACTTTCAAAAAAAAGCATATATTTGAATCCTCCATTACTACCGGGGAATCGCATATTAAAGCCGTAGCCGTACCGACTACCACCCGCAACCCCCTTAAATCGCTTTTTTGTTATCCCTTGTCTCTCCCCGCCAACACATTCGCCGAACTCGTCATGAATTGGGAAAAAGGCGTTGTTTGTCTTTTGTTCCTGTAATAGCAACCCATTATTGACTATGTATGAAATGACTTCAATGCCGATATATCGTTCAATTTCAAGATACTGCCGTGCTTTCTCTTGGTTATCACATAGTGCTATATCTCCAAGGCTGAAGGCTTTTGACTTCTGATTACCTCGCCCATCGGTGCCATTACCCCCGTCATGCCCTGACATGATTGTGCTATTAGTCAATGCGGTTACGGCTTCAAGGAAGGTCATGCCCCTGTGATTTACAAGATAGTCAATCGCATTACCGTGTTCTATGCCCTTCCCTGCTCCCGCGTGTGCATTACTGTAAAAAGTGTTGCCTGTAATGACAAGCTTATCGTCATTCTTGCCCCTTAGATATTTTCCGCCCTCACTTGTGAGTTGTTCGCCTATGCTCATGAGGTATCCGCCAAGGTCGGCTTGACGTGCTTTCAATATTTGCTCTTTGCTTACTTTGTGGTTGCTCATTTATTTATCGCCACCCCTTGAAAACAACCCTAAAAAACTACGCTTCCTTGGCTTGTCAAGCTCTAAAACTTGCGGACTGTCAATGTCTTTTTTACTTTCGATAGCGTGTAAGTGTTGGGCGTTAGAGGCTAGTGATTGCGCTTGTTCTGTTAATGAAATCAACTTGTTTTGCATGTCAACCAACTGTTTACGACTATGTTGTCGTTCTTCGTTTAGTTGCTCTCGCAAGTCCTTGTTTTGCTCGGTTAATGTGGTGATTTGGTCTTGTAAACTAACTATAAAATGCGTCAACGTATCGTCGGCAAAATCGACAACCTTGTCAGTTGATATATTTGACGATGTTTTTTTGACATCGCTTGAATTTACTGGCTTTTTACGGTTTACATGCTTAGTTGATGTATTTGACAGCATATTCTCCTTAAATGCTGATTTTATCAATGTTTCACCGTCTTTTGTAAACTGTAAACCATTGCCAACCGTGGTTGTAAACCCTTTGAGCCTACTCGACAAAGGTTCTTGTTTTATCTTTTTATGTATTGCTTGCCTTGATACGCCTAGCTCGTTTGCTATTTGTGTTACTGTTTTCATTCGTACCACCTCAAATAAAGCTAATAGTATCATATTGTCGCAACTAAAACAACCAATAAATAGCAAAATATTTCATGGCTTGACAACGCCTATTAGCACGTTATCCTATGGTTATCAGTCCATATGAACAGGGGGTTAGTATGTCAGACCAAAGTATAGCCCATATTACAGAGATTAAGCTATTAAAAAAATCACTAGAAAAAAGATTCGGCAAAGAAAACACAGCTAAATGGTTCATGCTAGAAGAGTTTGGAGACGCTTGGCCGGAAAACATATTTTCTTGCCCGGAGTGCGGTAGCCATTCTTGGACAAAAGAAAGGTTACTTGTCTGGAGGGTCAAAGTCAAAGGACATAAAAGCGAAAGCCCTCCGGATATTCCCGGATATGAGAGAGGCGCACGGTCAATGATTTTTTGTATCAAGTGCCGTCATAGCTTTAATTAATATATAGGGTGTACCTCATGAAAAAGAAAGGTGATTTTAATGCCATTAGTTAATATGCCAGCGGACGCCAAGGAAATGGTAGCAAGGGCAAATAAGGAAAATTTCAGAAAATACAGACTGGACAAGCAGTGGGTATGCTCAAAATGTGGCACAGAATCGCTACTATGGGAGGGCGAGGATATTATACATTGCTCGCGGTGCGACCTTGACGAGTTTTACGAGGATAACAGCCATTTGATAAACATCTATTAACAAATTGAAATTTTTTACGGCAACTATTTGACAAATACGTATAATACGTGTATAATGTAGTTGAAGGTGGCGATACTAATGACTGGTGTTGAATTAATAAAACAGCTAAGAAAGAAGGGCATACACCCCGTTAAAACCAAAGGTAGCCACTATCACTATAACCACAATGGACGCAGAACACAGGTTCCGCACCACCACAAGGAATTACCGCCAAAGACATATCATAGCATTATGAAAGCGTTGGGATTAAAGTAAAAAGGGGGTCGTATCAATGAAAAATGATTTTGTATATCCTGCGATAATTGAAAAAGACGGCGAAGGCTATTTTGTTAAGTTCTTCGATTTGGAGTGCATGACGTATGGCGAGAACTTGACCGAAGCCGTTTTGATGGCAAAGGACGTACTAGAGGGGCATATAGAGCAATTATTAGACGATGACGAAACACTTCCACGCCCTACCCCTACGGATAAAATAAATCTATTAGAGGGGCAAATCATCATTCCTATAGTAGCAGACAGCAGAAACATAGAGCCAAAGCAAAAGCCTGTAAAAAAGACGTTAACTATTCCTTACTGGCTAGATAAGCAAGCAAAAAAGCAACATATAAATTTTTCAGGAGTGTTGCAAGAGGCTTTACAAGAGAAACTAATGACACGATAAGGGGGGCTAATCAGCACCCTTTTCCAATTTATTTAACTGTCTTTTCTTGATTTCTAGTTTTTTTTCGTGTTCTTCAATTTCTTTCTTTAACTCCTTTATTTTTTTTTGCTCATTTTCTGCGTCGATTGCAAATTGCTTTACTTTATCTTCCGCATACCTGGTTAATCGTGCATTGTGTTCCAAGGTCCAGGAATGTTTCTCAATAAGTTTGAGAGTTACATAGCCCCGTTTATCTCTTGCTAAATTATTATAGTCCTTCTCTTCACGTTCCCTTGCCTTATTCAAATCTTCTATCGCCTTGTATAGTGAATTACCGGAAGTATAGTATTCGAGCATTCCGTAGGCTGAATTAAGGCGAGACTTTGACCAACCTATTTCCTTCTCTATCCATTCTATATCTTCTTCTAAATCCTCAATTTCTTCCATGTTGACCCATTTGTAAATGCCAAAACCACAATCAGGACATGATTTTGCGCTATCACTTACTTTTTCTCTGTTACACTCTGGACAACTAATCAACGCCATGTAAAAATCCCCTTCTTATCCGTCTCATAATACCTCGCTTGCCCTACCCTTATAGCGTCCTTGAAAGGGTTCACCAGCAGAATATCCGTAAGATACGCCAGTGTATGGGGCTTTGCTCGTATTTCGTCTCGTTCCGTTTGTTGCATTGATTCGGACGTTCGTATACTGGTATTGACTATATAGTTTTCCGTCTCGGAAAACTCTTGTTTTTTATACGTCCCTATCATTTCAGAAAAATATTTTTGTGATTCTGTATCATTTGCCCGCAATAGAGCCACATACGAGCAGTTATCTACTATTGCGCTCCGTTCGTTTGAACCGTACAGATTATCTATTTGCCTGATACCCTGCACCATTAGGCAGATAGTTATATTCTTACTCCGCAGGGTTGCCATAGCTTGATTGATAATCGGTATTTTACCGATATTGGCAAACTCGTCAATCATAAACAAAATAGGGACTTCGCTATTTTCTTTCCGTTGCCTAAAATACCGCAAAAACTGATTCGTCATTAGTGCTAGAAGGCTACCGTATTCTTCAATGGAATGTTCAGGCGGTTGTATGTATATATCAATACCGTTCTCAAAATCCATGGGAGATACAACATGGTACTCACGACTTAATGCCGACACAATAGACTGATTAGTTGCAAGCACCTCAACGGCCTGCTTTAGTATTAAAAAAATACTTGAAAATGTTTTTTCGCTCATGCCCGAAAAGCCACCCATACACATTATTGTGTCATTATCGTGGCTATCTGATAAATCCTTAATCATTTCTTTCGTGTCGGTCGTTAAGATTTCTGTAATCGTTTCCATAAATGTATGAGTATAGCTAAAATGCAGTATGCAGGCCGTCAAGAGTGATTGCGCCCCTTGGTGCCAAAATGGGTCGGTGTTTGGTGGTACGGTTATCAGCGTGTGGGCTATCGCCCTAGCTTCCTGTGCCTTGTTTTTGCTGGCACGGAGAAATATATAAGGGTCATACCCGCAACAATCTTCCCTTGCGGGGTTGAATGCTTTTACATCGTCCCTATATTCAAGGCTTTTATCTAGCAACTCTCCCTTGATGTCAATAACAAAAACCCGCCCTTGCCATGCTCGGAGGGTTGGAATGGCTATAGCGGAACTCTTGCCACTCCCAGGGCCACCAACGACTAAAATATGCCCGTCCTCGCTCTCCGGCTTTACAACCGCCCCGCCGTCCTTTACACCGAAAAAAAAGCCCTCTGGGCGTATTCTATACGGCTCTACCTGCTTGCCCTTTTTTGTGAATGGGGCATTGTATGCTGGCACACGCATTAGAACAGGGGTAGAAGGGTCAACACGCTCTAAGTATTCCTGCTGTATACGGTTTTTTTCTAACCAGTTTATACGTAGCTTGCGGACAAACAGACACACCCCACCAACAAGCAATAAAACGCCTATGGCTGGTGCTATATCCGCCAATATTCCAAGACCGATAAACCCCAATACAACAAAGCCCCAGCCGTGCTTTTTAGCGTGTGCAAATATCCTCGGTAGGTTTTTTATAAAACCAATTATTAACGCCCATTTAATCCAAGGTGGCATACCTCCGTCACCTTGCCCGCGCTCATTCTGTAACATCGGCTAACCCCTTTCGGCTTATTGGTAGTAGGTCAATTGTTTTTCGTTTTCCTTTACTCGCTCCCATAGTAGTGGCGGTTGTTCTTGTTTGTGTGTTCTTGTAAGAGTTGCAATTCTATTTCTTTGTTCTTTGTATTCGTCCCTTATTTCAAGCCCTTTTTTACGCAACGCTCTAATCTCCACGCTGTGTATGTTTTGATATATTTCAGTTCCATTGACTGTAATTTTTCTGTCCTCTATCGCTCGATATGCCTTTGCATATTCACTATACAAAGAGTCTGATAATTCGCTTATATGCTCAATATCAATGCGGTAGGTTCTTTCAAGATGTCTTTCAATCCGTTCTCTTTCTTCGTCAAGCATATCAATCTCAATTTGTAATGCCTTTTTTTGGCCCGACCTAAATATACTCAAAGTTGATTGTTCATGCAAATAATCCCTTTTATCTTGCTCAATTTCTGTGATTCGTGTTCGCAATCTCGTTATGTCTTGGCTTTTTCTTCGTGCATTGTGCAGTGTCCGCCGTTGCTCCCGCCAGTATCCCCGGTTGGATTCTTGCAACTCGCTGATTTTATAGACAATATTGTCATGTTCGTTTTTCAATTTTGGGATACTCTCCTGAAGTCTCGCTATTTCGCTCTGCTTCTCACGTGCAACATTAATATCTATAATCTGCCTGTTTCTGTCTCC
>Ga0123355_10019351_pt1 | contig 10838 bp, 8 predicted proteins | sample TergutEmb28metaG_3_FD_89872 | JGI IMG/M metagenome (GOLD analysis project Ga0123355, IMG submission 89872) | Embiratermes neotenicus P1 segment gut microbial communities from Petit-Saut dam, French Guiana - Emb289 P1 | ecosystem: Host-associated > Arthropoda: Insects > Digestive system > Gut ...
AATATTGCTCTTTTTTTTTTTTTATAGATAAATTTTTTTTTCCCCCCCCCCCCCCCCGGATGCATGGTTGACTCGTGCCCATACAACTTCTGTGTGTCGTGAGTTATCTGATGTAACACAGTGCCGTTTTAATGGCTGTGGAAGCCCATGTCGTGAGTTATCTAGATGTAACACAATGCTGTTTTAATGGCTGTGGAAGCCCATATGAGGAACATAATGAGTTACTGGCTTCCTGCCAGAATGTGAGTGGTGTCCAACAATGTGAGCAGCATCTCAGCTTTTGTATATATGTTAATACATGAATAGTGTAATGTACATGTACCATCTTTAGTGACTCATGTGTGTATATAGCAAGTATGTTTTAATATGATTTATGTCATGAACCCTTGATAACTGTGTGAATTGGTATTGACCTACCCTGGGTTGAGGCACCTTGCATTGTGTTGTTGGCAGAAAAATGTACTGCCTCATTGGTTGGTAACCAGTACTCTGCAATGTATTCCCTTGCATTATAAAATGTCTGGTTATGAAGGAATAATTAGCGACATTCTTACAGTGTGTTGATGAATTTTTTAATGTTTAAAGCAGTGACTGATGTGTACGTTTATATGTACATTTACAAATCTGGATACAAATGCCTGTGATCAAAAGAAATTAATGTTAAAGATTTTCCTGCCCTACCTCCAATTACTCATTATGAATATCAGTTTTGTTTCCATGACATGTATTTGACATTGTCAAATATTTTTTCAGTAAGGGGAGTTTCAGTTGCTGTTAATGAAATCTTTGTTCACATGGACACACATTTATCCAACAGATGGATATGTGCCTCTGCAATGGCAAGAATTCCATGATTTACTGATTTTATGCCAGCAAAGACATAGGGGTAGAGTAATGAAGTTTATGTTATATGTATTTTGCAGTTAATACTATTTTATAATGTATTTATTAACAACCTATACTTATTTATGTCCAGTTCATTAATTTGTATATTTACATGCTGACTACTGCAACATCATCACTGTCATGTGTTGTATTATTTTCTTTCATTGCTTTTCTATGTTGTTTTCACTGTTTCTTATTGTTGCACTCACATGACCTCTACCGTATATTGCTGATTCTTCTGTGCCTTTGGTGCTTAGTCTATCGAGTTGTATGTATGTTGCAATAGTTAGCATCAAAATGTGCCTGTCAATAAATGACATAAGTAAGTGTGGTCGTGAATACAAAATAGTACGAAAGGTTGACATAGTACTGGACTTAATTTGTTCCATATGCATGTTTTAGAGATTTTTTAAACTTATGTACTAGAAACCAACAAACGCACATGCATGAAATATGTTTTATGAAATACTAACATGTATCGATTGCTTTTGTCATCATCATTTGGGTAGCATTACAAGAGTACTAAGAATACAGTAAACAGCAAAAGTGTGTAAGTGGAACTACTCAATGTTTGAGACATTTGAGTGGTTTCCTAAATTCAATGTGGCAGATTATTGTGTTCTTTGTACTCTTGTAAAGCTACCCCGATGATGATCGCAAAAGCAATGGAAACATGTTGGTAATTAAGAATATGCTTTGAAACATTTTATACATATGCGTTTGTTGATTTTATTACATAAGTCAAATTAGTAGGTGGCTGTTCCACCGACGGATCTACCGCTACTTTCATAGCTGGGGTTAGTATAAAAGTTGGCACAGGGACCGTATTTCTCGTCATCGGAGTTCTAGTACTATGGATCACGAATAGACAGCAGTACAGCTTTGCTGGACTGCCCATATCGGTGAGTTTCTAGTCTTGCCATATATGATCTGTGGCCGAGGGCAAAGTGCACAAACTGACGTACGTCGTCTGTGCGTTACTCTTACCGGTACTCGTGTGCGTGGTTTGGAAACATCTCCAAAAGCAATGCACTTTTGGAAATCAGGGTTTAAGTTCGCATTCCGAAAAGTAAAAAGAGCAAGGTTTTTGTAATTCTTAGTCAGCTGAAAAACTGAGTAAATCTAATGATGTGCATGCACAAAACGTTTGTAAGCAGTACGTAACGAGTTGTTATTGCCGCTGAAAATTCGCATTACAGAAGGTGGAGACATTAAGTTTATTCATTAATAGGTAGTTAACATAAATTAAAATTATTTATATAGTGCATGGTGTTTACAAAATGTGACCCTAGTATTGGATGTTCATGTCATTTCCTGTTGATGTGTAGCAACGTATATTTTCAAGAAATGTAAAATGGCCATCCATTGTGGTCAGTGTAAAGAATAAAATTTAATTTATTCGCATTCCTTGCATCCTTAATAGGAGTAGGCGAAGAATGTAGAACATGTTAGGGCCTAATCTAACTAACTTACTCCATGGAGCAGAGTCTTCTTGAAAAGCTAACCGGTTTGCAGCTAGTCAAGAAATTCCCCGCACTTTATGAAACCCGAAGGTTCATTACCGCATTCACAAGTGCCCGCCACCTGTCCCTGTGAGCCAGCTCGATCCAGTCCATACCTCCACATCCCACTTCTTAATATCCTCCCATCTACGCATGGGTTTCCGCAGTGGTGTCTTTCCCTCAGGTTTCCCCACCAAAACCCCATACGCGCTATGCGCCCCGGCCATCTTATTCTTCTCGATTTTAACACCCAAACTTTACTTAAATACAAATAAGTAGTTTTACGTTAGTTATGAACAATTTTGAGATACTTTTTTCATGTAGCTACTCAATTTTTAGCATACAAGTTTTTTTTTTTTCGGATTTTTAACGACGGTAGGTTCCTGTGCCGACTAGGATTGAGCATAATAGGCACTTCTGAAACGGAGTCTTAAAAACTCTTGTATATCGTGATTTACATTTTTTATGTTTGGGGGAATGTGACTCAATAACCTGGTTGCAGGATAGTACGTAAACTGTACCATTTGCAAGGCTTAGTATTCAGCATGTAAAAATTATGTATTGTATATGCCTCATTGTGTTGGAAATTATTCCATCGCTACAGCCAGTGGTAATATGGAGGGTGCACATATACTGGCAGGTGCAGGAATAATGAACTTCCTAAATATTTGCATACAATAGACTCCCATTAATTTTCATTATTCTGTTGATAATTCTCGGTTTTTGTGTCTGAGTTTCCTCAGTTGTACATAATTCCTGTCCAAACTGTCAATTTGCAGGCCTAACCTATACTGGCCAATGTTATTGGTATTGTGTACTATCACATCCTGAAAGAGACCAAGTTCAAAATTGCCTTGACAATGCACTTGATGAGTTGGAGAACTGGCTTAAAACAAACATACAAAACTTAACTATATGTGTCACAAGCAATAAAATATATTTATATTAATTTAAATATAGGTTATGGCAATGAAATTTCTTGGCATGCAAATTAATAATAACTTAACTTGATAATAACATATCAAATGTGTGTATCCATAGATGTAGTTGAGCATTCTTTGCCATGCTGGCAGTTACAGGGCTGATGCCAACAGATACTTTATATTTTCATTGCACTGTGTCTTTTTTAGTTAGCTTTTGGGGCAGTGGGGCAGTTTTTCAGGCAGCAAGAACTTCTTTACTTCTAAACGAGAATTATTACAGTATTGGCACATTTAAAGAAAAGTCTTTTGTAGGGAATTATGTATCTGATTCATTCCACTTTTCTTTCGTAATAATTACATATTCTCATTGTAGACAGCAAACAAATTCAGAAATATTCAGTGTAAATTAGACATAGATGTCTTCCTGGTGTTGGAAGCGAACAATGATGTTGCCAGAAGGATATGTGTTGTACAAGGACAAGATGGTTTTTCATCTAAAATTGAAATCATTAGCCATGATGTAAAAGTACTTAAAAGTGAGCACTGAAAGATTCCGTCTCAGTTTATTTCTTGTATCTTGTTTTTATAAACTGCCTATAGTCATTCAGGAAGCATTTAGTGAATGAAATTTTGATTAACTTAGATGAAAAATTAATTAGCATGTGTGATGTCAGATATATGAGCCACGTGACACAGCAAAGTATCGGATTTGTTTGCCACCCATTGTTTGGGTCTCGTAGCTGGGACAGAAGAGAAATCTGTGACAGTGTTTAAGCAGGCTGTTTTGTAGAAACAAGAAGTGCAAATGCAATTTGTCAAGGTAATTGTAAATCCTTCTGGCTGGGGTGTAAAATTATACAAATCATATGCTATGTATACTTTTATGGGCTTCATGTATGACAGGTGTAATGTGTGTCCCCAGTTCAGAATTGCTGCTACAAGACCGAGGAAAGTAAAATTCTGTTGTGTTGTTTGAAATGGCATAGTCACTGTTTTAAAAATAGAGAGTAAGATGTATGAGGCATTCCGTAATAATGATTGATAAAATATGAAATTTTTGTATGTACCTGTAGCTATATGTGTACTTTTGTTTATTTGCAGACTACAAGGGCCAGTCCACTGAGACCCACTGGATATGTTACTGAAGCTGAGACACATCAGATGTTGAAGTTATGGAGACGCAGCAATGCGAATGTGAACACAAGGGGGTGCTGAAAGAATACCAGTGGTTAGTGAGCTACTGACATACTTGACAAGGTAACAAGATAGGTGTTGTGTCTTCCTGACAATACTATGGTCAGATATGAGAGGCATGTGCCTTTTTTGCCTTTACAACTATCATCAAACAGGGGGATGTCTGTTTTCTTTGGCCATAATGTTAGAATATTCTTATGCAGCATGAACCAACGAAATGCACACGTTTCAAATTAATATTTTAATTAAATTTTTTATGTCTCCTGCATGCTTTGAACCTCATTGTTTCATTCTCAGGATGGTTCAAAACATGTAGAAGATTTTAAAAATTGAATTAAATTATTAATTTGAAAAGTGTGCATTTCATTGGTTCATGTTGCATAATTATGTCACAGCACATGGTGCAAAAAACATAACAGTCAGAATATTCTGTTGACTGTTCAGCTGACCGGAACACTATACTGTGTTTGTAAACATTGAATTGCTCAAAATTCTCAAATAAATGATCCAGTAGCATGGAATAGAGAAAAATTCATTTAAAGCATGCTTTGTTCAGGTCCTGATGGATTAGAGCATGCAGATCTTAATGTGAGAGTGTTGTGAGCTGCCATACAGATTGTACAGTCCTTCATTACATGGTTTAATGAACCAAGTCAAATCAACACACCACACTTTTGACCATTTTGGTTCAATGAAATATGCTGAGCTTGTAGACCCTCTGGAAGAAAATGGAAATAGCATATAGCCCTGTACCTATTGCTGCTGTTTCATACCAAAAATTAATTTTTTATCTGTAACACAACTTGCAGAAGTTACTACAGTAAAAATCACAGTATGACACTTTTGTGGGACAGATTATGTTTCTTACAACAAAATTTTGCTACAGTGGAAAGCAGTAAAAGCTTATTAAGATTTTTTTTTTTACAAACATGTACAGTTTTGTGAAATAAGTGACAAGCTGCATGTTCACTGTGATGTTCAGCATAAGAACAATTTGTCATATCCTGCTATTATAATATGAACTACACCTGTAAGACATAAATATGTGATCATTTTTATGGTTTAGTTTGGCCCATAGGGCATGACACTTAGTGTTGATGCAAGACTTCTGACATGCTGTGCTACACATATAACAAGCCACTAGTTTACTTCTGAATTTAGCCATATGCCTCAGGTACATGACAACATGGAATTACAATAGGACAGACACCATGCCCATTAGTTACACATTCATAATGATAAGGTCAGCAGGAGCAAAACTCCCTCCAGAATACTCAGACAGGAATCTGATAGTGAAGACAGTGTGTGAAACGGATGTGGCTCAGTGGCAATTGCAGTGCTTATTCTGTAGCAAGACATGACTTATCCAGTCATCACTGCAACAGCCTCTGCAACACAGCACAGCAGTGGGTGTATTTCTGTATGTCCTGCTTCTTTTGTACCTGTACTGTCATTGTCACTGATCCTCATTCCACAAAAGTCACCTTATTATCTCACATTTCCCAGTGACACTTAACAGTCTCAGAATGCCTGTCTTGAACAGCAGTTATGACAGTTTCATTGGTATTATGGGTTTTAGAACTGTCAAATTGTAGTGCTTGAAATAAACCGTAGGAGCAGGAAAAATGGGGTCAACAGTTTCTGTTTTGAGGGATTTAATTCGAGGCACTGAATGTACCTGAAGGTTTCTTGCTGTCATCTCTAGCGGCCATCAGAACAGGCTGTTCCTTAGTCAGAAGTGATGAATACTTGATATTAAAGAAAATTCTTGGGTCACTTTTCCCACCTTAGGCAGATGGCTCTGACTCTTAGTCCTGGACCTCTCACCACAGATACGTGGGTTCCCTTGTAGGCCAGTCCGTATGGGATTTGTGGTGGATGGATTGCATTGGGCCAGGTTTCTCTCTGAGTGTTTTGATTTTTCCCTGTCAGTATTATTCAAAAAATGCTCCTCACCCATTCATTCATCTGACATTGACACTATATGTTCTTAGCAACTGTCAGTGCTGTGAATTGAAGCGCCCTAGTAAGATTTACAAAAGAGGCTTAAATATCTCAGAACTTGAAACTTCACAAAAAGCTTAATCACATCCAAAATTTACTATGCTGCAGCTAGAAATTTATCCTATGTATGTAACTGGCTGTTAGGGAGGGGTTTAAATATTTTGTGGCAGAGTACAGCACTTAAAAGAGTTGAGCTTGTTCAGTATCTGATAGGCTAGTACTCCTCATTCATTTAACACTTAAGTATTGAATAATTCCATTTCCTTAGAAGATGTCAGCATTATTTATATCCAGATCCTCTTGTTAATGTGACACCTGAACACACAACAGGTATAAATTCTCAGCGCTGGACAGGTGCAGAGGGGGGGGGACATCACCATGTTGTTTGTGAAGTGAGAAACTTACTGCATATCTTTTTAGGAATACGATGCATAGTTTGACGACCCTGGTGCGCATGTATATTAAACCTAGGCATGTGTTGTGTAATGGGGACTTCAGTTTGTTGCGAGTAAAGTCACAGGATGTGACTCCATGAGGTTTGGTAGTTAAACCCAAACAATTTGGAGGAACCTGCTGCCTGTCTTTTCAGGGTAAGAGAGTTCTTTCCTTCTTACCCTGAAGATGGAAATGCCAGGTTCCACCAACATGTTGGTACCTACGTGTCAGACACCACCACATCACATACCATGAACCCATAATCTTAATACTTTCAACACTGAAAACACAGATTTCACATGCATTTTGTTAGCTTTTAAAGTAGTCCAACATGACTCTTCTAGCTGAAATAGGTCCACAGTTAAGCTGTGTCATGCAAGAAAGTTGACTTTTCTTTAAATTCTTGCTACAAAAGAATTACGAGGCATAGAGGCGTAAAGTTTGGCATTTTCATTCCTATGGGGTCTACAAGCTTGGCGAATTTCAGTGAAGTATGAATGTATGGTGGAAGTTGCACTTTTGTGGGTTAATTTGGTGTGGATTTACAAACTTTGCAATCACTAGTTATACACACATTGTGTGTATTGTTTGGATTGAGTCGAAATGTACAGTAAGCAAGAGACCTTATTGGTTGCAGTGTTTGTTCTGCATATAGTATAATCAATATAAACAGTTATAATTAATGTTCTGACGATAAACATCAGTGCTGTTTATTTTGTTCCCTATAAACACAACTTGCATACTGGCAAGCTGAATCCTCTCCCATCCACATTTTCAACCTGACTCTCCAGGTGTACTGTGGCAGCCATGCAGAAGCAACTTGCACATAAGCCAGTTAAGAAAATATAAACTGTCAATTTTTTGCTATATTTGAACTGCTGTAAATTATGTCAAGGATTGTATGGAGCAAAGATGTAATACTCAGGGCATGATCGTAAAGACATGGTAAATTGAAATTTTGGTGGCAGAATATGAGAAAGGGTCAATACTTTGAAATAAAGAGACTTGACATTGTGTCTTCATTGAGAGAACATGTTTATTGTGCCCAAGTATGGCACCTCCCTTTACATAAGAAAGCCCTAAGCAGAACATAATCTCGTGCAAGAGTGGTGCAAGTCTGTTGGTCATGACTATTCAGGTTTATGTGTGGCCCTGAGAATTCATGAACTGCAGTTAACCTACTTGCATTACGTACATTTAACAAAAGCTGTTTCCTGTTGGGAAGTTCCTTTATCCACTTTCTGATATGTGAATGAAATGACAGTTATAATATAATGTTGCTTAGTACAGGTGTGAGCTGAAGATACAAAAAGTTCAAGATATAGTCCACAAGACAAACAGATTCAATAGAAAAAAGCCCCGTGTACCACCTAGGACTGTTGGCATTACCGAAGACTATGTACACTACATTATACATACAGGACTCTGCAGGGTGTGCTGATTACTAGTGTACTACTACCAGCCTCTTACTCAAGGGGTACGGGGATTCTTCCCTGGGGGTAAAGTCACCGGGGCATGGAGTTGACCGTTTTTCTCCATTTAGTGGCGAAGGTTCAGTTTCAGCAGAGCTGTACCTCTGCTCCCCCATTATGCCTTCATAGCATGGATAAGACACCTTTCCTTATTACAGGATTCCATAAGCCATGTTTGTAGCATTGATGCAAGAATGCCTTAAGATCAGTCATTCTGGTGTAACCATAGGCAAGGAGTGTAAAATTGGTCCAAATCTGCAGTAGTGGTCTTACATAAGAAAGTAAGTGAAACTGCATTCTAGGCATGTTTTATGTCATTGGTCAAATGGTCTTGAGTAATCTAGTCCAGAGTGTGGAAGTCTGCAGATGTTACCTTGCTCACATTATATCATGTGGTTTCATTGTGTAAAGCATCCCACTTCTGGTAGCTGCTGCATTTGTGGGTAGATGTGTTCTGCTGCACTTACTGATGTTTTGAACTGTTTACACTTAAGCATATAAATATTGATACTGTGGTGCAATGACATCAGCTGTGTGTATTTCAGGACTTCATCTCATCCTTTTCTCTGCTTAGGCCAGCTGTTCCTAGCCTGGGGTCCAGATTTCAGGGGGGCTTTCAACTTGGATGGGAAAAAAATTACAGCTTTATTTGCACTAACCTCTAAATGAAATTTAGCTTTTCATTAAATAATGAATGTAGGCAACAAAATAATTTTATGGCCTCTAGAATCCAAAAATGTTTGTTAACTTCGATAAAACTCATTATCTAAAATTATTATAGCCTAAGAAAGGGAAACCAGAATAAATTCACTTTTGCAGTGAATTGTCTTTTTTTAAAAAAATGAAATTTAATTTTGACTTGCTTTCTGCCTATCTTTTAAATGTATTTATTGTCTTGTCGTTGATTTAACAGATTAATAAAGAAGCAATGTAGTATCATATAATGTATTTAGTTTTTAATATTCTGAGAGCTGTATTTGAGCAAAATTCATTTCTTTTGTAGTACAATCTATAATACAGAATAATATAGATTGTAATGCTAGATGTATAGTCTGTGTATTTTATGTATTTAAATACATTTTTGTGAGAAGGGGTCAGTAGGTTTCACCAGACTCTCAAAGGGGTCCATGGCACAAAAGAAGGTAAAGAACCCCTGCCTTAGGCTGTATAACAGTTGCACAAGTCGTCATTAACTCCAAAATTTCTATCCTCAAAAAATTAAAGTGGCAAACAGGTTTGGGCAGTATCAAAGCTGTTTTGGGCCAAGGGGCCAAATTTTGGTGATGAAGTGATTGTATCTGTCCATTGTGTCTTAAACTGCTGGCCATTAAAGCTGTGGTTTCCAGAATTGCCAAAAACTCCATACATAACTGTAGGTAAATCGCACATAATTTCAGAGCTCTGAGTCTATTTCAGATCTGTTGGGAAGTCCTGGATATTATCTGAAAACTGAACTACTCCATCCTGGCAAGTGACCAAATTCACAGTGATCATTTTTGAAAATACAGTCAGCTTCTCACAAGGAATTCTTTGCATTTTTTAACTTCTTAAAGGTCTCATGGGGTTTCTGTACATTCGTGGCTTGGAACTAAATTGAAATATAAATTGTCCATTGACAATGGATGCATTTGACAATGAAGAAGTGTAATTTAAAGAGGCGAAGAAAATATACAGGGACATGTATTTATTATTAAAGTATCTCAGCACTGTGCGCAGAAACAAGTTTAACCACGAACGCGGTGTAAATGAGATCTGCGCTCCTTTGGGATTTTAGGCAGCGTCGATTGGTAATTTCTTGCCGACGTTTCGGGACAGCAGTTGGTTGTGAAATTCTCACAGTGGTGTTGGTGAAGATTCAAGTCATCTGGAACGTTTCGCCCTGTCGACTGGTTAATTTAACTTCACTTCAGGGTCAACAGTCCAAGATGAAGACACTGCGTTCCACCGAAACGTCCGTAACCCTTCACTAGTCGACAGTGCGTAATCTTCAACACATGTGTGGGAACGTCATATCTCACGGAAGACCGTGTCGGGCCGTGTTACTGTGTGCGATGCGTCTTTTGCGTATCTGTGAAGATCACTGCCACATTCACAAAAGCCCCATACTGGATATATTTTTCATTCCGTGCATTGTGATATATTAAAACTCTGGTTAACACCAATAAGTGTACAATTCTACAGTCTATGTATTCTTTCTATTACATGTAGGAGCTAATAGAAAGAATATGTAGATTGTAGAATTGTGCATTTATTAATTTTTTTGAAAATATTTTCCCTTCTATGCGTAGCTTACCGACGGAGTCCTTTTTTTACTGACATTTATGGACTGATACGTTGTGTGCAATTCTTACATTGGAATCTGCAGTCTTCTGGGATGTTACGCAGCGTGGATTGCTACGTAAGTCATTTCAAAAGTTCTGCAA
>Ga0123355_10019352_pt1 | contig 10838 bp, 6 predicted proteins | sample TergutEmb28metaG_3_FD_89872 | JGI IMG/M metagenome (GOLD analysis project Ga0123355, IMG submission 89872) | Embiratermes neotenicus P1 segment gut microbial communities from Petit-Saut dam, French Guiana - Emb289 P1 | ecosystem: Host-associated > Arthropoda: Insects > Digestive system > Gut ...
AAATAAAAAAATTAGATGGTGGTGAGGGGGGGGGGGGGGGGGGGGGGGGGGGGGGATGGACTGGATTGATCTGACTCAGGACTGGGACAGGTGGCGGGCAGTTGTAAATGAGGCAATGAAACTTCGGGTTCCATAAAATGTGGGGAATTTCTTGACTAGTTGAGAACCGGTTATCTTCTCAAGGACCGTGCCACGTGGAGTGAGTGACTAAGTAAGTACATATTATATTATTATCATTATTATTATTATCATCATCTACTTTCCTTAATTCACAACAGTGTAACTGGTTCTCAAAACAGTACCGTCTCACTAACCAGGCACTTCTTATTCATTACTCTGCCACATACATTCTAACTATACAACATATGTTAAGTATTTTGCTTTCTGCATTACAATATACAGAGCAGGGAGATAAAACCGTCTATTGTTATGGACAGTTCTATCAGGTGTTCAAATTATTATTATTATTATTATTATTAAGGATCGTCTCAGGCTATGCCCGGTGTTGTTAAGCTCCCAGAGTAAGACTTTGAACCAAGTATCTGCTATGGGGGTTGCATCAGGGAGTATTGAAATGAATGTAACTGGCTGGCAGCATGGTAAAATGACTTGATTAGGGGTTATCAGACACATCATCTGATAAGTGGGTTTCATCATTGAGGAGTTATTATTATTATTATTTTTATTTTTATTTGTGGTGGTGGTGGTGGTGGTAGTTTAAGTAGCAGCAACAGTGATGATAGTGATTTATTGTCATCATCAGTTAATCTTGATTGACATAGCCCCATTGTGTATTTCTTATCAAGTAAGTGTTAATTAACCGACCAAACACAACTATACATATCTAGTGTATTAGTCTTTCATTATACACTACAGCATGTTTCGGCTGTGCATATCAGCCGTCGTCACCTAGTATACTAGATCTGTATGGTTATGTTTTGTCGAATAATGAACACTTTATTGACAGCATCAATTAATTCAGGTTTCAGGAGACGTGAATATTTGAAGTTTTCCAGCATAACCTTCGTCGTCGTAACGGGAATACAGTTATTTTTTCTTTACCTTCCTGTAGGTAAAGCGTCGCTTTGTGGAATCACCCTCCGTGACTTGTTTTATGTTGTGTGTGCTTATTAAAGTTCACACAGTAAGTTGTTTAGCTCACCTTTGTACTATTGATGTTTTGTGCCTTGTATTCGGTGACGATGTAGCGTTCGGTCCTCCATTACATCCCGCCGAACTCTCGTTGATAGAGTTGTCTACATTGTGATGACTCGCAATGGTAATGGTGGAGCTCATCTTTCGTGAAAGCTTCCTCTTGGGATCTCCTGGAGACGGTGGTCGGTTGGTATTAATGAGTTTGTGTGCTGTAGATGGACTAAGGTTTGGTCCCTCATCACCACTTGATTTACTGTGCTGATGAGTTAATATGCTGGACTTTCTGGACACTTTTCTTTGTGCTGTCATTTTTGGAACTGGAGCCGGGGAGGAAGGCACACTAGTGGTTTGTGTCCTGTGATCTTCCTGCGTGTTTTCTGTCACGTCATTAGGTTGTTTTGCTGTATTTCCTTCTGTTATTCGTTGCTGAGAATGAGGTCCGATTACATTTTGAGATGAGTCTGAATTTCGCTGAGACGGTGGGACATTAGGTGTGTTTGGTGATGACGGATTTGGCATTGGAGGACTGGCAGGCTGTGCTGTACAGGAGTTACCAGTGTGTGTATTTGTCGGGAGATCGGAAGTCACTGGAGAATACTGTGCGCTGCCAGGAATCGGGAGAGAGGGTGGAACTACAACAGTTACGTTTCCGGGCAAGTATGTCGTGGAAGGTGCAACAGGGTTTGCTGCGTTCGACACAAAATATCCTGTACTTCCCGGAACGTTCATGCTTGGAGGGCCTACTTGCAAACCTCCGTGGCTAGATGTTGGAGGGTTAGGAAAATAATTTGGGTTAGCGTGCAGATTGTTGTTTATTGATACGGGAGAAATGCTGTTGGGTCCTAAGGGAGACGCCTGTTGATTGGGTGATAAGGGCAAGAAGGTACTAGGTAACGACAATGGCATACTCGGGAAAGAGGCAGGGATTGGATTTGGTACGTAAAGATTTTCCTTACTTAAGAGGGCAATATTTGATGGTTGAATACTGTGAGAATAAGATGTATTCACAAAAGAATAGGGACTGCATGCTCCCGAATTTGTACCTTGTAGAAGACACAATTGACGTTGATGGTCAGATGGAGGTAAAACGTTTAAGTCAGGTTGCAGGGTGGCTGGACTTTGTAAGCGCAGCAAATGCGGGGGATTGTGGCACTGAACACTGTGTCCATCGTGAGGAACTATATCCTGATATACAACCTCATGACTTGGATTCGGAGAGCTTGATAAAAAGGGATTGATATGTACGGGTGTTATTGGTCTCCGGTTGCAACAGGATGATGCGTTGGTTGGTGATATTGTTCGAAAATTTATCTTGAAGGGATTGCTTTGTAGCTGTGGTGTTGACGTTAAATTGAAGTTTGCGGTATCGGCGGAATCGTCAGCAGTACAGGGAATTTGAGAGTTTTGGCATTTTGCTACGCGGTTTGGAAGTTTTGAGAAAATGTTGGGTGTATGGTTTATTGTAATTTCGGGTGATGAATGAGGCTCTTTCAGGGGATGTGTTTTTGCAAGCCAGTTTCCTTTTATAGGCTGGTTAAGTTCCTGTTCTTTGGATTTTTGTCTATTCTCTCCTGTCAGCGCTTCTTCAGTACTTATATCATTGTCTGATGCGGAAAGGAAGTGTGTTGTGTCTACCTGTTGTGAGTGAGGTAGTTTTGGGAGTAAGGCAGATTCCATAGCATCGAATTTGAAAAGTTTTTCACATGGAAGACTTTTTTTACGGGTTTCTGATAATGTGATTTCCGAAGACATTTTTAGAGGGCCTGCTTTTTGAGGCGTGGTGTTGAATGTGTCTATAATTGGCAGGGATGTGTTGTGTTGCGTTTTATCATCCGTACTGCCGAAAATATTTTCCATCGACCTGTTGGTTTTCAGTTTCGGCTGTTTCAGACGAACGTTCAGTTGCGAACGGTACCTGTCAGTTGAGAAGGAACTGTCGAGAGATTTTGTAGGATTGTCACCACTTTGGGTTTGTTCATTCGGTAGTTTGGTCATCTTGCTATCTTTTTCTGTGACGCCGGTGACTCCTGAAACTTGACCAGAATAAATTTGTCTAAGTCATATTTATACCATGTTCCGTGCATTCGTTAGATGCATAAAATTTCTCGAAAAAAAAGCCAACAAATTAACTTTTGTTTTTTAATAAATATTTATCAATGTACCCAAGTTTATAGTGGCCTGGTTTCAGGCTTCTGCCGCAGTATAAATTAGACGTTCGCTCTTCTGGGATGTTACGCAGCGTGTTATTTACCGACGTTTCGAGACAACCTGTCGGTCCCATCTTCACGAATTTTTTGTACTGATTTTCCCTTACAAATTGGACCAATGGTTTGCCCCGAAACGTCGGGAACTAATTACGTACGAATCCGTGCTGCGTAAGATCCCAGACGAGCGCAGATCTCAAGTTTGTTGTAGTGCCACCTACTATAGGGCATATGTTTGATCGTCATACGGAACTTGCACAAATACGAGTTTCCTAAAGGAAGGCTATTTGGCCGCGTGTTAATGTCGTGATTTCTACACTGAAAATTGACCAACAGTGTGATGTGTCTCGCATATATTAGGTCATTACTTCGGATTTTTTTTTCTCTTGAGTGTGCTAATTTGGTATGCCTTTCCAAATTACACATACGTCATGCAAAATATGTCGTCGCTGCATTTTGTGAAAAAAAGTGTCATCATTGTCTAACAAAAATAGTATACACGATAGTGGAAAAATATCGAATCACGAGCTTCATAAAGTGGATAAAACTAACAGTTACAATGTGTTTAATGATATACTCAATTGATAAGGTTGGGTTGTAAACACACGATAACGTGCAGCACTTTCAGATTGAATGACGAGCTTAGTGCTGGACAAAAATGAAATCAGACAATGCGTGCTTTTCTCTGATGGTGTATGGTTTACAGCAAGTAGGGGCGTAAACAGCCCAAGTGAAATACGATGGTGTTACGACAAATCCCCGTGCAATTGGTATAACTTCCTTTGCACGAACTAAAACTGCAATGAGTGCTCGCATAATCACACGGCCCCTTTTTTCCGAAAAAAATATTCTCTGCCCGTTAGGGTAAATTAATCCTGGCATCATTTTTCAGGGAACTAACAGTAGAAGAGATAATATAGGACAATTGACAAACTTTGCAACAACTGAAATGTAATATTCGAAGAGAAAATGGCAATACTTCAAGACAAGGCCCCCGTCATTTGTCGAAAAATATTTTCAGAAGATGCGAGTTCTGCTTAGATGCTGGAGGTTTCCACTTCGAGTCTATTATATTATATAAATTAAGTTGAACTGTAGGGGAAATATGGAATATGAACCATCGGCGGAGGCAGGTTTCGTATGCGAGACAGTTACCGTTACAACTGCTGTGATGAAACCATAAATTAAAGATACGCTCTGTACAAAGCAGTTTATACAGGGTGGTTCATATAGAACGCCTGAGTCGTTGAAGCCTGCATTTTCGTGACGCTGACACTCAGCACCATCTGTTGAGGCCGTGGCAAATTAATCTCGCACAGTACGGGCGTGAACAGGTAATGCTTCTTTCTGAAGCAAGTTCCATCTGCTGTCGAGTGTTCGTTCAAGCATTACACGTCACATGACCCAGACGTTTTATGTGAATCACTCTGTCTATAGGCCTATGTAATAAGTTTATTTAAAGTGGGACGTACAGGACACCGTGAAACGTGGAGAAACGTTTTTAGAAAAACTGAAATAAGACAGGATTTTCAGATTTGATGTGAAATGTTTAAAAAAGTGTAATTTCTGTCTAAGGAGAGATCATATTAACCCTCGGATTACAGAGCAATAAAACTTTCAAATTTTACTGTACTGAGTTAATTTTGTACCCATATTATTTAATTATTTTCTTAACGTGTTTCTTTTTTCAGAGTCTGTTTCTTAGACTCACTTAAAGACAAAAAATTGATATTATTTAAATTTTGATTTCCTCACGCAACTTTATAAAACGAAATACCGAAAATTTTTGAAAACAAGAAAATAAGTTTAGAACAGAAATGTGAACAAAATTTTTCTGTATTGTGATTGTTACATGCAACTGTTTTATGTTATTTTGACTTGTCTTGACAAAGTGGACCTTGCACACCCATTCTGAGCACTGGTAACATTTCCAGTAACTTTTCGTATCCTCGTTTCTTGGGAAATTAGAAACAAAACGGGTAAAAAGTGGCCCAGTCGGATTCGGAAAAAAACATACAGCATCCTAAAGAAAACAATGTAATGGGTGCATAATGATAGTCTTGTGTCACAGGACTTAAAATAATAAACAGAAAAATTGGTGTGATAGTTGTTATGTACCACCGAGAACTGTTAAAGAAAAGACAAAGCATGGGTACATTTTGTACCCAGTCAGTAATCGAAGGGTTAATTTCAGTAGTCAGCCTTACTGTCACTTTCACTGAACAGTGACAGAAGCGGCTGAGGCTTTAACCCAGTTGTACACGTCATTCGCACTAGTAGTCGGCCGTACATTTCTCGTTACGCCTCTTATTGTACTTACTTGGGCTTTCCGGACCGCCAGATGCATCCAACTGTTTTATCTCGTCTGGCTTGAGAATCCGTAAAATTGCTTGTGATCCAGCTAGTTTTATGGTGGATGGAATATTTTTAATATCAGAGTCAGCTGGCTTCAGTCTTACGATTCTCTGGCCGGTGTCCACACCTTTGTACAGTCTTCGCTCCACGTTACCTGCGTAAGGACAAATGTAATTACAGTTCCGTTAATGTTTCAGAGATTGTAATTTACATAGACATGTAGTGTGTAACTGGGTTTATTGACGTATATTTGTTTACATCGTGAAAGAGAGTTGTGGTTTTCTTACACAGTGGAGTGTCTTAATAACTGTTACAAAGGACTGAGAAACTTCTGTTTGTATCGTAAAAGAGCGTTGAGAGTTAGTGCTTATCCAGTACCTTGTATTAACTGTTGTATAGAACTGCCTGCATTTGTCTGATCGTTACATGCCAGTTAACTTGTGCTGTGTTAAACTTTGAATTGCAATTTCATTTTGCGCTAACCAAAGAGCGTGTGACTCATCGTTCGCGGAAGAACACCTGCTCCTGTCAAGATGTTGTCAGGGAAAGTGATGGTTTATAAAAATAATTTTTACACTGGTTTTGTGTTTTCTTAGAACACGTTCGAACAAAAGACGCCCTCTACATTTATCCTATTTTGCATCTGTGTTACGTGCTTGCCCATCACACCACCTTCGTTTCTTCACCCTAATAATATTTTCTGAAGAGTACCAGTTTTCTCCGGATCCCTCTTGCTGCCTGTATCAGACACAAATAGTTTCGTTAGTAACTTGTTCTCAAATAACCTCAACCTACATTCTTCCCTTAATATAATATCATTAAATTATAATATCGTACACGTACAAACTGACAAAGTTATACAAGGGCTAACGAGAACGAGATAATGGGTGGAAACATAGGTTGAAGTAATCCAATGAGATTCAAAAATATGCAGATATTTATTTACCGCTAAATTACTCTGCATGTTTCGGGCGTCCATCGTGCCCATCATCAGGAGTATATAAAACTGTAGTTGCAGCCTCTGGTACAGATCATACTATCTGGGGAGCAACGTGACCAAATAAGGACGCAGTCCTTCTTTGGTTTTATGTACTCCTGAAGATGGGCGCGATGGACGCCCGAACTTGTGGAGTAATTTAGCAGTAAATAAATATCTGCATACTGTTGCATCTCGTTGGATTTCTTCAACTTATAATTATGATGAATGGAACCACGAATATAAAAGTTGGAAACATATTTAGCATAATACGTTTTTTGAAGCTTCACACTTCAACCCTTTGAAAAACGAAATTGACCTGACCTATACTTACAAATTCAGCTCGTACCGCATAGTAAACACACTTTTTCTAGGTTGTAAGAACTAACCCGTTAATATTATATAAGGGCATAATTGTTTTTTCTGAGAACCATACAAAACACAAATAGAATGTGTAGACAGAATGAAGATTTTTGAAATATAATTTTTATTCTGGTGGTACAAAAAATAACCAATGTGCTTTAGAGTGTTCGGAGATACGTACGAAAGTTGGATCCAGATTTCATGCTAGGTGGAAACCTTGCATTTATTCAGACGTGTCGGAGTCAATTTTTATTGAACCTGTATTTTCCTCGAGTGTATAAACTGCCTATCCATTCGGACATGTTTATATTTTGTCAGCTGTCAGCGCCATCTATCGTAATGAATACAACGTTGTTTTGAGTTTAAAAAACAGAATCGACAGCGGTTTGTCTATATGTTGAAATATTTAACTGAGTGATAGAGCAGCGTTTGAATTAAATTATTATTATTCTGCTTCATCGGAAATACTCGGACAGGTTCTGTGGCGTGTTCCGAACGAAACTGACTTCCCACGTGTCCCTTTCCACCACTGTGAATGGAACGACCAACTTCTAGATACAGGGCACAGCAGAGAATGTGTTCAGTATGCAATCGCGGATATCCCATACCGAGTGGCCGTCCGATTTAAGGCGTGGGCAGGAGCTAAATAAGTACCACAGAAAAGACATTACGTTATGTCACGATTGGCATACAGATCATTGTTTCACATCTTCATTCATTCCTCTACCGTCTGCGTTGTATAGACCAAAATAATGCTCTCCATTGGTTTAGATGTTTGACAGTTTTGCAAAGTAACTATACAAGGAAAGGTTACGCATGGCCTCAGACCTGGAGAGATTTGTAACCCATTAGAAATTCGTCAGGGGGAAAATATGGTTGAGGACACGTAGATTAAGATGGGAGTATATTAACCTTTTGGCGCCGGAATGATTTTTTTTTAATTTTAGCACATTCTGTATATAAAATGTGAATAATACAGGAACCAAATGCGTTAGATTTATGAAACAAACTGCACTTTGAAGAGGAAAAAACGGAGAGTATATACCATATTTAAACTATTCAGTACCTATATTTGTTGAATAAATATATAAAATGCAACATTTAGAGGTTAGCGGTGCGGTACGACCACTATAGTCGTCGTTAGGCGTCAAAGGGTTAAAATGTGTCTTAAAATGAATGTGACATAACTGTATATTGTCTTCTTTTAATTATCACACCAACTAATGCACATACATAAAGTTCCACATTAAAACATTTAAAATCGCTCCAACATGTTTCGATCCTAAGATCATCCTCAGGGAGCTACGTTGTTCGTTGCTAAAGTCATTTTAAAAGCAATCATTAATTAATTCCCTTATATTAATAGGGTGCTGTGGCAGCATGTCGTGTTGTGTAAGGGTGCGTTGTTGAAAATGTGCCTGGCTGTAGGTGTGCGTAGTGTGTTACGTTGCAAGAGACTCTCGCAACGTAACACACTACGCACACCTATAGTCATGCGCATTCTCAACCACGTACCCTTACACAACACGACATGCTGCCACAGCACCCTATTAATATAAGGGAATTAATGGGTGTTTTTAAAATGACTTTAGCAAGGAACATCGCAGCTCTCTGAGAATGATCTTAGGATCGAAACATGTTGGAGCGATTTTAAATGTTTTAATGTGAAATTCTATGTAAGTGCATTAGTTGGTGTGATGATTAAAGTGATTCTACAAAATGCACGGTGCAACAATAGAGATATATTGTCTTCATTTGGCTCAGAATATGCAATAGTAGTCAGCTGTTCTGATCCCTGTGATGAACTTGCAGGTTCCACAAAAGACGAGGGCTTTGTTAAACACATGACTGACTGCCTTATGCTCAAAGTTTCTGCTCCATGTAATTAGTTACTTGGAAAGCTTCCTTAGATGGGGGATCGGCCCCCCCCCCCACAAAAGGACCAGTCCACTGCGTAAGACAACACAGATACACTTGTACATTGTAAGTTAACGGAAGTTAATTTCATAATGGGCAGGGGTGCTGAAATCCCGAGCGCCAGGTCGCCAGGGATACTGAATTTTGTGTCCATCGCCTGATGTTTGTTGGTCCTCAGTGTGGCACTTCCTTTTTGGTATCGTTCTAGCGCCTAGAATTTTGAGGTGAATCATAGGTTTTTTTTTAAAAATTTGAGTGCCCCTGATTGTGGGAATGAGGCGTAAGTGTGATTTTTTCGCATCTACTTCCGAAAATTCTTGTGTTTAAATGCGTTTAACGTATGGGATGAAAGTTTGTTCAAGACGTAATTGGCTGGAACCAGATTTTAATATTAAGGAATATCAAACCAGGCCCACATTTTGCGGAACAGAGACGGAAGAATCTACACAATACCCAATCCAAACAGCACAAAACAGCATTTCTGTGTCTGGAACAAGACACAGTGTATTCAGTTAGCAGCTAATATGTTCCAGCCAAAGGTCACCCACTCTTCAGGAGGGACATTACAATGTCAACAAAGCACGGAGTAGCCATTGATGCAATGTGTTAATGAGTTAACATATTAACATTTCAAAAACAAATATAGTGAGCCACATGTTAATTCACTGAATTGTTTTAATTTAAGAATCTCCAGACATTGCTTTTTTCAGTATTATATTAGATCTTAAAATTTGAGTTACTTGTGACATCCTGATATCCAGGACATACCAAAAACCTTAGGCATACTAATTAAACAACACTCTTTCAAAATGAAGAGGGTGTCCATTTTTGTAGGAAGTAATGACAACGATGTGTTTCGTCAGGGCGCAGTTTCCAGTGTTCTTACTGTGGGGTTCTAGCCCTAATCAGGCCTAGGCCACCTGACGTACAGGTTTTTAGATCGATCACACACAGTTAGATACACACAACCGGTAGGCCTCCTCTGAACGTGTCATCAGCAACACACAACAAATACAAAATATGAGTGTCCATGCCTGCCGGCGGGATTAGAACCCGCGATTTCAGCAGTCAAGCGGCGGCAGACCAATGCCTTAGATCGCACTACTGCCGAGATCGGCTGGATTTTCCAAACATAAGATGGTTATTCCGACAGTTACAGTACAGTGAACATCATCAAAATTTATCGCGGCCAGTCTAGTACCACTTACTCTGCACAAGTACTTTCTAAGCATAAGTGTACAAGTGTTATTTAGCTGTAAGTGTATTGATATGGTATAGGATGTGCTTGCAAAACACACCGGGGTGGACTGAAACGTGAAAAGGAAAGGCAAAACTCTTGCGGAGTTTAGTTGACAAAAATTTGCTGAAGTATCTTTTAGAATTCAAACCCCTTTCACACTTAACCCTTAACCTCGGTACACTGTACGAAGTTTTTCATTCTTTACACTCTGCCGGCCTCGGTGCACCGTACGGTGGTGAATGCTTTTAAGGGTACGATAAATTTAAAACCCATCCCTTTTAGGTTGTATTTGGAATTTAAATCCCTGCATCATTGAAGGGCTAAGATAAATATGACAGTATTATTTTAGGTCTTCATTTAACGACCCTCTGTCTGTGGTGGAGTTTATGTGGACTCCAGTTAAAATGTGATGTCACACGCTGACGCACGGGAGGGGAAGTGAAGGGGAAACTGGCGAATGGAGTGGGTATAGCACGTTCGAAACGCGATGGCACACGCGCAGAAACCAGATATGGTCTTTCAGCGAAACGGACGAGTCCATTTAAATCGGCGGGGGTGTCAGTTCAGTCGACTACTGGCAGTCGAGGAGTGCGGATCAGCGGACAGCAATTGTATAGACCGTGTTCCG
>Ga0123355_10019353_pt1 | contig 10838 bp, 18 predicted proteins | sample TergutEmb28metaG_3_FD_89872 | JGI IMG/M metagenome (GOLD analysis project Ga0123355, IMG submission 89872) | Embiratermes neotenicus P1 segment gut microbial communities from Petit-Saut dam, French Guiana - Emb289 P1 | ecosystem: Host-associated > Arthropoda: Insects > Digestive system > Gut ...
GGGCAACTAAATACCCTGTTGCTGGACTTGCCCGGCATTTATTCGCTAACCCCGCTTGCACCTGAAGAAGCTGTGGCCTGCGATGCGCTGGTGAATCATCCGCCGGATATTGTGCTGAACATCGTGGATGGCACGAACTTGCAGCGGAATCTATACTTGACCATGCAATTGCTGGAACTGGGCTTGACTGTGATTGTGGCCGTGAATTGCGCGGATGTGTTGCGAAAGCGTGGGGATGTGTTCTTGGCGGCGATGTTGGCGCGTGAGTTGGGGTGCCCTGTGGTGGAGATTAGCGCACTGCGGGGGGATGGGGTGGATAGGCTAGCACAGGTGTTATGTAGGGGCTGCGCCCCAGCGCAGCCCGCAAGCAAGATGAAAATCAGGGGACGCGCAGGGGCGCGTCCCCTACAGGTTGCAGAAACGTATTGTCGCATTGAGGAAATCACGCGGCGTTGTTTTCGCCCTGGCAGCAGAGTGAGCATGACCGAGCGCATGGATAATCTTGTGTTGCACAGGTGGCTGGCGCTGCTGCTGTTTATGCTGGTGATGACGGGGGTGTATTATCTAGCGGCAGCGGGGCCGGGGACGTGGCTGGGCGGTTGGATAGAAAGTGCAATCACGGTGCTTGGGCAGGCGATGCCGGACACCTGGCTCGGCGTGCTTGTGCGTGAGGGCGTGCTGGGCGGAGCGGGCATGCTGCTGGGCTTTGTGCCGCAGCTAATGATGGTGTTCCTGTGCTTGAGCGTGCTGGAGGCAAGCGGATATCTGTCGCGCGTGGCGTTTTTGCTGGATGCGATATTGCGCAAGTTTGGGCTGTCGGGCAAGTGCTTTATGCCCATGCTGTTGGCCACCGGTTGCAGCGTGCCGGCAATTTTAGCCACCCGCGCGATTGACTGCCCGCGTGAGCGCCGAATCACGGCAGCCACGTGCAGCTTTTTGCCGTGCAGTGCGAAGCTGCCGATTATCGCGCTGATGGCAAACAGCGTGCTTGGCGGGGCGTGGTGGCTTGCGCCGTTGATGTACTTCGTGGGCGCGGCGGTGATGCTGGGCAGTGCGTGGCTGTTGAAGCGATGCGGGCGGCCGAGGACGGCCGCCCCTGCAAGCGATTTTTTGCTGGAGATGCCGCAGTATCGGCTGCCGAGCGGGCGGGATATTTGGCGCAGCGCGTGGCGGCGCACGGCGGAGTTCATGAAAAAAGCCGGCAGCGTGATTGTGCTGTCGGGCGTGTTTGTTTGGTTGTTGGGCGGCGTGTTGCAGCCGGTGGGCGATGCAATTGCCTGGCTGTTTGTGCCGCTTGGATTTGGCTTTTGGCAGGCGGCGGTGGCTACGCTGACTGCTTTCGTGGCGAAAGAGAACGCTGTGGCTACGCTGGGCGTGCTGGGCGCGGCGGCGATGTTCACGCCTGCAAGTGGGATGTCGTTTTTGTTGTTTAATCTGTTGAGCATGCCATGCGTGGCCGCGGTTGCGGCGTTATGGCGGGAGCTGGGCAGCGCACGCCGCACGGTGCTGGCTGTGGTGTGGCAGTGCGGGGTGGCGTACTTGGTGGCGGGGGTGGGGTATTGGGGGTTGACTTTTTTGCGGATTTAGTGTATGCTATAAGGACGGGAGGAAAATACGATGCAAATTGTGCTTTCGCCAAGGGCTGCCAAGCAGCTAAACCGAATGAATGAACCGCTCAAAGGTCGAATAAAATCGGCAATTTCGATGCTGCCGCAGGGTGATATCGTGAAATTGGAGGCAAGGCAGGGGTTTCGGTTGCGTGTTGGTGGGTTTCGTGTATTATTTGGTGTGCACGACAACACAATAGTGATAACAGATATTTTACCTCGCGGGCAAGCGTACAAAGGAAGGTGATGAAGATGAGTTTAAGGCAGGAAATTCACACATATATTGACGACATTCCCGAATATATGCTGGTTGCATTAAAAGCGTTGCTATTTACCTTGGCGCAAGAACCCATTGCGTTGGAAACGGATTTAACCATTGAAGAACGTGAGCTCATTGCACAAGGCATGGCGGAGTACGCCGCCAACCCAAGCAGTTTTACGTCATTGGATGCAATATAGAAAAACGTGCAGGAAAAAGCCTGCACGTTTTTTGTTTTAGCAAATTTCCTGCTCCAGCGCATGAAACTCGTCGGTGTCGAAAAATTCAACCAACGAGATTTCTAGGCCATCGCAGATTTTCTTGAGTGTGATGACAGTGAAGCCGTTGCGGCCGCCGGTCATATTTTTAAGCGTGCTTTGTGATATGCCGCAGATTGTGCCAAGCTTGTTGATTGAGATATTGCGTTCGTCACATAGCTCCCAAATGCGGTTACGCACCGCCGTTGTAATGTTCATATTATATCACCTCACAAAAAAGTTTAGGCCATATGAGTCGATTTTATCGTCTCCTATGGACTATTTTTTTGTTTTGTGATATAATGGACTTAAATGAACTGGGCGGAGGTGATTTCATGAGACTTATCTTGGCGATGATGGACGTTTGCTACGACATCCACGGCGGCGTGGGCGAGGAATGCCCTTGGTGCCCGTTCTATGATTATTGCGTGGAAGAGGGCACCAACTTTGGCACAAACCCCAGCGCATCCGCTGAAACAATGTCGTAGTGCGTGCCGTTGCGCTCGCCCACGAAGGCTCGCTTGGCTGCGCTGCCGTGCAGATGGCCGTAATAACACCGCTGCACGCCTTCCTCTTGCAGCACGCTGTCGATTTCCTCGCACACGCGGTCTTGCGTGATGGGCGGGTAGTGCAAAAACACGCAGACGTTGTCGCTTAGCTGCTTGCCCGCTTGAATGGACGTGCGTAATCTGCCTGCCTCCCGCGCGAGAACTTTGGCATCGTGCGGTTCATCGCTATCAAAAAACCAGCCGCGGCTGCCGCAGATGGCCATGCCCTCGGCCAAAATGGCGTTGTTGTGCAGCAGCACAAGGCTGGTGAGCCCATGCGCTGCCCACAGTTCTTCGATTTTGCGGCGGGTGCAAAACCAGTAGTCGTGGTTGCCTTTGAGGATGATTTTTTGGCGGCCTGGCAAGCTGTGCAGGAACTGGAAGTCTGGCAGGGCTTGCTCGAGGGTCATGCCCCAGCTGATGTCGCCGGGCAGCACGACGGTGTCGTCGTCGCGCACGAGCCTGCGCCAGTTTGTCTCGAGCCGTTGGGCATGGTTATCCCAGCCGGGGAAGATATCCATCGGCTTGGCGCTGCCAAAGGAGAGGTGGGTGTCGGCGATGGTGTAAATCATACTAACGGAACCACCGCCACCAAATGAAATCGATGGGAAGCACAATCGGCAAGGTAAGGACAAGGAAAGGTAGCAATGGAATCAATAGAATCGCTTGAAGGATAAGCGGCATGGTCTGAAGCCATTCGATAATGCGACCTTGAAATGCAACGAAACGTACCAATGGGCCACGTGGCGGTTGCGGCATGTCGAAAAGACCAGCGTCCCCAAGTAGTTGGTCCATGTCGGCGGCGATACGCTCAGCGATGACAACGAAAGCAGTCCAATCGGTTTCGGTCAAGTTTTGTGTGGCGTTAATCTTCTGCCAAATTTCGGCGTAGAGTTCATCCATCTGAGCAAACAGAGCCTCGTCGTTGCTAAGTGCCTCTGCGTTAGTGCGCAGCCAATCGATGTGCCGCAATGCCTCCAGCACATGTAGGGCATTAGGAGAAAACGAGGCGACGATAACATCCAAACGGCAGTCATAACTGTGGGCATCTCGCATTGCAGCGTAAAACTCGCTGAACTCCACGCCTGTTTGCAGGGCATAGGGAAGCTCCGCCAGCCAAAGCGCGCGGGTAAAATCGCAGCTGCACCAGTCAACGCAGGTGTTTTGTGTGCACGGGTATTGGACGGCAGTTGCGCCCACGCCAAACACGCCGCCCAGCAGCAGCACGGCCAGCAAAACAGATAATACTTTCTTCATCGCGAAGACCTCCTTGGTTTGATGCTACCAGTATAGCACAAATTCTGCGCAAATGCAAGTTACAATGTTGTAACCTTTGTGAAATTTTGCTTGACCTGCGCGCGCTTATATGATACAATATAGGCAAACTAGATTGATAAGGAGCATTTTTTATGAAAAAAGCGCTGATTATTCTCATGGTTGCGGCACTGGCGGTGGCCATGTTTGCCTGTGCGGCAAATAACAACGACTATCCCGAATATCCCAACTACACTGAAAATGGTGCGGAAGTAACTCAGCCTCAAGCTCCGCCCGAACCCGTGGACACGGGCTTGGAAATCTACATCGCTTCGGGTGAGCTGCCCCCGCCGACGCATGTCTTCCACATTGATGAGCACATTGACCATGGCATGACCGCCACACGCGACGTGCTGCGCATTCATGCCGAGGCAACGCTGTATAACTTGGCGGTGGTTTTCTTGAGCAGCGATGTTGAAAACGAAGATTTGGTGTATATCATTGAAGAAAGCTTCCTCATCACCGATGCGCTTGTGCCCGGTGAAACGCTGATGCTTGGCGACTTCTTCAGCATGGGCACGCTGCCGTGGAACGGCATTGCGTTTGAGGATGCAAACGGCTTCGCACATCACTATGCGATTATCCAAAACCAGGCGGACTATGGTCCGGCGTACTTCTTGATGGAAATTGCGCTGGCTGGGCAATAGTTGGATTTGGATGAACTAAATTATACATGGTAAAGGAGAACCCACATGAAAAAACTGCTTGCGATTTTACTTGCCCTGAGCATGCTGGTGGGCGTTGCCGGCGTGAGCGCATCTGCCACTTGGTATGATGTTGACGACTGCTGCGTGTACTACCCTGCGTGCAGCTGCTACGAACCACAGCCGAGACCCAACCTGTGGCGGCGCGTCTTTGACCAGATTGCGGACATTGGCAGCACGCTGCGCAACGATGTGGTTGATATTTTCAACACCGTGATGGACATACTGGGCACGATTGTTGGCTTTTTTGTCTAGCTGCGTTAACATGAAATAGCAACCGAGCTGCTACAGAGCGGCTCGGTTGGTGTTGTTTGTGTGGTGGTGAACTTCGCACTTGCGCGCTGCGCGAAAGTGTGGTATACTATTGAGTACATAACCATGAAGGAGGACTTTTATTGTGAAGAAGTTACTTAGTGTTTTGCTGGCGTTTGCGTTGCTGTTTGGTGTGGGCGGGATGAGTGCCGCCGCGCTGCAACAAATGCCGAACGTGGCTGACCTTGCTCCCGTTGTGCTGGGGCAGCCGTTGGAGGCCTTGACGGATGAAGAGATATTCTTGTTCACGGTGGAGCAAGATGGGCGCTTTCAGTTTGCGTGGAACAGCGGCGACTTTGACGTGCTGATATTCACCGCAACGGCAGAGCCGCGACTGGTGCACGTGTTTGAGATGTGGTGCGGCGGTTGTTCGGTTGTGCAAAGCCTTGATGCTGGAGAATATCTATTGGTTGTGTTTCCGATGGCCTACACAGAAGCGGGCGAGGTGCACAGCGTCACCGTCACCCAACAATCGTGGATTGGTCCGTTTTTGATTGGGCTTGCGATTGCGCTTGTGATTACCATTTTGGCGATTGTGCCGTTGTGGTGGCTTGGCACGCGCCTGTAATGAAAGGGGATTCCAATGAAGAAAATACTTAGCCTGCTGCTGGTGTTTGCGCTGCTGTTTGGCGTGGGCGGGGTAAGTGCTACGGCGGTAAATGATAGCGAAAACACGATTACCATTGGCAATACCTTTACCGATGAAGCGGGAATTGAATGGCGCGTGCTGCATATTACTGAAACAGGACAGGCTCTTGTTATCACCGTGCATGCCTATGGAAATGAAGTGCCGGGCGAGCCGTTTGCCGGCATTCGTTATCACAACATCAACCTATTCGTTCCACTGCGTGAAGCCGAAATCAATGAACGTCTTGTTCGTTTTTGGGATGAAATGGGCGAAAATATGCGCAATGTGGCTTTAGTGGTTGATTTAGGGATAGACTTCCGTGTGGTGGGCGATCCGTTTCCTGAGGAAAATGAACCAGAGGCTTTTCCGCGACATACAAGCAACATAGCGACCGCAGGCCCGGGTAATATAGGTTACAGCAGCTCAGCAAACGGCACTGCCGATAGCAACAACGCATTATTCCTCTTGACGATGGCTGAAGCAAGATATTACTTTCACTATACATCTGGCCAATGGAATGAAAGAAACCCTGCTGCTGTTGCATATTGCCGCGAGGGCAGAACTCGTTCTTGGTGGTTGCGCTCGCCTGGCAGTTCTGCGGGATTTACGGCTGTAGTTGGCAGGGAAGGCACACGTAGTGCAGTCAATGCGGCAGGTGTTAGCAATAACTTGGGGTTACGCCCCGCCTTGTGGATAGATGATTTAACCCAATTTACATCGAATCAACCGTTACCTCCACCACCGCCCACGTTATGGCAGCAACTTTGGCCGATGCTTCTGGGATTTGCAGCTGCCGCGTTGTTATTCGCTGCCTTGTTTATTCCACTATGGTGGCTCGGCACGACTCTATAACACGTTAAAAAATTCAATCATATATACTAGGAGAAAATCACTATGTTCAACAATCTTATCGACACCATCGGCTTTGTGCAAGCCGCCGACCCTGCCGTGGGCGCGGCCATGCAACAAGAACTCACGCGGCAAAAGCGCAACATCGAGCTCATTGCCAGCGAAAACCTCGTGACCCCCGCGGTGATGGCCGCCATGGGCAGCGTGCTCACCAATAAGTACGCCGAGGGCTACCCGGCCAAGCGTTACTACGGCGGCTGCGAGCACGTGGACGACGTGGAGCGCATCGCCATTGACCGCGCTAAAGAAGTCTTTGGTGCAGAGCACGCCAACGTGCAACCGCACAGTGGTGCACAGGCCAACATGGCGGTGTACTCCGCGCTGCTGCAACCCGGCGACGTGGTGATGGGCATGAACCTTGACCACGGCGGGCATCTGACGCATGGTTCGCCCGTGAACCAAAGCGGCATTCTGTATAAGTTTGTGCCTTATGGTGTGGGCGAAGACGGTTATATTGACTATGATGCGCTTGAAGCGAAGGCAAAAGAAGTGCAGCCTAAGCTTATCGTAGCTGGCGCCTCGGCCTATGCCCGCACGATTGATTTCGCGCGCATGGGCGCAATTGCGAAAAGCGTGTGTGCTTACTTTATGGTAGACATGGCGCACATTGCAGGCTTGGTCGCAGCGGGGCTGCATCCCTCGCCCATTCCGCACGCGGACGTGACGACCAGCACCACGCATAAGACCCTGCGCGGGCCGCGTGGCGGATTGATTTTGTGTGGCGAGGCCATGGCGCGGCAAATTGACCGCGCGGTGTTCCCCGGCAACCAAGGCGGGCCGCTGATGCACGTGATTGCCGCCAAGGCAGTCAGCTTTGGCGAGGCACTGCAAGCCGAGTTCAAGGCCTATCAGCAGCAGATTATCGACAATGCACAGGCTCTTGCGAATGGCTTGCTCAAGCGCGGCATGCCATTGATTTCCGGCGGCACGGACAATCACCTAATGATTCTTGACTTGCGCAAGTTTGACATTACCGGCAAAGAGATGTCGCGCCGGCTGGACGAAGTGTATATCACGGTGAGCAAGAGCACAATTCCGGATGACCCGCAAAGTCCATTTGTCACTAGTGGTGTTCGCTTGGGCACACCGGCGGTGACCACGCGTGGCTTTAAAGAAGCTGAGATGGACATCATCGCCGAGTGCGTGTATCTGACTGCGACTGACTTCGATGGCAGTGCGGATAAAATTCGCGGCATGGTGAACGATATGTGTGCGAAGTTCCCGCTGTATGAATAGGAGGAATAATTATGCTGCGCATTATAATAAATGCTTTGATGGTGTTGGGCATGTCTATCATGACGATTGGCTTCTTTTGGGCGGGCGATGTTGGGAACGGCGTGGTTAGCGTGTTGGGCGCGTTTGGGCTTGCGTGGCTGATTTATTTCAGATAAGGAGGAATGTGATGGTATTGATTTTTATTGGCTCGCTGGTGAGCGCGTTGGCTGTCGTATTGTCGGGGATTGAAATGCTGCTCGCTGGCGGCACGTGGACGATTCCTAACTTGATGACGCTTCCTGCTTGGACTGCAGCAAGTATTATGTTCGTGCTTGCAGGCGTCTTTGCTTGGGCGGGTTACAGTGGTTGGCAGCGGGCGATTGGCGGATAATTTTCACAATGTAGTGAATGCTATGTTTGCGAAGTTTCCGTTGTATGAATAACGATTAATAAATTGGAGGGCTATGAGAATGATGAACCTGTTCGCCGCAATCGGCATGTTGGTCGCGGGCGTTGGTTTTTTCCTCACTGGCAATTTTTTTGGTATTCTCATCGGTGTGGCGAATTTTTTGGTGGGACTTTTGATTGGTCTCTCGTTGTTTACGGGCTAGCTTGAGAAAGGAGAAATAATAATGTTAATTTTGATTGGCTCTATCATTGTGGCGCTGGGTCCGTTTCTCATGGGCTTGCAAGCATTGTTTGTTGGTGATGGTCCGCTGAGCGGGCGTATTGTTTCTGCTTTGGTTCTGTTTTTTCTTGCTGCGTTTATGGTGGCTTGGGGCTGGGCATGGATGTCGATTTTCCATCCGTCGTCATAACTGAATAATAGCAACTCTTTGTGTAGACAACGAAAATGATTTCTATATTTAATGAGTAGGAGAACACACATGAAACGCATCATCGCATTATTCGCCGCAGTGACCTTGTTGGCACTGCTGGCCGCTTGTGGCACAACGCCGCCTGCTGCCGACGATGAAACCATCTATCGCATTATGGCAGAAACGCGGGATAATATCCTTGTGCCGGCGGGCAACTTTTGGGAGGACTGGTGGAACCTGCGCGGCTCGTTTGCGTGGGAGCACATCACCGAAGGTCCCAACGACCCTGTGTTCGCCGAGCTGCAGCCGACCTCCGGTTTTGCGAATTTGGATGAACTGCGTGCCTATCTGCTGCAATATTACACCGAAGCGTGGCTGGATGCGAACTTGCACTACTATTTTGGGCAAGAGGGTGACATGCTGCTGATTAATAGTGCGCGCGCGGGCTTTCCGCGGCCGGACTGGAGCACCATGGCGTTCCGCACGCTGGAGCATGATGGTCAGTTTGCCACGCACGCGGAAGTTGAGGTGACTTACGGCTCGTGGCACCGCGAACCGGGTGAGCAGTATCCGCATGAGGCGTGGTATCGCTTCACGTTTGTGGGTGGGCGCATTGACACGCAGGAGCGGGTTGGCTTGGCGGAGAATGAATAGGAGAAGCGCATGAAACGTTTAGGTTCGTTGCTATTGGCGGTTTGTTTGCTGATATCGGTGTCGACTATAGGGATTATTCCTGCGAATGCTTACACACCGCATAGACTCATTGAAAGCGGGATATTGGTAGGCGGCCTTGATGTTTTGCAAACTGCGATTGGCTATGTTCCGAGAGGTAATACCGTTATTGTGATAGGAGAACTTTTTGTGGAATCAAGGGCACAACTTATCGTCGAAGGAAATCTTTTGGTGATTGGTCGCATAAATACCGATGATGCAATTATCTCTGGTCGCAACTCATGGCAAGTACAACCTGCTCGACTATGGTTGTTGGGTGGTTGGATTTTAGCATTATTGGGCTGGATAGTTGCAGTTGTTAGCTGGATTTTGATGAGATAAGGGCGAGTTGGAACACGCTCTTGCCATTTCACGTTTGTGAATGGACTTTATCAACACAGGAGAGATTACCGTGAATACATTTACAGAGAAATTTATGACCAACCCCGACAACCGCGCGTTCCTCAACGCCACCATGTGGGGGCCAAATGGCATTCGCCAAGCCGAGGAGCTGGCTTCGCACTTCCCCATCACCAAGGACATGCGGATTCTTGACTTGGGCTGCGGCATGGGCTTGTCGGCGATTTACTTGGCGCAGGCGCATGGCGCGCAGGTGTTTGCCACCGATTTATATGCTGACCCGACCGAAAATCATGAAAACTTTAAGTCGCTTGGTGTTGCGGGCAATATCGTGCCGATGCTTTTGGATGCAACACAGCCGATGCCCTTTGCCAAGGGTTATTTCGATGTGATTTTTTCGGTGGGTGCCTACAACATGTTTGGCGACAACGAGGAAATGCTGCCAAAGCTGATTCCCTATGTGAAACAAGGCGGCTACATTGCCGTTGCGTTCCCTGGGTTGAAGCACGACTTTGGCGACAATGTTCCGCCGGAAATGCAGCCGTTTTGGGATGTTCCCGAGGTTGCACGAACGGTTCGCGGCTTTGCGTGGTGGAAGGACTTGTTCAGCAAGGCGCAGGGCGTTGAGATTATGAATATCAGCGAAATGGCTTGCCATGATGTTGCTTGGGCGGAATATCTCGCGAGCCTTGACCCGAGCGGTGAGGAAAAATGGGACTTGGACATGATGGCGGTCGAAGGCGGCAAGTACTTCAACACCATTGCGCTGGTTGCGCGGGTGGTTTAGACTGCTTGGCATACGCACGCCTAAACAATCCCCTGCGTTGATTGCAGCCGGGGGCTCATCGCCAAAAAAATTGCTTGACAAACCCGCCGCAATGGTGTATAATAGTACCCGCGCCGGTGTGATGGAATTGGCAGACGTGCTGGATTCAAAATCCAGTGGTGGCAACACCGTGTCGGTTCGACCCCGACCACCGGCACCACCCCTGCGGGGCGCAAGTCGCCTCGCTGTGCCCTATGCTGATTTCATGCATAGGGCATTTTTTCACTCAATTTGAAAATTTCCTGCAAAAAAAGCTTGCTTTTTTTCGCAGGCTGTGTTATAATGATAAAAGTGCGCCAGTAGCTCAGTCGGATAGAGTGTTTGGCTACGAACCAAAAGGTCAGGGGTTCGAATCCCTTCTGGCGTGCCA
>Ga0123355_10019354_pt1 | contig 10837 bp, 4 predicted proteins | sample TergutEmb28metaG_3_FD_89872 | JGI IMG/M metagenome (GOLD analysis project Ga0123355, IMG submission 89872) | Embiratermes neotenicus P1 segment gut microbial communities from Petit-Saut dam, French Guiana - Emb289 P1 | ecosystem: Host-associated > Arthropoda: Insects > Digestive system > Gut ...
ACGAAACAAATGAAATAAAAAGAGAGAACGGAGGGGAGAGAGAGGGTGAGGGGGGGGGGGGAGGGGGGGGGGAGGGGGGAGGAAAGAAAAAATGGATGGACGAGGAAAGAATACCCAGATAGACCTAGAAAAACTAACTTGCTGATAGATTGTATGAGTGGTATCACTGTTTCAACACAAATCATCCCACTACCGGAAATAACGAATGCTATTCCTCTTTCATATGCATATGGAAGATTGTATTTTTATCCAGTAACTCGCTCTTGCTCTCAACTAATCAATTTGCTAAGGTATGCAAATTTGCATCAAATTAGCTAATACAGTAATCGGTGTATTTACTGAATATGGCAGCAAATTGACTCCCGTTTACTGACTCGCTTTCGTTTTCTATCTAAATAGTACGAGTTAACCGTTATAGCTACCCGAGCAGTTTATATTGTATCTGTACGTTTATGGCAGTGGCAGTGGCCAACACGGAAAAACAGTAGAAATTACTAAACCGCAGCCGTAACGCAGATAATATAATTTATAAAAAAAGGGTCGACTGTTTCAAGTGCTAACATTCAAACAGAATTTAATATCTAGAATATCGTTGGGCGAACAAGCAAAGAAATGGATTAATTGCGTTCTATGTTCCAAACAAGACAAGAAGATTAAAACAACAAGAACATGTTCCGGGAGGTTGAACGATTCGGACGCTGAGAGAAACAAGCTATTAGCCTAGCGAGAAGAGGAAGAAGTCTCCAAATACTCAGAAATATCTAAAATAAGTTTTCAGCATTATTAATGACGAACTTACTTTCAAATGTTCATGGCTCTCACTTAAGCACAGGGCGCTGCTCATTAATTTCACATTTCACCTGCCCACGCCATGGAGACTTTCAGGTCGAGTAGAGATATAGCTCCACTGATTCTTAATCTCGACACCAAATAGACGTGAGTGGTTAACATCACGTCGCAGCCTCTTTACCCCCGGGAAAGAATCCTTGTACCCACTGAATAGGAGGCAGGATGGACCCCAGAGCCGGTGTGGACGACATGAAGAGAAAAATTCGAACCCCAGCCCATCCAGCTCGTAGCTTAATCACTATACAGACTACGCCACCCCAACTAAATTCACGCACATTTTATATGAGCGAAGATATAATTCAACTTAAACAGAAAATATAATGACAGCCTAATGTCAGGTGAATACATTATTAAAAGTCGCAAGTAACATAATGCAAGCTGTGTACTGCAAAGTAACACAGGAAATGTCACGATTTTATTTACATCAAATGATCAAGCTAACGTACAAAATAAAACAATCAGATGTCAAGTGATATGTGAACAAGACAGGAAATGTATGTACAAACGTAACATTGAGGCGCGTTGGCCTAAACATTTTTGCCGTATGAAAGCAAGACGTATGTTATTACATATTTTGAGAGGGTGTCTGCAACCTTAGTTACCCAGCGTGAAACGCGGGCTATATTATACTGCCATCTGTGGCCTGTTTCGCTCTACCATACTTTCCACGCTATTTCGTAAACGGCACGGTTTTTCTGAAAAAAAAAAGTCACTGAACTTAAAAGGCATTGTTTTGATTTTCTCTATAAAGTTTGCCTGAAACATTTCTCATTCAAAGAAGAATTCAGCGAGATACCATCAGAAATACAAATACGTCTTCATGTAAAGTACTCGTTATTCTTGTCAGATTTCAGTGATACTTGAACTTTCTCGACGGATTTTCGTAAAGTACTCAAATATCAAATTTCATGAAAATCCGCCCAGTTGGAGGCGAGTTGTTCCACGCGGACAGACGAACGGACGGACGAACAGACGAAGCTAATAGTGACTTTTCGCAATTTTGCGAACACGCTTAAAAACTCACCATACCAAAATAACGCAAAAGAAGACACGTTACCTTATGCTATTAACTCAAATACAATAGATCAAATTTGCGAACGATTGTGATGGTTGTGATTATGACTAGGAATTACTAAAACAAAATGGCTGTGAAGAAAAGAACACCATATTGACCTAGAATAAGCCCGTTTTCACAAACAAGACATTGAGAATGACACGGCAGCATATCTAGTACAAGTGGCGCGCACAAAATACGGGAACCAAATCAAGGCCAGTCTGATAGTTTGGGTTTAGGTTCTTAAGTTTAGATTAGAATTTGCTGAAGCTTTGACAGGGTCCGAATAAGTAGCATATTTGATTTGACATTAACGCAAGCAGTCCGTCAAGAGAGATTAGGAACAAGGGTTTATAACTGCAAGGTTTGCCAGTGCTGATAGATTGACAATGCATATTGAAAGGATTATCACAACGTCGCCCTAATGTGAAGAGACGCCCACTCCCCAGATAGCGGTGGCGTGCAATTACTGATAGGCTACGCACATCCGTGAAATTAACATTAATATTTTCAATTAAATTTACTCGACTATAACAGGGCTCAAGTATCATTATGGGGCGCTGGCAAAACAATGAGCCTGCAACACATTTGCATAATTCTGAAATTCATGTGTATCTTCTTTTTTGAATTTAACACCTTCATGTCATAACACGCACACAAGCGATTGCTGCAGGCTGAAGTCTTCTCCGATGTAATCATGTGACAGATAACGTTATTATGATTAAGCTTCCCTACAGCGTTGAATACCAGAAGGCAGGAGCGGTCACGTAGATGAAACTGCAGCCACCAAATCCAGATGACAGCAGAGTCCTCGGAATTAACAGAATCGTACAGTGGTAAAGGTAATAAGACCACGATATAGAGGTACAATTTTCGCAGAATTGAGATGAAACATTTGGAACACTCGCGATGCTGGAACATCACAGTTAAAACCATTCAGTTTCTAAAGCTCGTACAGCCCGCCTTCCAGGGTCTCAAACATACAAACCTAACACGCACAACATTCCGGGAAGTGGATCTCATTCTGTGATCAGGTAAAAAGGTGGGGGGGGGGGCACCTACTGAAATGGGGCCGTTAGACTAAGCTAGCCTATTCTCAGTCTGTGCGTTCAGGGGTTGCATTAATTTGAAATTAATTTTCTGGTTTAGTCTTCTAGGTCATTCCCACAATTTTGACTCTAAACAATTCTAGTACTTTCGTGATAAAAACCTGATCTTGTGAGCACATATTGTGTCACACGAACAAACACAGACTGCCCAAACACTGAGAATCACTTAGTCTAACGAACTCAACGCAGTTGGTGCCTCTCCAAATTTATATCTGAAAACGGGAACAGATCCAGTTTCCGAAATTTGTTTCCTTTTTTTCTTTTTAAAACAATGGTTGTTGAACTACGTCCAGAAGCCAAGTGGTCCTAACTAGGAAGAGAAGTTAGCTTCTGCTACAAAGTTTCACTCTGTGGTAAAAGCAAAAGCGGTGTCACACATTATAACTTCTAGCAGAGTTGACACAATTCACAATCCTCAAGCACGAAACATTATTTTGGTTCTGTGAACAGGTCAAGAAGGAAGACGCACTGGAAGAAGACAAGGAAAATGCAATTACGCATCGCAACTACTTAAACAATAAATGCAACACAGTAAACAATACAGTACGGAAGAGAGTGGAAAAGTACTGAAATTTGTTCTTTCATTTTTTATTTTTATAAGGGCGGATGAATTGTGCTTGTTTCTTGTTACAAACTTTCCAGTGCATAGGACAAATTTTAATACTGTTTCTTGTATTGAGTGGCATATTATGCACTATGTTGGTCCTACTGTAGTAAATAAATTTCAGGAACATGGTCAAAACGTAATAAAAAGTACGAAGCTACTTGCCTTATACGTAACAACAACACCTGCGCAACGAGCGAATGTGTGGAGGAACAACACGTAATTTGTGTGTTCTTTGTATTTAATCCTTCACGGTTGGGAATCTTTAGAAAGAAAAGTGGACTCGTTAGCCCTCCTGCTTCGAACTCGTGAGCGTCCTGTTCAAAACTAGACCCAACGGCCGCCTATCTTGAGAATTTCTGTAGACTTTATACTTCAGAGGGGTCTGAACAAAAATTACTGCACACCTCAGTAAGGATAGCCTGTCTCCGGGCAGCCATTTGAACCCGGGACCTCTCGAATACTAAGTAGCCAGTACTAAAAGTTCAACCGTAGTGTTCCGTGGCAGGCAACATAACTACCCAAATATACAGAAACAGGAAGATCCGTGTAAAGGAAGTATTTTTCAAACCACGAAGGGCAAGAAGAAACAACGTTTCCCTTAGTAACGCAGTGTCTGTGTGATGTAATGAGACTTCTTAACTCATACTAGGACGTGTTCGATCAGACTGAAAATACCGCCATTTGTAATAGACTTGTTGAAGACAAATTTCGTAAAATTACGTTACGTGGGGAGGTCACGCCAGACATCGGTATTACTTTTGGTCTGTATGTTGAATCTGAGAAACGTATCGCATTTCAGTAGAATATTACATTAGTGTGGTTTACGTTAAACACTTGTAGAACACTTTATTGATATATATATATTCCAGTCAACACAACTATATAATAAATGCATAAGTTACAGCGACATGTTTCAACTTAAAAAGTCATCGTCAGGCTAAGCTAAGAAACATAGAGTTCTTTACAGTGTGGCTGCGCGCATTTGGGATCCCAGATGGCTCACAATTTGTGCTGTGATTCGTACCATGTATATAACATGAATCACAGCACAAATTGTGAGCCATCTGGGATCCCAAATGCGCACAGCCACATTGTAAAGAACTTCATGGTTCTTAGCTTAGCCTGACGACGACTTTTTAAGTTGAAACATGTCGCTGTAACCGATGCTTTCATTATATAGTTGTGTTGACTGGAATATATATCAATAAAGTGAATATATAGAATCAATACACAATGGGATGACTTCGTTCAAACTTGTAGAGCAACTGTTACTTCGTAAGCGCCAAGTGTTTTCCTTGCTTCACACGAGTATCAAGCCGAACGTAACAGGTATTCTCAGAAAATTTGCTTCGTACAAAAAACGTGTACACGATATAAAGTAAAACGAAGAATAAATTAAGATATAAAACTTGTACTTGAAGTTTCCTGTGAGGTGGTCAATACTGAACAAAATAGGCTACAAAAAAATAATTCTTCACGCAGTTAGAAACTCTGTGAGCTGACAACTGGAGTTGATTTCTTTATTCGCCGATGTAAGATCAGTAGACAAGTCTGCCAGACACTTTCAGCACTACTGCTTATTCTGATGTAAATGCTTTAATCTCAGCCAAGACACCGGATATCCTTCCCAAGGACGGAAATTCTCAATCTCCGTATATAACCAAAGCAGTCGCTAACATGTTTCCAAACAATGCATTCACATGTACCGAAACAAGCTTTCTCAATTTGCCCCTGCTCATAACACCTAACAAAGTCTTATATAAACTCCTACACGTTTCGTCCGTCTATTCTATCATGTCTAACCTCGCGGACAACAAACGCATATACGAGCTTTTAGGTTTCCTCGTCGGTGTAACTGAGGTCTCCTCTCTTCTTGGAAGCGACGCCATGTCACAGAGCAGCGACGATAACCGTGGGACGCTGCGTCATATCCTACAAGAAAGAAGACCTCAACACAAGCATAGTTTACAAATCTAGAAGTTCGTTGTTACGAATGTCCTACACTTCCCTACTCCGGCGTCTGTCCCGAACATCCTCCAAATGCACTCCGCCCCTGGAGCGAGCAACCAACTTTCCCACTCGTAAGAAAAAGGAGCACAATTACAGCTGCGTACTACAAAAGATTCCTGAGCACCTTCAACTTTCGACATACACGTCGCAGAAACAAACTACATGGAATATGAAAGCGGAGTTCATAACAGCTTATTTCGTGCTACGCCAGATTCCACTGGCTCGGATGACTGCAGACGGTAACAAGAGAAGTGAAAGTAAACTGCGTCTCGCATACAGCAAAAATATTCAGCAGTAGGCGTGAGATCATCAGAGAAATGTTGCACCCAACTCGAAACGTTGACAGGACAAAAGAAAGCCTTTGCTCTTTTGAGACGTTACGCAGCGTAAGTTGGCAGTTGGTTACCGACATTCGGGGACCACCTATCGGTCCCATCTTCAAATGATCTTTGACAACTTGACCCTTGAAGATGGAGCTGACAGTTTACCCCGAAAAGTTGCGTTAACATCCCAGAAAAGCGAAGGCCTCAATTACACTGCGGTTGAAGCCTGAAATCTCGCAAAGGACAAAAAAAAAAAAGCGGAAAAAACCCCAGGTTAGCTTCTAAAAACCACTTTTCATAAAACCATAAATCAGTGAGAAGACAATGAAATCAGTATCTGAACTAAACACCTCACAAGCAATAGCTCATACCAACTTGTATCCTTCTGTTAACAGTTTACACTCCTTGTTGGGGCAACTGTTTCAAGCATTTTATGGTATGAAGTAAAACAATAGGAATTTGTTGTGTGTTCTGTCACGCTTTGTTTATAATCTGCAGCAGTAATGTGTGTGTGTGTCCAGAGCGACTGCAGTTAAACTAGCAAATAATGGCATGTAACGAAGCAAATTATTGTTTTAAAAGGCACACATTCCGTGGGTTAATTAGCACTCTTGCTCTCGTCACGAACAACAATGACCTTAATGTTGTTCTGAAGTATAAAACTTGTCAAACCTGACAAAGGATTTAACAGAAATGTTGATTATAAATTTATCATGAATTATATTTACGAAAGAAAGACACAATTTTAATTATTCCAATATGTACTTACTATCATAATTTTTGTCGTTAATTTGACCAAATATGTCCGTAAGAAAAACAAACTTGCAGACACATTATACAGCACTTAGTTTCAGTTGTGCAACTGCATCAAAGAATTCGCCGTCGTCTAACTGCTCGTACAACCGAGTAATTCGCAGACATCCATCGGCAGTTTTCAGTTGTTCCACTGAAAAAAAAATCTTTAATTTTCACCAGCTTAATCACAAACAAGTGTCGTTTTGCCATTTTCTGAATAAGCTCAGTCCAGTTCACAATAAAGAAAAATGTCAATCATGCATATTACAAGTCTGCAGCTTTTCGTGTAGTTGGTTGCAAAACTAATACAATTTTATTACGGTCAGTGTTATGGCATAACATGATCTTAATAAGATAAATACGACGGAAGAATACTCAAGAGCAATGTAGTTATTGTATACCTATTACCCCACAGAAATGATGATTTAATTCCCATGCCATGTAAGACAGATCGTCCGCTCTTGGGCAAATTGCTATTTAGACCCGAACATGTTGCCAAATGCGCTGAAATATGTCGTCCAGATACCAATACTTCCAAACTGGCAAGCGTAACAGTCCTGGTATAAACGTTTTACATACCATGTGTTATTAGAGAGATACAATTCAGTAGGACGTGACGGGAAGGGTCTATGGACGAAGATAAGTGCTTACACGGGGATACCTGAAGGAAAGATACAACTTGGAAGACTTGGACGAAGGAAGACAATATTAAAATGGATGCTAAAGAAAAGGGATGGGGTGGAGTGGACTAGTACCATCTGGCTAAGGATATGAACAGGTGAAAAAACAATACCATCAAGAGAATTGCTTTGAATAATAGGCTTCCAGCGCAAATTGTTATGCTCTTATGGTTCAGAACCTGAGGGATACAAATTCGGTATATAGGTTCTGGAAGAGTAATGAACAGTACACCTTGCATTGCAGACTCTTCAACCGCTCCATTCATCTTCATTAACGTCAGGTGACGCGACAGTGTCGCACGCCATCAGGTCCGATATCAAAAGTAGGGAACAGCAAAATAACAAGGAAATGTTCAACAATGAGTATTCCATTTTCATTAGCATTCATTGTTTTCTTCACTGATATTGTGCTACACTGCGAATCAGCTAAACAATTCGTCTACAACAAAAAATACAATTTTTTTTATTTATTATTATATTAATACTTCTATAAATCTTTTAAAGTTGACTACATTGTGCTAGTTATATAAGACTGTGGAAAAATTCTGGTAACCCCTTATTTTCTTCTTCTTTTTCTTCTTCTTCTTCTTCTTCTTCTTCTTCTCCTCCTCCTCCTTTTCTACGGTCCTTCAGACCTTTCTCGGGCCACGTGCTCCCCGTTGCCGGAGGTACAAGACAATGAAGTTTTACGAAGTGAAGATGGAGCCCCAAGCTCAACCCGCAACGTGGTGTTCAACCATATCTATTTCCGGCACAGGTGGCCGTAGCAGCTAGCCTGCCGGCGTCATAGCTCTTTTAACCCCTCACGTGCCGCAATTTTTCTCAGAACTATTTTACCTAATATTGATACACCGTAATTAGAATTAATACCCGGTATACCGGAAGGCACGGACTCGAATTTCCACCCGGACACCAAATGTGAGCGACAGTTTCCTCAAATTCTTCATTCAAGCTTGGAACGGAACTCGAATATCATTTCCATCATTCTAACATTTAACAACAGGCAGACCTAATACATTCTTCTCGGAAAGAAACGTTAAATAAAGGAATAAAGGAATATGATCACCCAAAGTTATGAGCTATCATATACAGAAGTATTTTTTCTTTTGGTACAACAGCCCCCCAATGGGCTAGGTCCTCTTCATTCTTGAGGTTTCTAGATCACACTCAACGACGCACCACAGTCGGTAGGACTCTTCTGGATGAGTGATCAGCCCGTCGCAGAGACCTCTACCTGACAACACACAACACTCAGAAGAGACAGACATCCATACCCCCGGGGGGATTCGAAACCACAATCCCAGTGAGCGGCCGCAGACCTACGCCTTAGACCTCGCGGCCATCGGGACCGACACAGAAGTATTTACCTTACAAAAATAACAAACAATGCATAGCAACTGAGTTGCACATTACCCACTTTTACGTACACTTCATACAAAAGATGCTTTGGAAGTTGACTGCTTTCGTCTTCATGTGATTGTTTGTCATTATATTAACAGATCTGTCTTCATTAATCTTTCTTTTGCATCAGTAGCAGGGCGATGGAGATCGAACCCCAAACAACTCAACACTAATGCTACAGGCTGACGATCAGCCCAACTCGTCTCCCGACGTGACCGCTATATATTGAATCGATCATTGTCCTAACGTTTAAAGATCAAAGGCACAGTACTGATAAGCTCGTAAAAACGTTTAAGTAAACACAGTGGATGCGTGCTGATCATAACCTGTTGCTAGCAGCCACATACAAAGAAACGTACTTCAGGCTCTGCTAACCACTTCGATTTTATCAACGCCTGTAACGCTCGCGAGGTGCCTGTTGATAATCTTACGTCTATGCGAAATTAGATCCATACTTTAGTTTCTGTTGCATTTTTCTTACGTTACAGACATCAGGTTAACTGCAATGCATCTTTCACTTCTTACAAGTTTAAGTGAACGAATGACAAGGTCTTTACATCACGCACTACCACGTTCTGGCGGTCTGTACTTTTAATACGTCGAATAACACCGGTGGCCCAAATGACACAGATGGACTAATATCTGACAGTTGTTAGGCCTTTTAACAGCCTACGTATAAATTAACATACAAAATTTGAGTGTTTAGATAGGTACGGATAGCTATAAGACTCTGTCGCGCTTCTAAGCGACATGATAAAAAAAAAAGTGCGGATAGCGAGCTGTCACCAACAGTTCAACACTCCATTTGACAAGAAAGAAATTGTCTGCTCTCAGAGCATGGTGGAAGGCACGTCAGTTCGTAAAGCAAAGCGGCATGTCAAGTTCTGACTGATGGCATTTCAAATGGAGAATTTGTCCACAGGGCAGCGGTGTGTAGACCTCCAGTATTACTTCGCAGAAGGGCGTAAACAGCCTGAAATTAATCTGTCGTGTCCTCGGTTCAAAAAACCGTCGTTCTTAATGGCAGGTGCCGTTATCTGCGATTGTAGGCGGCTGGTGAATTACGAACATCCTCAACTGGCGATAACAACTCCGATCATTCCACAAAGAAGCGAAGAAGTAGGTCAGTCCAATGTGGTCTCTCCAAAAAATTAAAACTGAGGTAAAGTTTACAGCAAAGTACTGCTCTGTGCAAGTGACATATGAAGCAACACAGTTTGCGAAATACATTTTTTCCTGCCTCTCCACGTTATACTGGACCTAAACTTCTTTGTAGGGCAAAGTGCGACGAGAACACTTGGGACGACAAAGGCTTGATGGTTTCAGCGGGCTGCAGTAAGCTGTATGCTTTCTCCATTCCAAGAACATATAATACCTGAGGGTCTTGCTAACTTTTTCCCCTCAGCAAATTTGCGTGTTCTCAGCCGATGTTCCCGGCGGGACACGGTTTCACTGATTGAAGTGCACGAAGACCTACTTCATGTTTGCCAAAAGCCGCATTAGATACTTGCGCAGAGAAACCGAACTTCGATACAAAGTACAGGCCTACTAAGTGCAGAAGGCTGATTGAACGGAAGAATGGGGAAAAGAGACGTCTTACTAGATTGTTTATCATACTGCTCTCAGGTAAAGTGGCGGAGCTACTTCTGCACTCAGTATTAGTAAGGATTTTCTAAACACACTCTTTGCGATGACAGTATTCCGCATCTGTTGATGAAAAGATCGTGTTTGACTTGAGAAAAATACAGACCTTAACTTGCGAGTATTAGATAGACCAACACTGTGTCATCAGGATAATCAATCTCTCTCTCTAATATATATACATACACACACATAGATACATACATACGCACACACACACAAGTATGTACACACACACATTAATATACATACGAGGTCTGTCTCAAAAGTAAGTGTACTGATTTTTTATTTAAATGTCTATTGGACTCACCTGAAATTACAAGTGATCTCCTTCAAAGTATGACCCTTGGGAAGTTACACAATGGTTC
>Ga0123355_10019356_pt1 | contig 10837 bp, 11 predicted proteins | sample TergutEmb28metaG_3_FD_89872 | JGI IMG/M metagenome (GOLD analysis project Ga0123355, IMG submission 89872) | Embiratermes neotenicus P1 segment gut microbial communities from Petit-Saut dam, French Guiana - Emb289 P1 | ecosystem: Host-associated > Arthropoda: Insects > Digestive system > Gut ...
AAATAAGTCGCAAGCTCCTGAGGATGGATGTATTAACATCCGAAACATGTTGAGCATTAAATAAAGAAATAATAAAGCAAGTGACATCAAGTTGGTCTCTCTTTATTCAACTATCAAGATGATACAAAGGTCCAATAAACATAAAATGGGCAGTGCTTATTTATTAAATCTGTATTTTAGAATGACATTACAATATCTGAAAATTTACGGATTTATATTAAATTTAGTATTACCGATCTACAGTAAAACTTTAATATCTGGTAATCTTCATGTTTGTACCGTGCATCAGTGACGGTTAAAACACTTTATTATCCAACAGTTGCAAAAATATATAATTCGTAGATAAAAATCGAATTATTATAAAATATTTTAAAATATTTAAAATTGCTCCAACATGTTTCGAATCACAAGGGATCCATCATCAGGGAGCTCAATACAGTGTTTGGCTAAAATTACTGCACAGTCTAGATGGGCACTCTAGACTGTGCAGTACACACACGCACTACGGGCAAATGTGCTGCCGACTACGTCCATATCAACGGACATGATAGAAACATTACTGTAATTTTAGCCAAGCACTGTAAAAATCTCCCTGATGATGGACCCCTTTTGATCCGAAACATGTTGGAGTAATTTTAATTGTATCTACGAATTGTATATTTGTGCATCTGTTGGAAAATAAAGTGTTCTAATGTCTGGATATATTAACGAACTTCGATGAAATTTGGTGCTACCGATCAATACACAAAAGTCTCTAGTATTTGAAATTAATAATTTGTTTACCTTATATTCGGTATTGCGGATCAATAATGACGCTCATTTTACTGAATATTGTGTTCTTCTCCTCCGAACACCAGCAAATTCATTTTTGTTTCTCTCACAAAATTTCTGATGGAGTAAATGAAGAAGACCAAGAAGCGAAAGGCAAACCGCAGTGTGACTGACTACAATTCTACTCCGCTAACATGGCTTCATGACGGGTCTAGGAAAATTTGTCTTCTTTTAAGTGCATTCGCAAAATTGCGGAAAGCGGCTCTTAACTTCGTCATGTCTGTCCGTCTGTCCGTCCGAATGGAACAACTCGGCTCCCACTGGACGGATTTTCATGAAATTTGAAGTATCTGTTGAGAAAATTAAATTTTCATTAAAATATGACAAGAATAACGGTACTTTAAACGAAGACCAATACTCATTTATGATCATATCTCGCTCATTTCTTCCTGTAATGAGAAATAGTTCAGAAAAATTTGTAGAGAAAATCAAAACACACATTTTATTTTCAATAATTTTTTTCTCGAAAATCTTGCCTTTAATGAGATCATTTGGAAAATATCGTAGAGCCGGCCAGGCCACAGATGACAATACGGCCCATGCGCGTTGCATGCTGGATAACTAAGGCTACAAACACACACTCAGAATATGTAATATTCATTGTTTTTCCACAGCAACGATGGTTGTACGAACGCACCTCTATGTTACGTTATACATAAATTTTCTGTGTTGTTTTTATCAAGAAGAGATGCTGGTAGACCAAGATAGTGTTATCATTAAGTTCAACGAGGCTTCTAGTTCTTACTGTCTTTTGGAAGAAGGGGAAATGCTGTAAAAGTTACTACCTTCAATGTCACAATCTTCAACCGTGAAGTTGGAAACAACGTTTCCTTCTCCACCGGTGATAATTACATGCCAAATGATGCGGTGCCACACTACACCAGTAAATATAAACACCAGCTGCCACGAAAGCTTACAATTGATGGTTCGCTTTACAGTAAAACATTCAGAAATAAAACTCACAGTCCGTACCGCACATTAAACACTTCCCATTTCGGTTATAAAAACCAGTCAGTTAATTCTGTGTACGGAAATAATCGCTGTTTGTTCTCAGATCGATACAAAACACATAAATACACTGTGTGGGCAGGGCGTAGAATTTGTGGATATTAAACATCGCGGTACATATAGTGACCACTGGGCTGTAGAGGGTTAAATCTCGGTTATGAAAACCAGTCAGTTAATCTTGTATACGGAAATAATCGCCGTTTGTTCTCAGATCCATATAAAACACATAAATACACTGTGTGGGCAGTAAGAAGAATTTGTCGATATTAAACCTGGTGGTACATATAGTGACCACTGAGCTTGTGATCGTTCAATTAGGTGCACGTCCCTGGAGGAATAAGATAGTTAATGTGTGACAAGAAATATTAAATGCAAGTTTAGAAATGAGAAAATTCCATCTTTTCCTTACGCCTCTTTCGATATTTACTGGCGGTTTCTTCAAATGAAAGTCCGGACGCAGACCAGCTACTGTCGTCATTTAATAGACCATTTATTTCATACTAATTGGAGAAAGTTGTGTATCGTTAACCCAAGCGTCGTACATTAAATTCTTGCCAATCCGCAATCCAAGTTTCCGTAACATTTGTAATTTACATGCACGCAAAACAGAGCTTCTTTACAAACAGGAAACCGTTCTACGGTACACGTTACACGTCTTCTCATTCAATCAATTCTACCCACGTCTTTAAGCCGCATCTCTTCCCACACATCGCATCTACAAAGAACAATGCATATAGCAGAGGGTAGCAATTAAAAGGAGAGACGGGGATTTATGACATCACCGGAAATGAATGTTAGTTCTGCATCTTAGGCCACTTTTGCAGGTATGCCACGGAAATACGGTCCGGTGTTTGTATTTGAATTCACAGATACAAGCAGTGTGTCACTGTAATGGCTACAGACAGGGACCTTTAACGTGATCTCTCCTTGCGAGATATTGGTTTATCACAGAGGTGTTCTGTAGCATCAAGTCTTCTGAGACCCCAATTCATCTATCCAGGGGCTTGGTACTTCACACTTCGAGGGTTCCTTCTGCAGTCAACTTCGAGGCTCGGGTAGTCCATGAAAAACGACTGGACTACTTACTTAAGCTTTGTGTGGGCCGGGTAGCTCAGTTGGTATAGCGACTGACTACGGGCTGGACGGTCCGGGATCGAATACCGATGGGGACGAGATCTTCCGTCCGTCCAGACCGGCCCTGGGGCCCACCCAGCCTCCTGTAAAATAGGTAACGGGTCTTTTCCGGGGGTAAAGTGCGGCCGGGGCGTGCTGCTGACCACTCACCCCCTTCAAGTGCCGCGGTCATGGAAGAGTAGACCTATACCTCTACCCACTCTCTGGGCCACACGGGGCCTGTAACGGGAACACTTTACCTTACTTGAGCTTTGTAGAAGAAGGCAACATATCTTTCGCAACGTCGAAACACCTAGCCCAACAAGGTAGCATCACATTCCAGAATACGTCATCGCTCTACTCTGTCCTTTCTTACGAAAACGTTAGCCGGATGGTGAGATCGCCCTGTAGTTTATGCATCCCGTTGTGCAAGAGGATAAATGACTGCAGATTATCAGCTATCAAAAACATGACCTTACGAAAATAATAAGTTAACCAGCTACATGTACAGCCAGGCACTACGAAGGGAACAGGACTTACGTTGTGGAGTGACACTGGGAAACAACCGACATGACACCAGCAAAGTTCCACTACCAACAACCGCTAATTAAAAATAAATAAATAAAAAGATAAACTGAAGAGTTTAATAACTGATTTCACTAATTTAATGTCTATCGATTTTAATCTTCAATTTTAATCTTGAAATCAAATTATATGCGAAGACCAGACTAATAACAAAATCCTGTAAGAAGCCAGATCCCCCTTCCGCACGTGATCTGTATATCTGAAGACTAAGAGACCAACTTGATGTCACAATTTATTAAGAATTATTTCACTTCTTCTATGCTCAGCATGTTTCGGACATTAATACATCCACCATCAGGAGCTGCGACTTTTCTGTTGCGCTTCAGCCTGCCACACGGATACCACCCCAACCAGCCACACCGAAACCCCAACACACATCGAAACAAGAACACACAACCAATGTGGTGATACAATAGAAAAGTCGCAGGTCCCTGATGATGGATGTATTAATGTCCGAAACATGTTGAGCACAGAAGAAGTAAAATAAAACTTAATAACTAGTGACATCAAGTTGGTCTCTTATTCTTCAACAATCACAACGATACACGGTCCAATATGCATAAAATGATCTGTATACTTCATAATGTGTTTCAAATATCAGCCTGAAGATGACACTTAGAGGTCCAAAACATGTAACTGGTTAACTTATTTTCATAACGTTATAGTTTTACTGCTGTTGTTAGATCACCATGCCGCCTGCTTGCTCTTCTTTATACCTCCGGTGTCCACCGAACAAGTGACTTTTCCTTCTGCAAAACTGCCAGCCCTGTTCTAGGCTCCATCCAGCCTCCTATTGCAAGGGTACCGAGTTTCTTTAACTGAGAACCAAGCGGTCGTGTCGTGATGATTGCCCTTTCACTTCCATCCAGTACCGAGGTTAAGAATGAGTGGACCCTACATCCGCTCCACCCACACGCCTTCAAACCATGGACAGGGTTAACTTTGTTGTATGCTTTCTTTTAGGTAATTCCCATCTACATAGGCCTACGAAGATGGAACAGAGTGTTCCGAAACGTCGTCATATAAAATTCAGACGCCGGGGAATTACCCAGAAGAAAGCATAGAGTATTCAGAACAGGACGAAAGTTTGAAATCAATGGTTAACGTTATCTTTTTACCCACAGGACAGGATGACGTCTACCTCCCACGGCCGGTCTTTGTTTCCTACCAGACCCCCAGAAACACGACTGGTCAGCCCTCTCGCCCGTAACCTAGTGACTATACCGACAGAACTCATGCAGCTCCCAGACACACTCTGGAGGGCTAAGAGATCTGAATACAGCCGCTATGGGCCAAGGATGGCGCCTACAGAGACGATTGATTTACCGAGGAACCGGGTCACAAACATCGCTTGGCGGAGGGAAGGTGTAGGCAGAGGAAAAAGTGCATGGATAGAAGGAGAGAAGAGGTACTCTATATAAATGTCACATTCCCTACCCCCATCTCGTTCAGAATAATGTAAATAAAAGCGTTCACGTGTGTGGTCTTGCGTTGTGGGTTTTGTCGCCAGTCCGTGAGCAACGCCAACTCCGGTCTTCTGAACGTATCTGTGGACCTTCTGGCCGGACCAACGTCTCTTTACTTTGCATTCTGGGAAATTCCACAGCTGCGTGGGCAAATTACATTACCCTGAATCATACAGAATGACAATAAACATGTTTTTTTTTAACATCAATCCACCGCTGAAGACATCCGGTCGAGGGCAGCCTGCCAACTCCCTTAAAATACTTTGCAAAAGTTCCTACTCAGCACAGTTCTTACTTACTGGCTAAGCTGTCAATATGTTTCACGATTTTAAGTCACTTCAACTTAACCTAAGCCAGTAAACCTTTAATAACCCTATATGATGAGGTAAATTCAGCCAAAAACACAACTATAAATATATGGCTAAATGATGGTGTTTATTAACAATGGGAAAACTACACGTTTCGGCCTATAGCTGTAATCTTCAGGTTTTGACAGCTTTTTCGCTAAAAGAGTTTTTTATAATATGCCTAAACCGCGTGGTGATGTTGAGATCCCATCATCATTTTACGTGCTTTCGTTAAGCTAAATTTGGTGGGAACTTTAATACCCCTACTTTTGAAATGATTTGTGAGACCAATTTGATGCATCAATTGTGAGTTATTAACCAACCATTAGCTGAACAAGTTTCGGGCACCATTATGCCCATCTTCAGGAGCGCAAGGCCGTATATTACTGCATATGGTTTTCAGCACTGTAAAAGATAGAATAAGGTGTTGACTTATCTTTTACAGTGCTGAAAACCATATGTTGTAATACACGGCCTTGCGCTCCTGAAGATGGGCATAATGTTGCCCGAAAAATGTTGAGCTAATGGTTGATCAATAAATCATAATTGTTGCATCAAGTTGGTCTCACATATCACTTCATATTAAGGATGCACGGTCACACAAAGACAAACCCCTATTTTTATTAAGATAATTTTTAATATTATTCTCCCAATGTCGGTCCGAAACTCAGGTGGCATTACAGACTTTATTAACCACCACAGCATCGATACGTACAGTTGTGATACCCAGATAACACCTTCAACGAGGGTGAGTGTCCTGGGTTTGAATATCGGCAGACTCTACATACAGATGCAAAAGCAAAAACGCGAGCAGCTAGTCCGCTATTGTCTAGTGTTTCTTCATCATGTCGTTCTTAACTTAGCGCAGGATCTTCACCCCCCCCCCACTTCAAAGATATCTCACCCCTCAAACCTACCAACATTTCTGATATTCATTTTTTGTGGCGCGACAGCCCCCAGTGGGCCATGACCTCCTCAGTCAAGAGGTTTCTAGATCACACTCAACGACGCACCACAGTCGGTAGGACTCCTCTGGACGAGGAATCAGTTCGCCGCCTGATGTTCATATTGCATACTACATATTCCGCCCATCTCATTCCAATTCCAGTCACTGTTGTCCGTGGTACTCCTGTGAAATATATGTCTGTGGTCCGCTGGACAGACCCTAATATATGTAAGACTGTACCACAACAGATGAAAGTCAAAATTGTTCTTGCCCAAGGAATGCATGGCATAGAGCAGCAGAATTATGGAATAAATCCATTCATTCTTAAATTCGACACTGGAGGGTGTGAGTGGTAAAATTCACGTTCCTGGCCGCTCTTACTGACGGGAAATAATCGCGGTAACTATGTAGTAGAAGGCTTTATGGGCCCCATAGTTTCTCTGGATAATGTGGTAAAGGTAAAAGTAAAGCAGCCCCGTTACAGGCCTGGAGTGGCCCAGAGGGTTCATGAAGTTAAGGTTCCAAGATTTCGTGACAACGGCACAGGATGGTGGTAGGTTGTCAGCCTTACGCACCGGCCGCCTTTACCCTCAAGAAATTCTCCTGATACTCTTTTCTGTTAGAGGCTGAGTCGACCCCAGGGCCATAGTGCGATCGGAAGGATTTTATTTCAATGACACGAGCTAGGATCGAACCAGCGACCTTCCGATATGTAGCACAGCACCTTAACCACTGTGCCACCGCGGTCCAACCCCTGGATAATTTGGAGGAAAGAAAAATGCCTTGCCCTGCCACGATTGGAAACCCTTTCATCAGATCCGTAGGCCAGTCATTAAACAGAGATACGGAGTCTCTGAATTTCAATACAAGATTTCCTGCATTTCTTCATAGCGCCCGCGAACGCGGCTACTGCAATGTTCGCAACACGCAGGGACCGTGTTCATGTACAAAAAGGTATGGGCTTTATAACAGAGACACAGCGAGCTGTCTGTGATGTGAAACACTTAAAATTGGTCTCAGTGTTCAAATGATCAAATATGCACCACGCCGACTGAGCGGTGCGTGACAGTGGATATCAGTCCCATGGCACTTCATGTAGGTAAGTCGTTAAACATCAAATCCCGGCCACTACGTCCCCCTCCCTCCCAGATACGAACTGACCTGGAATTTGAGTTGGCTCCAGATGAAGTCCCAACACTTTCCAGTAGAGACAAATTTCTTTTCTGTGCTGGGAGTCGAACTTCGACTCTTTGAATGTCCAGCCCATTGGTTATCCAGCCACTTCGCCGAATGATACCGGCTCGCCTTAACTCTTATGTTTATTAATTTACAAATCTGCTGCACACAGAAACTTACGTCGCGAGAGATTGCATATTTTAACCCTTTGGCCCTGGAGTTGGACATTTACAGTTTAGCACACCATTTATGTAAAATGTGAACATTTTATGAACCAAGAAGGGTAACATCAGGAAATACACGACATTTTGTGGAGGAATAAACGAAGATGGTGAGAGAAAGTCTAAAAAAGTAATTAAAAAATTTTTTTGACTAAATATATAAAAAGTGTACTGTGGGGAGTAGCGGTACGTCTGTCCTATATATAGGATGTATGGTGCCTAAAGGTTAAAGACGGCTGGTGTACCACACCGTCCACACATCTCCTAAACGCTACATTAAAACTCACCTCTTCACTGCACTAAGTGTCACTCTACACACACCCTGAACAGTTTTAACTCCCCAAAGACTTTAATAACTATCCATATACATATTTATGTAACTTGAATAATTGTCACCATAAATTACAATGTTATTCTTTACGCAGTGATGGTGACACAGTCAATCACATACGTATTTTAGTAAAAATAAAAGGTAAATCAGTCCCATTACAGACCCGAGGTGCCCAGCGGGTTCCAGGAAGTTAAGGTACACAGATTTCGTGACAATAGCCCAGGATGGTGGTAGGCTGTCAGCCTTACGCACCGACCGCCTTTTTACCCTCAGGAAATACTCCTGGTATTCATTTCTGTCAGAAGCTGAGTCGACCGCAGGGCCATAGTGCGATCGGAAGGATTATATGTCAATGAAAATTCCAACGACACCATCTGGAATCGAACCAGCTTCCTTCCGATTTGTAGCATAGCTTCTTAAGCACTGTGCTACCTTACGTATTTTAGTACTCCTGTATAATAGCAACACCCTGAAGATGGCAGGGTTGTAGGCCGAAACATGTTCATGAGAATTTTGTGAATAAATACTGAAGTCCATTTTTTGGTATCTTTTAAATTTTGGATCAGATTAAAACGCGGAAGATGAAACACTTTGAAATAAAGATGATTATGTAGTTGACTGTCTTGTTGAATGTGACGCGGACATGCTGATTATTTACTGTTTATTTACTGATAGAGAACAAGTAAGTAGAAAGGGCGTGCAAAGAAATCAGCAGTGAAATTTGCATGAGGAACTGTGGAAAACAAGATAGGCAGATTTTTTTTTTATCTCAGTAATTAACCAACTTGATGCACAAAATTTTTGTTTTACAATAATTGTATTTCATGCCTCTACATGTTTCGAGCACATGTGCTCGTCATCAGGAGGTCTAAATTGCATTACACAGCCTCTGGTATCATCACACCGATAGGTGTGATGATATTACACCAGTTAATAACTTTAATGTAAATATGAACGGAATGGACAAATTTAAAATATCACTTTAGTTTGGTTCAAGAGTTAACAGCCTGGCCTTTATTTGGGACGTGCGGGCTTTGAATTGACAGGGGAAAGCAAGACGATGTTGACAGAATATATCCGTAATTGTTGTCGGTATCTCCTCATGCAACTGATTGCCTCAAAATCGGCCACGACCTGTTCTTTATAGGAGTTCAGCTTACAGTAATCATCCCACTATTTGACATCATGCAGCCCGGGCTACTGCAATTAAGTTTAGTCAATTAATTAATTTAATTTAATCACTCATTATGGATTAAATAAAATTAATGTATTAACACTCGATTATTAATAACTCTAAATTCAGTATTCAATCTTTCAAAATTTTTAAGAAAATAAACGTTTATTTAATCATTTGAGAGACTTCACTTCACTTCACTTCACTTCACTTCACTTCACTTCACTTCACTTCACTTCACTTCACCCAGTACGCTTAATGGTAGCCTGTCAGGGGTCACAGACATTTCAGAATTTCTTGGGTCAGGAAACTTGATTTGTGGTCGGTACTTTTGGAATATTTCTAACGTGGTGGACAAGTATTTCTAGTAATGTTAGCCCACGTTACGAATAAAAACTTGAATCTCCATCTCTGTCAAAACCGCGGAAGGGCAAGGGCTACTACGGAGATAGGCTTGACTTACAAGAGCCTTAGAATTACATTTATATAACGCTCCGATTTACGTCCAAAATTGCAGGCTGGGTGGTCAAGAAATGGTTCAACTTTGTTAAGTCTAAAGCTGGGGCATTAGATTCTACAAAATATTTACTGATCTATATATATTCCGGGTGGTCAGATATACGCCGAAATTGAATGTGCAGAGGAATTCAGGAATTCGTAGATCAACTTCAGGCAAGGTCTGCTTCAAGGTGGAGGGCAGGATAACACAGTTGGTACAGTCACTGCTCTGTGGACTGGTACGTACAAGGGTGAGTTCCCAGCACGGACAGTCATCAATCGACCTCCCAATTTCCTATCCAATGAACACGGCACGGCAAAGCAGCCGGGGCGTAAATATTCGCCATCGTCTGGTGCAGTTTAAAAATGCGTAGATCTATACCTCCACTTTCCCAAACGTTTTCATGCGTCCTCTCGTAACCTGTGTACTGAACAGTCACCCAAAGAGAGTGACGATACCAGATGCTGTGTTAATACAATTGTCCTCCTGAAGATGAGCACATTAGTGCTCGAAACATGTAGAGGAATGTAATAAATGTATTAACCCTTTAAATGTCGAGTTAAATCACATCTACCATCTGTTGGTATTACTAGGAGCTCACCATATTCTCCACGTTAGCGGGATAAGGGTTAAAATTATGAATTTGTGCATGAAGTGGGTAAAAAAAAATGTCATCTTCATTGCACGTTAACTAATTTCCACACTAGAAATCCTACCGACCTCAAAGTTAGGGATACGTAATTTATTTCATTAGTGTCTCAGATCAGGATATATTGCAATCTGGTATAGAGTTACCAACGTTTAGGAAAAACCTGCTCTTTTATCATCTTACACGTGGTTGCTTACTTCCTCAACATGGCAAAGGTAAAGGTAAAAGTGTCCCTTACAGGCCTGGAGTGGTCCAGAGGGTTCCAGGAAGTTAAGGTTCCCAGATTTCATGACAATGGCACAGGATGGTGGTAAGGTTGTCAGCCTTACGCACCGGCCGCCTTTACCCCAGGAAATACTCCTGGTACACATTTCTGTTAGAGGCTGAGTCGACCTCAGGGCCATAGTGTGATCGGAAGGATTTTATGTCAATAAAATATTCCAATGACAACAGCTGGGATCGAACCAGCGGCCTTCCGATTTGTAGCACAG
>Ga0123355_10019357_pt1 | contig 10837 bp, 9 predicted proteins | sample TergutEmb28metaG_3_FD_89872 | JGI IMG/M metagenome (GOLD analysis project Ga0123355, IMG submission 89872) | Embiratermes neotenicus P1 segment gut microbial communities from Petit-Saut dam, French Guiana - Emb289 P1 | ecosystem: Host-associated > Arthropoda: Insects > Digestive system > Gut ...
ATATTTTTTCTCAAAATTTTGGCCTTCTCGTGCCACAAATTAACCCTCCCCAATTAAACCCCAAAAAAAACCCAAAATTTTAAAACCCGAAAAAATTAAAAATTTTTTTCTTTTTTTTTTTTTTTTTTTTTTTTTTTCAGATGCTGTTTGTCGCTTCAGGTACATCAGGGAACTGAAGCTGTGTTCAGTAACGTATCGACAGCGAAGCCTAACACCATCTGACATCAAGATCGAGTTTTGGTCCTGCTGTTTTCATGTTTGGGAGGTGCTGGGTTTATATTTCCGCCAGAAGACCTGTTATCCTGGAAGATTTCCGAGATTGTTCTCAGTCTTTCCAGGCAAATGGCTTCGCAGTAAATTAGATTAGGCCAAGAACCTTTCATTGCACATCATGTTCGTCGACTGTTGAGTCTCAGTAATCAGTGTATTATTCGAAGCATTATAGTCTGAGTCCCTGAGAGCGTCGTTAAATAAGCAATACATAATTAGCGCCATGTTGCCTCTAACGTGGTACGACCGTGAGTCAATTTACTTTTCGCTAGTCACATAATATTATAGGACGCAAGGTGGCTGGGACAGGAACACGAAGGTCGAATGGCAGGTAAGATATTTAGTCACAAATCCTGAAGGCAGAAATAGCCTGGGAGACTTCGCTGTACCTGGGAAAGTTGCACTAACTGGACCGTATGTTGATGGAGTGTGAAGTTCAAATAGATTCGGCAGTTTCAGGATATGGTCTAGTGGTGAGGTCATGTGGCTACTAAACCTCCAGGTTCCAGAGTGGGCAGGGGACAACTTGATATATAGAAAGTCGATGGTGTACGGATGTATGTACGTGTGTTTGTCGTAGTTTATATTCGGATATCGTGTAACATTGGTGGTAATATTAATACCATTCCATTTTTTGGGGAGGTGTTTCGAAATATTAGTGATTCCTCAGAGTTCACGAAGTGTAACGATGTTTTTAAACTTTCTATAGGTGGAATCAGTTCGACTCCAGACTCTTCAAATATGAAGGAAAATTTTCTTTTTAGACCCAATCATGGAATTATGGAACTTGGTTTGATCTATTATGAGCTTCGTTCTGCTCTTCAGGGAAAGAGAAAAACTTGCAGCATGTTTGTTTGAGGTAAAATATCAGAGTTTATTTTAACTTAAAAATCTGGATTATTTTAGCGCCACGAATTCTCTCTCGCAGAACTTCGTAACTCATTTTAGACGTTTCTGTACGAAATATGTATAAATTTACATGGAATTACGTGCTGCGTAAGGTGACGACATACTGATAATTTTTCAACTTGTATAAATTTTTGTACGGAAAAAGATGTTTGTACAAATAAACAAGGTAAATCAGTCCCGTTACACGCCCGGAGGGGCCCAGAGGGTTCCATGAAGTTAAGGTTCCCAGATTTCGTGACAATTGCATAGGATGGTGCTAGGTTGTCAGCCTTACGCACCGGCCGCCATTACCCCCAGGAAATCCTGGTACTCATTTCTGTTAGAGACTGAGTCGACCCCAGGGCCATAGGGCGATCGGAAGGATTTTATGTCAATGAAAAATCCAATGACACTAGCTGGGATCGAACCATTTAGCGGTAGTATCTTCCATTCTTGGAGCAGTAAACTTTATGACAACAACAATCAACATAAAGCCAAAAAGTATAAAACCTGAACGAATCCCGCTATTTGTATGATCAATTGCCACTACTGCCCTACTACTGTTACTATCACTACCAGTTCTAGCAGGAGCAATCACAATACTACTAACAGATCGTAACCTAAACACATCATTTTTCGACCCAGCAGGAAGGGGAGATCCAATTCTATTGTAGCACAGCACCTTAACCACTGTGCTACCGCGGTCCCGCTTCTACAAATAAAATACGTGTAAAATCGTTTGTGTCAATACAACCTGATGAAACTCACCGGCTTTTATACTAGAATATGAAGCTGCCGCATCAGTTCTACGAACGAAACAAGTTAAAAAATGTTGTTATTACACGAAAACGAATTACATCGTTCAGCATATCAGCCATTGTTCTTTTAACTAACTGCGGGATCTACACTCGCGATGCTGAAGCTTTCCTAGAAAGGGAATAATATACTAGGGTGCCACGCAGCTGGGGAACGAGCAGCAAAGGCCATACCGTGACAGCTACTGCTGATTGCCGCAGAGGAAGAGGCGCGGCGCCTCACGCCATTGACAGCTGCCTGCCGACTCGGCGCCACCCCATGGCGTGACCTGACATCACGCGCTGTCCTCATGTACCCATTCCCTCAAAAATTTCGGACGTGTTCCCAGAGTAATAAAAATAATGTTTGAGTTGTATCTTAATTGTACTAATTATGATGTCAGCATGTTAAATGGAAATGTCTGATTTGTTTAACAGATCGGGCAGTTGTATAACAATACGATATGTTTATACGTCATCTCTCACAATGAAAGGTACATTATCTGTGAGACTTTATTTGAACCGAGTAAGCAATGAACACTCAATCAGGGAAGCAACCGGCCGAATTTCTATCCCATTACGTTTGTTTTGGAAACATTAGTGTCTTCTTCATTGTCCGAGTCAGCTTTGAAACGTTCACCGCCTTCTATTTGGTTGTTTATGTGAGTAAATTAACTCCTTCTTCAGAGAGAAAGAGTCGTTCTTGGCAATCAGATTCTCACAATTCGTCAACCGATTCTCCACCTTATATGCTCTGGACCAGTATTTCCCAGCCTTTCTCCCACGCAAGAATCCTTAAAAGAAATGTTCTTATCCCGAGGAAAACCTACCTCTGAAAACGTGTACAGGCCGGAAACTAACAGGCGGTTAGCAGGGCACAGATATTGCTCCAGTAATGCCAATGACTGGACAAAAATTCCCGCAACATTTCGATGGTCATTTGGAATTTTTCGCAGTAATGCGAAATGTTTGTACAGTTATTACACGACTTCTCTATAAACCCCTGACAACGTTTTTCGAATCACAGTGGTTCCGAGGAACCCCGGTTGGGAAACACTGCACGAGCCCCTTTTTAATGCTACCTCCCACCCACTTTTTGGTTTCTCACGTGGTGTACTCATTTCAGCTTCAACATTTCTTACTGAAGTTGATGCAGTTCCCATATTCTTCATTTGTGCTGTATGTCTCTCCTATCCCAGGCTCCGTGAGGTGATCTACTTTATACTCAGTGAAGGGAGAGGGGGGGAGGGGGGAGGGGAAAGATCGAAACTATAGAATGTCCAATTTCTTCTTTCCTTTTGGAAAAACAATTAACTTAAAGTAGTCATAGGGCATATACTTGGCAGCAGCTTGCTTAAACTTATACCCCAAGCAAGGTTAATGCGTGTGTTGTGAGCAACGTGCTGGTGCTCTACGACCTCGGGAGTTCTGTTTGTTAGCAAGCGACTCCAGCGCCTCTGCAGGCTAGTTAACCATTGGCCTTGGTCAGAATGTACTTCTATTTCGTAGTTTGCGTTTGCTGGCATACCTTAAGTAACGATCCTCTATGATCGACATGGAACGTAATTGCGTAAATTACTCTTTAAAAGACGTTTCATGGAGACGAATAGTCGTTGTTATGTGTGATTCACATTACTTATAGCTACGAACTCATACAAAAAGATGAGTACAGATTGTGGTAAGGGAACTCTTTCCGGTAAGATAGCACGTCTTCAAACAATAAGAATCCATTCGTGATCACATCCTGTAGTACTGTCATCTTCTGATATGGATTTCCTTTTTAGAACTAGTGTCACGCCCGATTCTCGCTCAATACACATTTACTCGAGAAGTTAATTTTAGAACTGCAGTCTCCAGTGAAGGACTAGCCTTTTGCTATTCTGAGTATATATACCAACTTGCAAATCAAAAATTAATTAAATAATTAATCGCAGGCATATTAAATACAAAATTCAAGTACAAAACTTGACTGCTGCAAAAAATACGGTCGACATCGAAGCAACCGAACCTCCATTTTGTATTTTGCCTGCCTCCACTCCATTCAAACTTCCAGCTGTCCGAACAGAGCTTCCACCATGTCTTAGTCGAGGCCTTCACTCTTCTGGGATGTTACGTGGCGCAGGTTGCTAGTTCATTAGCGACGTTTCGGAACATCCTATCAGTCCCATTACTACACATTGTATATAAAATTTTGTTGACAAATAAAAAATTTCAAATGTGCAAACGGTGTAAAATTTTGGCTTTGTAATCGTACAAATAATAATAATAATTTAAACCTAATATACTTACTACTGCAAGCGTAAATAATGTAAGTCGATTAGAACTCTATCTTACGACCATCGGCGCACTGGCGCAATGCTCTAGGCAGTGAGATAAACTGAATTGTTTAATAATAAGTGTACATTGTCTAGGTATGACACAGAGATCACAAGGCTTATAGAACTAACATTTTGAGGACATTAGGCTTTATGAGATTCTGCCAGGAACTCCATTTCTATCTACATAACCTTCATCCAAGTATTTCAGTATACTATCAGGCTTATTCAGAAAGTAAGTACCGTTTCGTTGTAAAAAAAAAATCTAGTAAGTTCCCCTATAAAATGTTATTTTTATCAGATTGTACATTCTTCAAACTATTTTTCCACATATTCGCCGCTATTATTGAGGCACTTATCGTAGCGGGGCACATGTTTTTGTTTACCCTCCTCATAAAATGCGACCGCCGATAACCCAAATGACTGCTGACAATGTCATAGAGTCCTTGAAATCTGAGGAAAGTGCAGGGACAGATCAGAAATTGTGAAGCGTCTGTCGTCACGCACTCTTTCGTTGACCTTACGCACCAAATCATCATTCACCAAAGATGGACGCCCACTTCGCGCCTCATCGTGCACGCTCTCTCGTCCTTCCTTGAACATCCGAACCCATTGCCTAACCATGCCATCACTCATCGCATTGTCACCATACAATTGACAGATCTGGTGATGAATCTCACTTGGTAGCACATTCCTAGTGTTCAAAAAACGAATTGCAGACCGTATTTCACAGTCGGCGGCCCTTTCAATTGTCTTAAACATGTTTAACGCACAGGAACAAACACAAACATAACACGAATTTCATGAAATGGCGTCTGTGGTTTCTCAATTGGTAGAGGAAGTCACTGCACATGAGCAAAGTGACAGTCTCGAGGATGCGCGAGAGATATGCGCAGACGGTATTTACTTTCCGAATAACCTACGTACTCTGTACACCGAGTACAACTATACCTCTACTTCCCCTGGGGCCTCAGTGTCCTTTTCTAGTATTAACCCTTTAAACGCCGAGTTAAATCCAATCTGTCATCTGCTGGCATTATTAGGAGCTCACCATATTCTCCACGTTAGCATGATAAGGGTTAAATCCCATCTGCCATCTGCTGGCATTATTAGCTCACCATATTCTCCACGTTAGCAGAATAAGGGTTAAAGCCCATCTGCCATCTGCTGGCATTATTAGAAGCTCACCATATTCTCCACGTTAGCAGGATAAGGGTTAACTTCACCATTTTTTCACTCGGTACCTTAGAAAGCATCTTATATTAACTGATTATATTTTTTTCACATTAAAAGTTTCGTGTAATGCCATTTTTCATAACCTATCTTATCCGACAAAAAGTTCAACCTGTGCTTAAAATTTCCAAAATTTTCTCCCCTCTTAATTCCAAAATCATCAAGTTTCTACTAACAGCAATTTGCATTGCAGGAAGCGTGAACACATTCCATAACTAACTAATTCAATAGAGTGCCATCACTCTCGACTAGCTTATATTTGCCCAGCTAGTGAAGGAACTTCGTGTCTAAAGTAAGACCCGCAGTTGCATTACCCTGCCACTTGTCCCTATCCTGAGACAGCCGAAATTTGTGCACAGAGTTCAATTCTGTTTCCTTTCTTAAGATTTATTTAGCCAGCTAACTTGGATTTGGGCCACTTGGTCACCCGTTCCGGTCTCACACATCCAGAAGTCTCTTCAATGGTGTCCCCTATTTCCTTCTGCCTTTTGTTCTGTAGTTTTTTTTATCATCCTCTGTAATCTGTTACGAGGTATTCTCTTTACACGTTGTATCCAGTTTCTTCTGTAGTCCTGTATTTTGTCCAAAAGTGGGGTTGTATTTAATTCCTTTTCATTTTCTTTAAAATATATTTTCACGCTATAATTTAATTTACTGCTACGTCTTCTAAACAAGCTCTTTCCTTCAACTTTTTTTTTCTGTTGTTGTCAAATCTTTGTACAGTATGCATCGCCCATGTGATGCTGCTTGATTTGAAGGCCCTAATAATAAGTGAAGGGGGGTTAAAATGTATGAAGTTCCTCGTCACAAATTTTTCTTCAGTCCCGTGTTAACTTATCCCTTTTAGATGCCGAATAATACTCCCATACATCCCATACAATTTAGGCCTATGTTTATTTTAAGCTATATAATTGCAATCTGTAATATTTTCCGATTTGTTGTGCATTCAACACGACATGTGCTAGGAATGTTATTTTAAAGATGGTGGGAATTCAAGCAGACCAAAAAGAGTTTGGCCTTCAAACTTTGGCTAGAGGCTGTTTCTAAAAACTGGCACTAAATACGTGATTTATATCTGGAGGTAAAACAAGTGGGCTAAGAAACAGATAGACATGAGGATTCAGCCATCCGTACTGCGTTTTACGATATCTTTAAAGGCTGAATATAACACAGAACACTTATGTCACTAAATATTTAGCCTTCATATAAATCGGTTTAAATCTATAAACCTATGTTAGGAGAAAAGGTGATAATTTCTTTTGACCGTGTAAGTAAAACTGCAGCCATGCTGTGGCAACGTGTCCCGAAAGTACTATTTGAATTTTTTTAATGACAGAATTCTCTACATAATCATTCTTTACAGATCACAGCTGTTCTGGCTGCAGGTCTGTGGTCTCCGTGTAAAGTAATTATCCGTGTCTGAAAGTAATCCTCTTTTAATCTTTCAGCTTTTTTTTTTTTTTCAGATTTTAAATCCAGTCGACATACAGCTGTAGTTGGTAAGCCTGCACAGCATATGCCACCTGGCAGCGTAAATAAGTGATAAGGTTTTGGAGTGGTTTCAACTGGCCCATGTTAAAGTTAATTTGCAGGCTGTTTTCAACAAGACCATGAATATTCTTTTTCCACGCCAGCTGTAAATGTCGGACAGATTAACGACTATCAGCTTCACAAGGAAGACTACACTCAATGAGGTTTGTTAGTTACGTGTGCCAATTTTCTGATGACCCATCACACCATCATTTTAAAGCTATGTTTTTTATTCTGATATGCTGAGGTGAATGGTATGATGATAACCTGTGCCAAGGGACGGGGGTAGGATGTGGTAGCTAGTTTAGTAGCTTTGCTAAGTGACAAAATTGGGGGAGCTTTTGAGGTATTGCTAGGAAACTGACATGCATAAAATAGCGGCAGTATTGTTCATGTTACAAATATTGGTGACCGTACGAGTACAAACGAAAATTTCATACGTCAGCACGTTGTCGTTATCACTTGTCAACGGAATGGCACGCCTCCAGTTGTGAATATAGGATATGGTGTCCGAATAAGGAGCGAAGCTGCGACCTGCAGAAGCATTCTCGAACAGCCGACAAATAGTGGTCTTCCATTATATATGTTGGGTGGTATTTGATAATACTGAACGTAAAGAAGCTAACGAGTAATGAATTGTCACACGGGGCCTTGGGCAGCCTTTGTCAATGTGGTTAAAATGTTGCGGGTTGCATTTACGCCGAGAGAGTTCTTGGCCACCTAAAGGATTAGCTGTTCCTGCAGAAACACGCAAGTTCATGTAGTTGGTTAGACGTCCGTTTGGCCTGAGACAGAATTCGTTTCAACATGTCCTTATTCTTTCCTAAGGTCGCTGATGTAGTTTTGTGACAGAGATTCATCGTTACAGTGTAGTGGGTGGCTGCAGGACCTCGGACATGTAGGGGGGTGCCGAGTTACATCCTGAACTTGGCCTGAGACTGGCTGTTCTGACTGACGTATTAGTAGTTTTAGCCAGTCTGTCCAGACAGACACTTAAATTAGGACACGACCGCTTCCTTAAAATTTCTTCCAATCTTTTATTGACTAACGATTGGCCCAGTAGAGTTTTTGCAACCGACAACAGCCTTAAATAACTTAAGATTCCAGGATGTCCAGTGTCTCGAAAAACATGATTATAAATCGTTACGTGGGCATCTTCTTTCAACTTAGAAAAACATTTCAAGCAACGGGAAGGTTTTCTACCAGTATTATATAATAATGAGGCACGCTGAGGCGCAGTTGGCTGAGATACTGCGCTAGAAGCTGAAAGGTCGCGGGTTCGACTAGACTTTTCATTGACATAACCCTTCTGGCTCACTATGGTCCTGGGGTCGACTCATCCTCTAAACAGAGATGAGTACCATGGGTATCGTCTGGGGTAAAGGCGGCAGGAGCGCAGGGCTGACAACCTTGCCACCTTCGTGTGCTGATTTTCTAGAAAACCTGGGAGCCTCAACCTCCTGAAACCCTAGTGGTCTGTCCAGGCCTCTATGGGGAGAACTTAACATATTAAGTACGTATTACGACATGAGGAGTGAATCTCAGTAAGAAAAATGACAGGATTATCGGGATGCTATTCCTGACAGGGACCGGAACTCTACCTCTTATAGTCAAGTTTAGACTGGCCCTAGTGTTCGACCAACTCTATCCAAAGTGTGAAGCTTTCTTTACACAGACGTAACGCCAAACACATGAATGTGACCACAAATTTCCATCTTGTACTGAGATTAAAATCCTGCTTCTATCCCCGCCATCAAAAGTAATTACAATCTGGTGCTTAAATACAGGGACAAATTTATTTATAGATGTAAATAAGAAAGCCGCAGTCCAATGTATACGTGTGTACATACAGATTTTAAACAAAGGCGTACATTTGTCTGGAATCGACTCTACTGTGAAAAAAATTCACAAAAAAAAAAAAACAATTACTATTGGTCTCCGGGGTTACTATTAGATTTTTTGTACACTATTTTGCGTATAAAGTGTTCACACTGCATTATCTGTAGTGACACTAAAAGCTGTTACTCCTTTCCTTCAACTCCGTGTAGTAGAGTCAGTGATTTGCCGAGAGAGTCAAGAAGTTCCTCATCGTTTATGGAAAATGAAGCTTCACTTCCCTATTAACAAGAACTTATCACTGGTCTTTCCCCTGACCCAGAATAATCTAGTCTGCATTTTCAATCCCTATTTCTTTAAGATATATTTTAATAAAAAATTATAGCCAAATCTAAGCCTCAGTCCATATCATCTCGAAATGTTCGGGAAGAGGCGACAACGGTAAGAAGGTAATTATTTCCTGTGCTGTGTGCGTACTTAATAATACACAATAACAGGCCTATTATCATAACAAAACAAAGGGGCTGAAATTCATGAATTGCATTGAAAGTATTTCAAAACGAGAAGAAGAGGAAAAAACAGTAGTAGTAGTAGTAGTAGTAGTAGTAGAAGAAGAGTTTCACAACAGCTCAGGAAAAGACATGCATCTTTCAACCGAAACAGCATTTGACCTATACCTAAAAGGACGAAAAGAGACTGTAACAGAAATTATACACTGTACGTTGTCTCCAGTGCATTCATAATAATAGCATGGGCAGAGACAGTATATAATGGGGAAAACAGAGCACAGTGACATTTCACAAGTACGTTTCTTAAATGCAACTAATAGAAATCTAGAAATCTAGAAAAATATAACTATAAGATGGTCGCTCTGCGCTTGTCATCATTACGGTTACGTTCAAGTCTTCGAAACAGAGACATGCATTGCTAGCTGAATGTATCACTTCCTGTAACACCCCTCATTTTTCTGCCAATATTTACATCTAGCGAACAGAGCGAATACTGTATGGGAAAATAGCGGCATTGGGACTGAAGGATTGTGTGTAAATGTAAAGAATAAGACAACAAAGAGCCTATCTCAATGGTCGCCCGGTCAGGCGTGGGGTCTGCGGCCGCTCACTGGCTGGGATTGTGGGTTCCAATCCCACCGAAGGTATGGATGTCAGTCTCTTGTGAGTGTTGTGTGTTGTTGGGTGGGAGGTCTCTGCGACGGGTTGATCACTTGCACAGAGGAGTCCTATCGAGTGTGGTGTGTCTGGGTGTGATTGTGAAGCCTCGATATGAGGAGGCCCTGGTCCACCAGGAGCTGTTGCGCCATAGGCAGCGGGGCTATGAGTAGGAGTTGCAATGTCGGCCATACTCCTTTTACGGTTGAAGGTGCCTGCGATGTCAAGATGCGGAAACAATGGGAATGCGGGTTCGAGTTCTCCTTAGGGTATTAATACATGTCCGTGTTTTCTGTATTTTGTTATCCTGTGTAAACAGACGTTCCTTGTGATAAGCCGATTTCACGACGAAGAACTTCTGCCAAGTTCCGAAGAAAATAAGACAGCGACAGTAATATTTTTGACGACGAGATTATAGGCTTCCGCCGCAGTTCAGTTCAGGTTTTCGCTCTTCTGAGATGGTGCGCGGCGTAGGTTGAGAGTTTCTTACGGATAATTGAGTAAAGAGACACCAACTTGATGTCACTTGCTTTATTATGTCTTTATTTAATGCTCAACATGTTTCGGATGTTAATACATCCATCCTCAAGAGCTTGCGACTTATTTGTTGAGTTGTTTCACGCAGGCTGAGGCACTAGTGCCTCAGCCTGCATACGGATACGACACCACCACAGCCAACCATAACGTAACACCAACACACATCGAACCAGATCAATACAACCCATGAAATAACTCAGCACATAAGTCGCAAGCTCCTGAGGATGGATGTATTAACATCCGAAACATGTTGAGCATTAAATAAAGA
>Ga0123355_10019358_pt1 | contig 10837 bp, 8 predicted proteins | sample TergutEmb28metaG_3_FD_89872 | JGI IMG/M metagenome (GOLD analysis project Ga0123355, IMG submission 89872) | Embiratermes neotenicus P1 segment gut microbial communities from Petit-Saut dam, French Guiana - Emb289 P1 | ecosystem: Host-associated > Arthropoda: Insects > Digestive system > Gut ...
CCATCATCAGGGAGCTACAGCCTGTGCTCAACTAAAGTGACATTTCTAGCTCCAGTATACATGTCGTCATAGATGTTTTCAGTGTCATGGCCGCATATGCGGCATTAGTTGGACAAATAAAGAATTTGATTATAATCTTTGTTTACGTTATAATGTAGGATGAGCTGCATTTTTACCTGCAGTTTGAGCCTGTATTTATGCTGATGATAGATTATTTAATCCGAAACACGTAGCGTTACTTCTTCTAAAAACAAATGGCTGTGTTGGAGCGATAACAGATGTTGCTGCGATTACCTACGCAAAGATAAAGGTGTGCCCGTACGTGCCATGAAAGTGTAAGGGATACTGACGGTAGTTCCAAGCATTCTTAACCTCGTCACTATATGAAGGTAAGTGATCAGTTTCAAGCCCCGTCGCTTTACTCTCGGTATTCATTGGAAAGACGTCTGGGTGGGGCCGAGAGCTGGTCTAGAGAGTTTAGAGAAGAAAATATGATAGCTATTTGTAGTATAGAATAATAAAGATATGCACGCCATTAGAAAGATCCTAGACAAATCAGAGAACTAGAAAAGACACGAAATATCAGCATCTGGTCTACGCTCATGATGCTAATTTATTTGGTGCAAACATAAAAAAAAACTCAGTCAGGAAAGAAAATATATGAATGTATATCTCCTGTGATGTGATGATGATGATGACGATGATGATGGAGGCATCAAGTTCCTCTTAAATGTAGGTAAAATTCTACAAGACTACACGGCATCACATTCTAGAGACAGTAACATTCAGTCACCGACGCGTGAACCTTATATCCCTCGCTCGTATTGCAACCCTTTTCAAAAACTATATCCGAACCTGCACAGCCAAACAAGAACACACGCCGGAAACGTTTCTATAAATTAATTTTATATATTTAGGTAACAAGGAAATTTACTGCATTTTTAATACATGCTGCTTAATCTGTTAATTAATTTTCCACAAAACGCCATTTATTTCATAATTTTGTCTTTTTTCTATTCAGTTTCATAAACCATGCGCTAAAATTTAAATACACACCCTGGGAAGGCAAAGGTTAAGCTGCCTCTCTAAGTATCTGTTACATACAGCCAGTTGGTTGCGAAGTAGTGCCCAGCATGTCACTGAGCTGTATTTTTTTTTTGAATGGAAGCATCACGATGTGCTTGTAACGTACTATAATATTAAATAGTGTACGTCAGCACAATCACATTATTACTCAAGATAATTATAAGGCTACGTGTTTCGACTATAGATTAGTCATCCTCAGGCCTATTTATTATTATTATTATTATTATTATTATTATTATTATTAGAGACAAACGATTTAATATGATGTATTCCTTGGATGTAAACACGATGGGATCCCAAAGTGTGCATAGCATCTTGTGACACAATTGAAAAAATAGGCCTGAGGATGACTAATCTATAGTCGAAACATGTAGCCTTATAATTACCTTAAGTAATAAAGTGATTGTGCTGACGTACACTATTTAATATTATATTGAGCTGTGATGTTAATAAAAGTAACTACAGAAGTGGTACAAAATCAAACACAAGATTTACAATTTGAAGGCTCATATTCATCTAAAAACATATGGAATTCAATTCATATCTCATGGAAAACACAGCGTCTCCATCACAAAGATACATCTATTAATGGATGTTTAGTGAAATAACGGCTTTATCTCCAGAAACGTACGAAGCACTCAAGTACAATCTATGGACAAAACGCGGTGTCTTAATATTAACATACGTAATGAATACTGTAAGGATAAACTTTTAACAGTCTTAACTGGCATTAAGTGGCTTGTGGCCCAGATACAGTCTTTTGTTCTTGCGCAATAAAGGTTACCGGCTACGCAAGTACACCCCCTTTCAAGAATAAGTGAAAGTATAGCAGCATTAATTCCACAGAGTCTCCAGTTTCAAACGTTAGTGATCCTAGGCTGATACCACACACAATTCGTAGTAGTATGCGCGTAGATCCAGTGTGTTCCTGCGACCAGAGCGGTGTAAGTTCCATCACTCGTCCGCTTACGTAGTAGTTGCAATGATGTGACTTAAGTAGGAGAATCGCAGCGTTTGGGAAAATAGCGCTGAACGCCATCGTGAAAAATGACGCGGACTCTGTGGATGTAATCCCGCTATACTTTTCTATCCAAAGTTCTCCATTTTCCGAAAAAAAACACTGCTTTTTTTTTAAGGGACCCTAGATTTGCTTGCTTGTCGTTATGGTAAGTGTAAGGTGTGGATAAAAATTAGCATGAGTATTTCTGGAATGATATTGACAAGGAAACTCCCAAAATCTCACCTGGACCCGGGCCTCCACGGGGACAGCCCCGCGACTAACTGCCAAAACCATGGCAATACCCTGAAAGACTAAGATTAGCCAGAGGTATGTAAAAGATTCAGTTCGTACCGCGCAATAAACAGTCTGTACAGAAACCAGTCTACTAATGTTACAATGTATAACTTTTGAATGTTCAACCTGGAGGTACAGTACATAAATTAACCACTAAGCTTTAAAGAGTTAATAAGAACATGTTCACAAGCGCCCTGTAAAGGAGATCGGCATGTCTCAGCGTCTCCGTACTACTCTACACAACATAAAAAATGCGAACCAGCAGAAATGCTCTCTGCGTCGTTCATGGATGGCCAAGGGCTGGACAGGTTTAGCATGCGTTATCATCTCATCCGAAGATAGTCAATCAAACTAATCAAGGAGGATTCTAAGTTCAAATAAGACAAAAAGGACAGAAGAGGAAGTAAAATAGAAAGGGAACGGGATAAACAAATTAAATACCAGGAAAACGAAGAAAGAAACGAAGTTAGGGAAGAGCGTCAGGAATAAATGAAACCCAATAAGCCTCAGCTGTAGACCAGAACAAGAAGTACTCGACCGATGGCTGCTACAGCTGCGGGTTTAAAGGAAGGGTGTTTTCTCATTTAACATCTCGGCAGTCTCTGTACCACCCTATCCCCTGCTATAAGAAGAAACCGTTGATAACGAACTTCAACCATCTTCTTGAAGACTGACTGCTGACTGAGCATTCCCTAACATTCAACAGTGTCCTCTATTGCCTATTCACTGGAACATGTCACTGTGCAGGCACTAAGCGAGGGATTGGAGGGCGGGAGGGGGCTTGAATGGGTCTGAGGAAAACAGACGAGGTGTTTCTTTAGGACGTATCTTTAATGAGAGTTCCACGGAAAGAAGTTTATAAATTATGCAAGACAGAGGACATAACGAGGGAAATCGGAGGCTCTCGTAGCTGAGAATATAAACATTACCGTTGGCTCGGGTGTGACGCCGTTCATTGTGGTAGAAAGACGCCAAGATTTCGGAAGAACCTGCTGTTTCTGTGTTCGGTGCCTAAGCTTCTACCTCAAGAACGTGTGGAGGTTTACCCCAGCTTCTCCTATAGCCTGAAGGCATTGCTTTCGTAAAGGTAACGGTACCCCAATACTGGCCTGTACAGGGCCTTAGGGCTCCAAGAAGTCGAGGATCCCAGAATTTCTAGACAATCGGCACATGAAGGTGGTAAGGTTGTCAACCCTACGCACCGGTCGCCTTTACCCCCGAGATATCCCTGGCACTCATATCTGTTACAGGCTGAGTCGACGCCAGGGCCATAGTACAGGCATAGCTTAGCCACAGGTAAAGTTCGTCCCTGTCCTCGACATGAGGGCATGTCGGGGGAGCAAAGATGAAGCTCCATTCACTGTTAACCTCGGCACTAGGAGGTAGGCAGTCAACCTGGAGCCCCGGTTGCTTTATCCCCTGGAAAGAACTCCAGTACCAACTGAATAGAAAGCGCAGTGAACCCCAGAGCTGGTCTGGACGTTTTGGAGGAGAGAAAAACGCCTTACCTCTACCGGGTTTCGAACGTTGTATCGCCCAGCCAATAGCATAGTCACTATACCGACTGCACTGACCTGGCTCCCATGGCTTTATACAAAGAGACAATCTTTCAGAATATCATCAACCTGTGACGTGTGTGATGTAAGACCAAAATAATGACCAATTATGTCAACTACGGACATTCATATCTTACTCAGATCTAGGTCAGGGCTGTCTAGCTGTGTCAACACAAAACATTGTTAAAGACTACGGCTTTCCGCGTGTGCCGGCAGCTGTGACGGTCATCGGAGCCAACGACCTGCTGGTCACACGTTACACTTCAGAAGGAAATAACACCTTAGTTGCTTGTTTAAATTGCAAAACGTACAGAATGAAGAAATAAAACTGTTGGGCCACGTGGTATGAATTATTCACGCACAAGTCGCGAATGTTCCTGCTTCCGCAGCAGAAAGAGTAACGTTTTCCACTGGGATAAGCTAACCGCGTTAAGTTCAAGCGAGCCGCCAGAACATGGAGCGTTGTTTCCGTGAAGCGGCCTAATACCGAAATTTCACAGATTATAACGTACGACACTGAACAGTAGGGTGACTATTAATGATAAAGTGGCAACAGCAAGGATGGAAGAGGTGGTGACCAAGTTTACGGCACCATCACACATCTGCTTCGAATGACGCTGGCGAACTGCGACCATAATCAGAAGGTAAAGTCTCAAGGTCGAATATGTACAACTGTAACTATTCGCCTTGGACGTTCAGCACATGACCCACAAAAACCATGTTTCGTAACAAAATGTTAAGAAATACGTCTACATTAACTTCAAAGCCCAGTGGATAATACATGTACCGTCAGGTTTAATACTAAAAATCCTGCATGTTACTTCCACATAGTGTATTTGTGTGTTCTGTAAGATTCACACAATAAACATCCTTCTGCAGCTTTGACTGATTGGTCTTTCTAATAAAAGCACACTGTGCTGTCTTTGAGGTATGAGACGAATATTATATATAATGTACATGAGCATCATTTACACTTTGTTATTACCACGACAAACGTGCAAAGCCTGGGTTGGGATCCATCAAAAAGCAATGCTTCCGGAAATCTGGGAGCACTGGATAAAGAGTACTTCACTTTAGTTTTCAAATACAGGCAACAAAGACGGCGACTTATAACAGCAGGCAGACCAAACTAATATATTGGTGTTGCGTTAAGACGGAATAAACCATTTTATTGAATATTAAATAACACAAACAGGATGGCTCCTATTAAGACCAGGCCTCTCTTTTGAGAGGGTGCCCCAAGACTAATAGACTAGTGCTCAGGTGACAAAGATCTGGTCATGAGCCATAGGAGAGCCTCGACACCAACACGGCCTGACCGAGGGCAAGATTGCATTCGCCACTAATCTACATTAACCTGCTGGTGGCAAGTGGGCGAGCGGATTTCTCTTCATGATCTAGCACCATACATCGCAAACATACCCGCCTCAGAAGGCTCCTGACCTAAAAAAAATTACGACACCTCTGACCAAAGGTAATAACCACACATATATTTGGTGATTCACTGTCTTAGCGTTGAATTAAACTTAAATTATCTTTAACCGTTATAAGACAATCAAACCGATCATGCAACGCCTTCATTCGGGAGCATGACCCACCAATACGGACCTTCGAATCTCTTACCAATTGGTATAAAGAAAAAAAAACTCCCCAAACCCATACATCATTCGTGTAAAGAAAGACCAGCTTGATGTACAACTTATTCTGTCATCTGAAAAGAATAACAATTACCAAATGTTGTATATATATGTGGTTGTACCTCCTGATGAAGGGTCTAGACACGCCCGAAACATGTAGATGTTGACGAAATATACTAAGAATAAGTTGTGCATCAAGTTGGTTTTTCTTTACATGATTATTTCGAGATGCACGTTCAACAAAACATAAAATTCCTACATCATTGATTAAAATAAACAATAATAAACCATTCAAATCTTGGTTTCCACGTGTCAATCTTACAAACAATGGGGACAAACCCATTTTCAAATTGGCACTACACGCACTGTGGAAGCTAATATGAAGTAGGAAACGCTATATGTGTCTATAGAAGACGCAACTCCTGTCGCACGATAGAAAACAGTATGAGAAGAATTAAATGTATTTGGGGTGCTGGGGAAAACAGTTGAGTACCAAATGAATTGTTTATATCACTAAGAGAGAATGAGACAGAATGGGGCAGAATTCGCCAAATGACAGAAGAGAAAGATCATAAAACACAACAATTTTAACGACAAGCCTTACCAGTATAAGCCTTCCGATAAGACTTATCATGCAACTATCAAATATTTTGATGACGATAATGGTGTTTGTAATTTGTTATCAATTAGTCTTCAGACTGACATTACTTATGGAATATTTTATTAGAAAAATGTTTTCGCGAAATGATTAGGTGTGTGTGTAAACCAGTGGTGCCCAAATTATCCAGAAATCTAGTAGCCACATCAAAATTCTAGGCGCCAGAAGGGTAGCGTGAAGCAAGTTCCATACCGAGTACCCACATATATTAGGCGCCACCATAAATAAAATTAGTGCACCCCTGTCGTAAACTGGATTCGCAAACAGACTCCGAAAGAAATTCCCATCGATAATTACGTTTTGTGGATGAGCACACGGATTACCGTTCCAGTACAAGCTCTATGACCACGACTCACTGCGTCTACACACGGACACCGTTTGCTTATAGGGAGTTTAACTGCAAATATTAACAGTACATAGTGGAAGTGTTGCCGTCACTATTTAGACGCGTCTTCTCACATGATAGACATGCATCCCTATTAGAATGCACAAAAACTTCGTCCGATATGCTGTGCCTAATTTCCTTACCAAACGTTAATAAACCTATAGCAGTGAAAAGCTGGTGTAAAAACGGCAGTATGGCCTTTGTACCAACATGTTAGTGCATGCTCTGTAACCAACACGTAACCTCTGATTAAATTAATTACGACATTGTAGTCGATAAATACTATATTAAATTTTAATGGGAATTTGAAGGTAAGAGATCACTTGTGAGATCTAGAAGCAGATGGGAGATGTTATTAAAATGCATCTTAAGGAAATCGACTGAAAGTCCGTGAACTGGATATGAACTACTTAGGATCAGTGTAGCTGCGGGCTGTTATTAATAATGTATTGACCCTTCGAGTTCCGTAAAGTATGAGGATTTCTGCACCATGTGAACAACAGTAAACGTCCTACGAATAACCTCTTGAAGAAGCCCAAACAGCATTTCTGTCAAAATCTATTCCCTGTCAAAAGAGAGCAGGCTCTTTGCAAGCCGAAAACAACCCGATGTACTGATATCTCTTATAACCGGCCAAATCTCGTAGTCGGGAGCACGAACTCCACTCAGGGAATATTACGTTTGGAAGTCACAGGAAACGTTAACTGTAGGTCTACCGACTAGATAAAGAAAAGGATAGTCGTGGTTAGGCCACTCCAACTTTATTACCATTTGAACTGAATTGAATTCACTTGAGTTTCAGCTGTCAAAACTAAATCAGTTGTGTCCGGCAATACAAACAAATTTTGTCAGCACACTTCTTTACTATCGTCCCAGACTTTCCTTTTAGCTTGCACACACACAAAAAAAAATGCCTCCGAACCCAGACTTGGCTACCTGCACGACCACTTCCCTGGTCCTGCATAAAACAACTGTCCAACTGATGTATGCCGCAAGCTTAAGAGGGTTTTTTTTTTTTCTACAGGGGTTCAGAGCAGCGATCCGATCACAACACTTAGCTAAGAGTAGCCCAAATCCCTCTGCGCGACAAACAGTATCAAAAACTTAACAAAACCTTGAGGCCCGCACCCTCCCAATGTACCAATATATCGTATACAAACTGGCATTCTTTTCGCTCTAAGTGTTAATTTTAGAGTTAATTCTTCAGAATGTAAATCTGCGTATCTATCCTCCGAGGATATCTCTAATCCGGTTTCGAACCAGGATCATCAGTAATACTCTCTGCGTTATAAATCGAGACCGGCGCGGCTCGACACCTGCGAAGCCAAATGACTTAAATTCACAAAATGGGCTCTGCACATCTCTCTAATTTCTGTAGTTTACAACATCAAGCACACCTGCATTTGGAGTAACATATGTGGATATACAGCGTAAAGAAACAGCTGCTACAAGGAAGCAGCATGGTGCACAGCAGTTCCATCTTATTCGTGTATTTCACGAGGCCACTCGATATGAATACACAATACACTACACCCTACAGAATATTGTACAAAACTCAACAGCAAGACTGAATTCCCCTCTTTCCGAAATATTCTATCTAGAGGTCGATCTTGGCAATACACAAATAAGCTCATGTGGCTTTTTTTTGTAATTTGATAATAACAAAGGATCTGTATGACCCATGATTCGCACCCTTCGTGATCCAAATCTGTACCATCTGTCTCGCGGTGGAAACACCCCCCACCTACCCGCTGCCTCGCACAACGACAATCACAGTAGACCAATACTCTGTAAACGACACACAGCAAACACAGTCTTTACGAAGCGTTTAAAAACTGTGAAAATGAAATTAACCAAACATGGATTAATATTTCCGACGTTTCGAAAGAACGTAATGCCTTCAACTTTAGGGGTTCGTTGGGGCAAACTCTCACAAAACTATGTGAATAGTCTACACGAGTCAAAATATAAAAATATGTCACCAGGTCTAGACAGTGTTCTGTAGCGAGGCTGTACGAAAGTTTTGTTTGTAAACGTGACCGGAAGTTCAGAATTAAATGCAGAGGCGCGTCGGTGTAACACAACTTTATTACTAAACAAGAATGTAATGAAACGTTGCAGTCATGTCACGAATTCGAATCTCCACCCAGAGACTTTATATCCTGTCTCACTCCCTCCAGATATAAGCAATTAGCACATTAAAACAGGCCACGATCGAACCTTTCCATTATCATCAACTCATTCACACAATAATACTCGACGATACACAACCAAAGGTAAAGGTAAAGTTCACCCTAGAACAGGCCATGAAGGCCCAGAGGGGGAGTAGAGGTATAGCTCTACTCTTACTTTAATCTCGGCGCTAGATGGAGGTGGGTGGTCAACGCCACGCCCAGGCCGCTTTACCCCCGGGAAAGACCCGGTACCCACTGTATAGGATCGGTGGGCCCCAGAGCCGGTCTGAACGGGTGCGAAAATCTCGCCCCCACCAGGATTCGATCCCCGGACCGGACAGCCCGTAGCGAGTCGTTATGCCGACTGCGTTATCCCAGCCCTCGATATAAAACCAATACATTCCAGAAAGAATCGTTAAATAACCTACAAACTAGTCCTTTTGAATGTCAACTACTTCATATTTAATGACAAAGTTTGCGATACAATAATCTACGACGGCGGGCTGATAAGTTTTGCCTCCACTTAAATAGGACATGAACGGGAAAAGATATTTTAATGAAATAAAAAAAGAAATATGCCTACATCAATTATTTTCAAAGCTGCATAATTATTTTCTACAAAATCACCACACACTTCAATACACTTCCGCCAACGCTGCACTAGTTTTTGAAATTTGCGCTTAAAAAACTGGTGTTTTGTTTTTGAAGACACTTCCTCACTGCAGACTTCACTTTACCCGGCATCTTACTGTACTCACATCAACACACTGCTCACCATAAACGGCTTGCATTCGTCTGTGAATTTCAATTGGAGAAACTTTTTCCGAGGTTAAGAATTCAATAACAGCACGCTGTTTGAACCGAACGTCTGAAAACTCTTCCATTTCGACGTGCATTGGGTGAGGACTGGAAGCATCTGTGTGTTCAAGGAGTATGATGGAAGAGAGATACCATGCGACTACACAGAACCGGTTTTATCCAGATTTGTCTAATGTAAGTAAAAATATTACAGTGGAGGCAAAACTTATCAGCCCACCTACGTATATCAGATACGTGCACGGTTCACTTAAATGCAAGTCTAACCTGCACGTGTAACAGACGCCAATAATTCAGCCAAAGTTACGTTACAAATAAATCAATAAAGATATTACACGTGCCTCCACTTGACACTGTTACGATACAGACTGCTCTGTCAATTACGCGGAATACGCTAAGCAGCGCTACGGGGTTAGCAAACGTAGACCCCGCAATGGACTACAAAGAACACAGTGACATCCTCATCCCATCCGCCAACAGTATTACGGATACTAACTTGTTTGCTATTAAAAGTAAATCATTACACATTCTTGGGACAAGAAAAGATATGATCGTGAGACCACAGATTGTTCCTGTTTTCCGGCAGATGATCCCTTCTGGCCGACGTGTATGTGTCCACGCATGTAGTTCTCTAGCGCGGTGCCTTCGGACGGAATTCCAAGAAGTGGCTGCCTCATCGCACCACTGCTGTCGGGTTTTCCCGGCTTTTATTGGCACGATGGCAAAACTGCGGAAAGCTGCCATTAGCTTCGTCATGTCTGTCCATCCATCTGTCTGCACAGAACTCAGCCCCCGCCGGACGGATTTTCATGAAATCTGACATCTGAGGGTTTTTCGAAAATCTGTCAAGAAAATTCAAGGCTCCGTAGAATCGGACAAGAATACCGGGCACTTGACGTGAAGACCTATGTACATTTATGATATCTCGCTGGATTCTTCTTAGAATGAGAAATGTTTCACACAAAATTTGGAGAGAAAACCGAAACATACATTTTATAACCAACAACTTCTTTCTTAAAATCGTGCCGTTTATGAGATAACGTGGAAAAATGTACAGCCAGACTCGCCACAAATGACATAATGCCGCCCAGAAAAGATGAGATTTTCTAGCTGGATAACTACCGGGGCGCTGATAAGTCCTTAGCCCGACCAGGAAGGAAACAAGCTCGGAAGCATGTCAGGGACGTGCGATCGAGACGCGAGCTATCAACAAGTCCCCCCCCCCCCCCCC
>Ga0123355_10019359_pt1 | contig 10837 bp, 11 predicted proteins | sample TergutEmb28metaG_3_FD_89872 | JGI IMG/M metagenome (GOLD analysis project Ga0123355, IMG submission 89872) | Embiratermes neotenicus P1 segment gut microbial communities from Petit-Saut dam, French Guiana - Emb289 P1 | ecosystem: Host-associated > Arthropoda: Insects > Digestive system > Gut ...
CGAACCATTCAGTTTTAATAATGATTCAGCGTCATTATTGTTTCAAGACAGAGCGTTCATTTTCACGCAGATCGTGTCATTGTCGTTGATTGTGATATAGAGGACAATGTACCGTGTTAGGCTGTAATTGCACATTGCACGAGGTTCACACGATGTCATTGCTTCGGTTGGCAGTCATGATGTGTATGTGACGTGCGTAGAGTCATAATGGCGGAGACTGTTGTATTGTAGTTAATTTGTTGTTCTAATTGCAGGACTTTATTTTGGAACACTACAGTGAGGATGGGAGCCATTATGAAGATGCCATTGCTGAGTTCATGGACATTCGACAGGTCAGTAAACGCCAGATATCAAAATCCTGCCATATGTGATTATCCGTAGATGTAATTTAGAATTGCATATTAAAGCCTGTAGTAATTGTGTTTTTTTAACTATGACTATGTGCCATTCACAGGGTAATTATTTTATCCGACAACTATCGGTTGCCTCTTCCTGTCGGTTGTTTCATCGCATTAACGTAGCCCACCAGCCAATCGCCTGCATGTGCGGTGGAATAGCTTTGGGAAGTGACAAACGATAGTTGTCAGATAAAATAAGGACCGTGTATGGAAACACCACCACCACCACCAACAACAACAAAGAAAATATGGTGGTACAACAAGGTATTTTGAGCATATTTGCTCACGAAATTATTTTTCTCTGTTACATGACAAACAGACTTGTTCAGTTTTTCAATATGGAGTGTAATTTTATGTGTAATGTATGGATGTTCTTATACTCCATTTCTGTTGTCTTGCATGTTTATGTGTTTATTAAATACCTGCACCAACCCAGGTCGATTTTGAAGCAAAACTGGTACCTTGAACTGACTGAAGATGGAAGGTATCACACAAATTACTGGATCAATTGTCTGTAAAGTGTGCATAGCTATGTTCAGATTTGTAAGGCTGTGATTTCAATAGCTGTGTGCTGGTTTTTGTAGGGACTTCTTTGTCCTGAAAATGGAAAAATTTATAGTGGAGCATCAAACAGTTTACATGAGTATTGTGTGAAGTGTAATTCCACCAGGAAGTGTTAAAGAAAGTTCAAAAGAAAGTGTTTCCCAGGATTTGAGATTGCACTAAAAACACTATTTACAATCTGTCAATAAAACAGGAATAACTGGCAAGTTGACAGACAGGAAATCGAAATGTTAACATGGAGTATTCACACAAGAAATGTTGGATGATGTCAGAAATAGGCTTAAACTTCTTTTTAAGCCTTTCAAACAGGGCTAATGTAACAGGGACTTGGCTGTTCTTGCATTGAAGAATTGAGCCTGTTATGGCAGGTTTCATTTAAGGTTGAGAGTTCTGGGACATCACCTTGTTTAGATTGGTATATAGTCACATTCTGAAGACACAGGTTTCTCAGAAACATCAATAACTATATAACAATATACATAGGTGTTATATCCCAGGACATTAGAATCTTCAGAATCTTGTATCATAGTTTCCTTGTTCAAGGAGTGGATTGTACGTGTAGTGTTAATGAACTGTACTGGTGAGTGAATCACTTTCATTGCTTTGAGAATGTAATAAAAGTCTGTACAATAGTGAAGAAAAGAAGCAGTGACATTTTCCATTAACACTGCCATGGCAATGAAACCTAGACCAGTTCCGTCAAGTAGTATAGAAATCTTTGTGTTGTTAGTCAAGCGTGAAGTTCTTCTGCCGTCAGCACAGTAAACTGCCATGAAGAACTGATTGACACTTTAAATGCTGAGAATTTTGTTCAGCAAAATACTGGCTGTTAAATTTCAGAGATTGTTAATTTACTGTTTGTTGTTTTTGTGGGTGCAGGTCCTTCGGAAGTAATCATCACAGTCCGTCCTAGGTCAAGTCCATAGCTTCTTCCAAAGCAAGTTCTCCACAGTGTGCAATATAGTGCTTCCTGTTTCAGTTTCCAGTATCTTCTCATTTCCTAAGGTCATTCAGTAGCTGCTTACATCATCTTCCTCGTCATACCATCCCTTCTATTTTTCCTTCAACAATGTGTTCTAGATGGCAGTTCCTATGCAAGATGTGACCAATCCAGTTAACCTTTCTTCTTTTCATTGTATGTAGGAAGTTTCTGTCCTCCATGACTCTTTGTGATACTTATTCATTTTTCACACGATCAGTCCAACTGATCTTTGCCTTCCTTCTCCAACAGCACATTTTAAAACTTTAAAGGTATTTTTCGTCTACTTTCCGAAGTGTCCCATGTTTCAGCATCATACAAAGCTGTGCTCCAAATGCAGCATTTCATTAGTTTCTTCCTTACATTTACCTCCAGTTTGCTGGTGAAAAGCTTCTTCTTCTTTTTGAATGCTGCTTTTGCCATGTCAATCCTGAATTTATTTCCACATGTATATCCTGCATCATTATCTCGAAAGGACACTCAGAAATATTAACCTCTGTTTCCAGGCAATGCGGACACCTCTGCGGGACAGTTCAGGTGTTGCGCTGTTGTTCCAATATTATAACCAACTCTACTTTGTAGAGAGAAGGTTCTTCCCTCCTGACCGGAGTCTTGGAATCTATTTCGAATGGTGAGTAGTGTTGCTGGTTGGCTATGATGTTGTTATTACTCTAGGATATTGGGGTGGTCTGCATTGAGATACCATTCATACCAAGTTTTGTGTAAATCAGTGTGCTGTTTCAAAAGCTGAATTTGAGGGGCAGACAGTTATAGACGGTATTGACCTCGTCTACTTCCATTGTAGGAGGTAGGTTCTTTAATTGTAGGAAAGCAGTTGCTGGTATTTTGTGTAGGTAGACCTGTACATGAGCTCTGTGCTCTTCTGGGATTTCATGCATCATATAATAGCAGTTTGTTACAAAGTACCATTCTACACTGCATAAAATCCCAAAAGAGCAGTTTTCCTTCACACAGTGGTGGATACCTGAAATCACACATAGACTTGTAGATCTTGAGCCTTGAAGTATTGGATCTATGTTTTCTTGTGAAGAGTATGTTATTGCACTGTAAGCAATTACATATTTTAAATTGTTACACACTGCTGACAGTTTCTCATCATTTTTGTAACAAAATTGTAATATATGCGCACATTACTCTGTGACATATGGTTGTTCAAAAACATGTTTTTGTGTTACTGTATATTAGTAAAGGAAAGTGTAAAAGGAACATGGAATCAAAATAATTAACATAATTCAGTGTGGAAGATTATTTTATTAGTACTCAAGGACAACCATGGCAAATATCAGTCTTAGAGGCTTTGAGATTCATGACAGGATCCTGTGTTAAATGAAACATGTATTCTGCTCAGGTATGATTCCCTGACTGGTGTACCTAGCTGTCAGCGTACCGTGGCATTTGAGAAAGCTTGTGTACTGTTCAACATGGGTGCAGTGTACACACAGATTGGAGCAAAGCAGGATCGCCTGAATCCCAAAGGACTAGATAGTGCCGTAGATAGTTTCTTACGAGCTGCCGGGACGTTTCGTTATATCTATGAGAATTTCACCAATGCACCCAGCATGGACCTTGGACCAGATATGCTGGATATGCTTTCACAACTAATGCTGGTCAGTCACATTCATGTATACTGATTATTGGTTTAATGCAATGTGTGTGAAAATATTGGAAATAATTATTTATTTTCAAGTACATTTTCTGTCTGGGACATTGACATGTCAGTACCTGCATGTATCTTCCAAGATAGCAGCACTCATGATTCATGGCTTAGATGTCTTGGGTTCAGATCTATCCAGGTTGAAGTCACAACTACGTATTTCCATATCCTTTCCAATTCATTATTCACTAATCATATTGACATATGATGTTCTGTGTTACATAACCGTAGCTACCAATGGAATATTTTAATGAACCATAAATAATATAGAGTAACCATACTTATATTCCAGCAACTGTATTATAATTAGATACAGTAATATACAACAAACATTCGGTAATCCTCCTACATGTTTCAGCCTATTTCATTTATCGACGTGAAGTATGCAACAAAAAAGAATACAGTAATGGCTAGTTGTGTTATAGATGTACAATACTAAAGTAAAAATACTACTATTATTGTACATTCTAGATATAATGAGCTATTATCGTATTTTTTCCTTGTTGCCCGCTTCCCTGAAGATGTTTGAAATAAGTTGAAACATGTAGGAGGATTACCACATGTTTTTTATGTAATTATAGTGTGGTTGTTGGAATATATATATATATATATATAGTGACTTGTCTTACTGCTCAGTGCATGGATAATTTTAATGTAACATACAGTGAATTTATGAACAAACTACATGTTCAACAAATCAGTGAATTTAAGTGAGAATGCAGTAAGAATGTATCAGAGGTGAAGGGCTCACAAAACTGTGAAATTAAAACATTCAATAATTTGTTGGCTGTTGTGAACAGAAGTACAGGTTATGTGAACCCCTGTTCACAAACAAAATCTGTGCTATGACCATATTTGTTTTTAAGTAATATTTTTTTGTGCATTTTAACTACTGTATGAATGTCAGCTGATGTGTACAATAGAAGTCTCATGACCAGAATGACACTTAATTACACCTTAAGTGAGGTTATTTCTTAATTGTTTCTGTTAGCTGTGAAAATATGCTGTGTAAATAAATGTAAATTGAGTAGACATTGAGGATATTGGTTGCATTCTTGCTTCCATCTTTGATTAATTTGTAGAGACAGAATCTTTAGGAGTAAATTAAGTTAAATTCTGTACACATGAAATTTATGATATATTCTTATAGTAAAACCAACTAGGTGCACTAATATCTCAGATTTATTTTTGGAATAAAACTCTGCATGTTTCGGACAGTTCCTTTGTCCATCATCAGGAGTTTTTCACTGTACACACAGCAAACCTCTATGACATATACCATTGCTGTGTGTACAGTGAAAAACTCCTGGTGATGGACAGAGGAACTGTCCCAAACATGTAGAGTTTTATTCCAAAAATAAATTTCAGAAATTAGTGCATCTAGTTGGTTTTATTATAAGAATTTATCACGATGCACGGTCACCTGAATGTCAAATTTATGACATATGTTAACTTTATTATTATTTCCAGGCTCAGGCTCGTGAATGCCTATTTGAGAAACTTGAACTGCAGTCACGTGAACGGAGGGATCTGGATGTGTGTTTGGATCTTGCCCAGGAGGCAGCACAGGTCAGTGTTGCAAAAAAATATTCTTACTTCAAATAAGAGCTAGATCTGGCCTTCCAGGCACCTTCTGTTACAGCTGTCTTATAAACATTCTTTATTTTCAGCACTGTTCATGCTGTACTAACATGAGAATGTCTTCATAGGCATGTTATTCCTGTTTTTTTCAGAGTCTAAATTCATAGTTAACGTGGTTTCCCCCGAGAACTCTTACCTTTAGACTCAGCTATTTCTTCCAGCTCTAACAGCCCTGTCCTGTGTCATGCATAATGTCATTCATGTGTTCATTTCTTTATTTGTTCACCCATTCTTCTGCATATATAAGGAGAAAAGAAAAGATACAAATTCACAGTCAAAACACAATCTACCAGAGTGAAAAATTTTGTTTGTCTCAACTCAACTTTATCTGTGTGCAATCCAGCTTTTGTGACTAAATACAACTTTGTCTGTGACTTTGCATCTTTTCTTTCGTCCTTATATGTGTATAATTAAAACACAATGGGGATGTCTTGTATAAACAACCCATTCATCTGTTGGGTCCTAAGTACTGTGGTCAAGTGAGAAGCGCTCATGTTCTCAATGACCCCGTTGAGAATCGAACTTGCAGCCTTTCCAGCTTGTAGTGCAGTTCCTCAACCAACTGCACCACCACACACCCCATGTTACAGGCCATTAGAGAATTGCATTTTAGTAACTTTATGTAAAAATGTAAGTGTTCTGTGTCAACAGGTAGAGGACGTGTACAGTACGGTGCATTCCCTTATATCATCTGCACCAGTCAAAGACTATGTTCCCTATTCATGGGTGTCCCTGGTTTTGGTGAAACGGGAACATTATTCAGCACTGGCGCACCACTATGTTGCAGTTGGTATTTTGAGTCAGGAACTGAAGCAGTTCAGTAAGCAGATTAAGGAAACGCTTCAGTATCTCCATGGATATTCTGACCCAAAGACACAGCTAGAAATACGGGTCCCACAAGATGATGCAGAAAGAAAGTTATTAGGTGAGTACTGTCTATTACCAGTGCAGAGAAATGCTTAACTCTAAGGAATGTATAATGTCCACATAAGATGTATGAAATGAGTAGGTAATGAGGTCATGTCCATATTTGTCAATGTCTGTTGGTCCAAAGGCGTTGCCATTGCATTGAATCTTGTATCATAGCTATTACGCGTGTTAGATTTGTGCAGAACAAAGTGCATTAGGACAGGTTTTTCTCTGATTTTTATGTATTTGAACAATGTAAATAAAAACCATTTCATATAATATATATGTATTTAGTCATTTATTTTGAACCTTGGACATTTGCGTGTGTACGTTTCGGGGCCCAGTTGCCTTTACCTTCACATTCCACAAAACCAAGCCCTTCACATTATATTTTTCATATCCATGGTAAAGTTCAAGAATATGGCCCTCATGTTGAAACAATAGATTACTTTAGCACATGGTACGACAAAAATCGATACATGTGGAACCTGAGTGCAGAGCTCCAGGAGTAGGTCTGCTTCATTGTTCTGTTGGCAGCAGTGGACCCTCAGTGCAATGTGGAAACTGTTAAAACAAAAATCATTCTATTCTTGCGTAAGTCTTCATTTCACTTCACATGTTATTAAGAAGAAGTCTCTCATTTCAGGTCGCGCTCATTTGCGCGAAGCCCTGCTGAGGCACGAAGAAAGCCAGCGACTACACCGAATGTGCAGGGAGCTCAAGGGTAAGGCAGCACTTGCAGGAGTGCTGAAGAAGTCTCACAGCCGAGCCCTGGAAGCTTATTCATCTGCAGAGGAGGAAGATGATTTCCGAGAGCTGCTTGACCCTCCAGACATTCTAGGTACCAGCATATGTTGTGTGTGTGTGTGTGTGTGTGTGTGTACATATAAAATAAGACTATATCTAAAAAACTAAAATTAAGACTAAAAAACGTAATAATAGACAAAACGTTAACATATGCATCAGAAACCTGGATACTAACAAAGAGAGATAGAAAGCAAATAAACATTTGTGAAAGGAAAGTGTATAGAAAAGTTCCAGGCCTGGCATATGACAATGGAAAAGAAAATTGGGGGATATTAACTGATAAAGAATTTATGCAGTTGTTAAAATTTGGAAGCAACAAGGCTGACCAAGAAATAGATGGCAAGATGAAGTGAGGGGGGATGGAAGACTAGTTGGTGGGAAAGGCTGGAAGGAAATGGTATGTAACAGAGAGGAATGGTAGAAGCTCCTGAGAATGGCAAGGAATTGTCACATTCTGCACATGCCAATGGAATGAATGATATATACATATATATATATATAATTATTTCACAAAGATCAGCACAAAAGAGAACCTGTATCTGAGTGAACAGTACATGTTATCGCTGTGAAATGTCAGATATCTCATGCTGATTACCACAGCTTGGATCTTGCTTATTCTTGAAGTATAATAATGTGGCAAGCAAATTCAATGTGTAGGTGTACTGTTAAATGTTTCAGCATCCACCAAATTCCAGCTGTCGCTGACACCGCCAGACTTCTCTCAGTTCCGCGTAGAAGATCTGTTTCGGTCTCTTGGACCAGTAGCCATCTTTTCAGCAAAGCATCATTGGACAGCACCAAGATCTGTTCAGTTGCAAAGGCTTGGTGGTGGTGAAGGATTTGGATTCTCAGTTCGTGGTGATGGTCCCGTTATAGTGGCTGGAGTTGATCAAGGAAGCCTTGCCGACGTAGGTTTCCCAGCTGATGTGTAAATAATGCATGGGATTCTCCATAAATTGGAAAAGCTTCATGGTGAAGGCCACTTGGCAGACTTAATCTGAGAAGAGAACGTAATATGAACAAGATCTTATAGGTGCAAGTGATGAAGATGCAGTCTGAGTTAAGCTAGCTGTGGGGTCTAATGGTAGCTTTTATGATAGTCATCATGAATCTTTGTATACCAAAGCACAGAATGTTACTGTTGGCTTCTAATAGCAGAACTGTAATGTGACAAAATTAAATGTCCGTAATCTGGATTCATTTGTGTTTTTAAGTTTTAGGTATTTTTTTTTAATGTAGAATTTGAAGTTTTGACATTAACATGGCACTGGGCCAACATTGAGTCACTCCAATTTGCCATGACCAAATTTATTTTTTTAATGAGTAATTTTAATATTATAATTGTATTTTCATCTTGATCTTACAAGTTTTAACAGTCTATAGATTTCTGCATCCAGACTACATGTTTCTTGCTTCTACGTTGCCACCTATATGTCCAGCCATCACATTCTGTGTCATTTCATTCACCTAGAATTTCATATGCCAAGTTTATTTGTATGTCAGTTTCTCCACTTTTCACTCGTGTTCATCTTTCTTAGACCCAAAGATTATCTTTAACAGTTTAGCTACATTTACTGTCATCTTTTGTTTTTCCACGTTGTCATAAAATGTGCACACTTATAGTCAAAGTAATTAATCCGTAGTGAGGGTTGTTTGACCGTGCATCTTCCTCATGAAATAATGTGGAATGCTAACTTGATGCAGCAAGGTAATTTTATTGATATATCCTTAGCTCGACATGTTTCGGGTACATACGCCCATCATCAGCAGCATCAGATGATGAGTTGCAGCATATGGTTTTCTGCACCGAGTTTTTGGATGGGTGGTGGTCTTGAGAGCCGCTCCTTAATCCGTAGTGCTCTACAAAATATAATGGTGACAGACTGTGCATTGAATAATAACAAAATCAAGGAAAGAGTGAAATTACATTAACCTGTTTTCTCTTGCATTTAGTTTGGAGGAATGAAGGAAGGAGACTTCATAGTAGCAATTGGTGACAAAGATGTCAAGTGGTCGCCACATGAAGATGTTGTAAAGCTAATAAAAGATGCTGGAGACACGCTGAGCCTTAAGCTTGTTACACCTATGGACAGAAATTATCTTAAGGTATGGAATGATTGGCAGTTCATTAATTTAGAACCCTTTAATGTATAAGGTTTCTGTTCACGTACCAGGCTGCAGGGAGCAGATTTATCTGAACAGTTTCAAATTTGGTCAACAATGTATCATTCATAGTCCATCTACAAAGTTTTAGGACTGATTTTTTTCAAATAATACTACCTGCGTTATCTAATGGCCACTGCTGGTACTGATTACTCTCATGTCTGAACTTCACATCCAACAAGACTGCAGTTGTCCTGATGTTGTAAGTTTTAATGTATCTAAGTAACTTCTCATTGCATAATAACCCAGAAGAATGTAGTTCCCAACCCTCATTTTCTGTCCTTGCTTGTCTGCAAATCACAGTATTATAAATTATGTGACCTTCTTCCAGCCAGTGTACTTTACCACCCCAATTGTTTATTTTTTAGTGCCAATTTCTCACTCATCATTCATTTTACTAGTACTTTGTTACTGCCTTACTAGACTTCTCACATTTACCTCCTGACTCTACTCTTTTGGTTCCACCCCTCACCTCTGGAGTTTCATCATCATGCAATACTGATAACTTTTAATCACTTCGCTTTCCCTCCCCCAATTTCTCACATATCAGAATCTGGTCATTCTTTTTTCCTTTCTTGGTAGGTCCAGATGTAACTCAGCTTCTCTCATCTCCCTTTCCAATCTCCTTGCCCCCACCAATTCTGGCATATTAAATTTTAATTCCAGCTCCCATTCTCTGATTAGAAACATGTCCATTCTTTAGTGCTGCCAGAACTTAACTCCACTCGTGAAAACTGGCATGCAGTCATTTGCAAATCTTTCACTGCCACTTTTTTCTGAGTCCCTTAACACTTCCAACCATAGTTGGTCTGCCAGCATCGATGAGAACCATGACGATTTCATGTATGAAGCAGCAGTGCTGTCTCTGCACATAGTAGAGTCCTTGCATAGCTTGGTGGACCCTCAAGAGCTCTACTGGTGGCAGCACCATTGCTGGTTGCCAGGGAGGTTTTGAGTGAGTTGCTAGACAAAGACCTTGGTCCTTCATGGTGGGAATGGTGCAAGGGGGTAATGACCCTAAAGTAGCTTCTTTTGAGAATCTTTTAACAAGGGTAGCAAGATGGAACTATATTAGGGACCAGTTAAGCGGCACAGTTGAGTTAAGGCACAAATATGTCTGTAATATTGCAGAAGATAAGGCAGATGCTTTATGAGATTTGGTGGTGAATCGTGTAGTGACTTCAGTGGTCATGTTAAATACACAGTTTCTTATAAATGTACTGGTGTTTCCAGCAACCAAAAGGTGGACCAAAAGGCTCAGTTTCAACTAGCAGCAGTTCAAGCTCAGGGGTATCGAGTGGACAGCCCAGCCCAGCAGGCAGTGTAACCAGCCATCACCAACACAAGAAACTAACATGGAACCCATTTAGGAGAGCATCTGGTCCACGAGACTCCAAGGACCAGGGCTACGATACAAACGTCATCTTAAGATAAAGGCAACATTAGTCATCATGATTTTAGCCAAAGACAAAGAAGACCGTTAGCATTGTCTGACAGTCATTGTCATTATTGCTGTTCCAATGGTTGCAGGGATTAAGGAGTGATGAACGTGTTTCAAAACAGCACTTGTATAAAGTAATAATTAATGGAAAACATTTTTATGATTATTCATCACTGTATATCTCAGCCATATACTTTCTTTGAATATGTACATAGATACATACATACACACACATATATATATATATATATATATATATA
>Ga0123355_10019360_pt1 | contig 10837 bp, 8 predicted proteins | sample TergutEmb28metaG_3_FD_89872 | JGI IMG/M metagenome (GOLD analysis project Ga0123355, IMG submission 89872) | Embiratermes neotenicus P1 segment gut microbial communities from Petit-Saut dam, French Guiana - Emb289 P1 | ecosystem: Host-associated > Arthropoda: Insects > Digestive system > Gut ...
GATAACCATGAATAAGGCCGTAAAATTTGTAATAATGGATTTCATTTCACTTAAAACAGAGTTTGCAATAAAGCATATGATTATGCTTGTTGTGCTGTCTATTCTTGGTTTCAATAACATGGGTGTGTACGGCATTGCATTAAGTTTCGTGCCACTGATTGGCATAATAATATCTTACCCCTTTGCAATGGGATATGACGGGCTTGATAGCCTCTATGCATCACTATCCATAACTCGCAAAACGGTTGTGAGCGGCAGGTATCTGTTTGCCTTATTTGCAAGTGCCGCCGCTGCAATTGTTTATTTTTTGGTGGGCATTGCCGTAGCGAGTATACTCGGCAGCGAAATAAATCTACTTTCCTATTTGGCAATATTGATAGGTGCGTTTTTTGTAGCCAGTGTGACAAATGCTGTCGCTATTCCTCTTATGTTCAAAATTGGGTTTAAGCAAGCCAGGACAATAATATCGTTATTGCCAATGGGTCTTATGCTGGCAGTAATGCTCCTTGTAAACTTTCAAGAAGGTGAGTCGCACTATATTGTTGAAAACGTGTCATATAATATGAATGCGTCCATGTTTGGTGCGGGGACATTTGCGCCGGTGGTCTTGGGTGTTGCAGTATGTGTCCTTGTTTTTTTCGGGTCATATGTATTGTCGTTGAAGTTTTACCAACAGCGAGATTTTTAGTGAGGTATATATTACAAATTCTATTTTAGTGAGGTGTTACCATGAAAAAGCTTATTACACTCGTACTCTTATTTGCTTTGCTGGCATTGACATTCACCGCCTGCAACGAAGAAGAAATTGACCCATGCCCATTTGCCCTGCATGAGCATGTTTGGGAAAGCGGGCGAAATCGTGAATGGGAAGATGATATCATTGCCATTGCATACTATCTATTTTACAGCCCTAGGCTAACGCCAAGGTGGGAAGAAATGTACGAGCATTTTGATGAAGAACTGCAGGCATACACTATCCATAGGATAAATACGCTGGTATACAATATACCAAACCTTACTGACCGTGAAATCCAGTTCTCTTTAGTAGAAATTTTTGCAATGTTTGGTGACTCTCTAACGGCAGCGTTTCCTAATTATGGAGGCATTTTCCCGATTATGTTCTTTGCGTTAAATGATGGCTTTTACGTACACGATACAATAGTGGAGTATGAGCATCTTTTGTCTAGCAGGTTATTAGCTATCAATGGCATTGACATTGATGAAATTACATTCCGCTTTAATAGAATTATATCTCAAAGCAGCACGTACCGATTGCGGCAAGAAATGATGCAAGGAGATATGAATTGTGACTATCGGCTCGAATTTTTAGGCATTACCGATGGTACTGGCATGGCAGAGTTTACACTCATGGGGATAGATGGCACAGTAAGCACCTACATTATATCAACCGTAGACAGTTTCGAAAGTTTTACCAACTCCGACCGTGTTGAACTTGACCGTAACGTTCTCTTGTTATGGTCACGCCCAGGGGAAACCTACTGGTCAGAAGATTTCCCGGAGTATAACTTTGTGTACTTCCGCTTACACGACTTCCACCCACCCGGCGGGCGCATAACCTACCTACGGAATGTCTTACGCCGGATAGATAATTTCCCGCTGGAGGAAGCCGTTGACCGTCTGGTTATAGATCTGCGCCGTAACCCCGGTTTTGGCAACCAAATAACACAGTTTAATATGTTTGACGAAACCGATAAACTAGAAACGATATATATTCTAATAGACAACAGAACCGGCTATGCGGCAAGCATGTTTGCATACTTTATACGCAAAAGCGTTGACGCAGATGTTATTTTTGTAGGAGAACCAACAGGCTCACCGGAGTTTTTTGCGTCTCATACTATGAGAATACCGTTCAATACTCAACTAACAAATATATCTGATAGCCACAGGACCGAGGATTTATTGATGATCGTTGCTACAGGCTTCTTTATCCCACCAACCAGTGACCGCACGAATGTTGCACTTTATCCAGACTACTTTATCCCCTTAACTATAGAAGATTTGATCGCCGGCCGTGACCCTGTGCTGGAATTTATTAAATCACGCAGGTAGGGTGGTGTGAACGCAAATGAAAATCTTCACCCTCTGCAAAAAATACCTCCTTGCCCACAAATACATGCTATCCGCCTATATCCTCATAATCTTAGCCACTTCCACCATAGGCATTCTATCCCCCTACATTATAGGTAGCTTCCTGGACGCCCTTATAGAGGGCGGCGATATTTCCGTTATCTTACGCTTCTGCGCTATCTTTGGCGGGCTTAGCATTATCAAAATTCTAAAGGGCTATGTAACCGCAATAATGAACACAAAAATGCAGTGCCGTATGGGGCATAGTTTTAATATGCACACCATGCGGCATTTGCAAAACCAATCGCTAACCCAAACCGGCAAACACGACAGCGCATACCTTAGCCAGCGGGTGGGTACGGATACAGCCAGTCTCATCGGCTTTTGTGTTGGCATTTTGCAGAGCATTATCACAAATGTAATTATGCTGGTCGCACCCTTTATTATTTTGCTAACCCTGCACAGGGGTATTGCAATGATATTGCTCAGCTTTTTGGTGGCTTATTTTGTGTTGTATTTTGCGTTCCGAAACAAGTTGTACAATGCGAGTTTAGCTTTCAAAGAGGCGCAAAGCAAATTTGCTGCCCGCTTATACGAGCAAGTGAAGTACATAAAACAGGTGAAAAGTTAATGCCATCCAACCGGAAATTAACCAGCGGGCAAATGATGGCTTTATCAATTTTTTGGACAAGACTATCCACAACCAAAAAGTGAATTATTTGTATAGCGGCTTGGATGGTTTTGTTTCTACCGTGGCGCAAATTGTACTGTTTGTGGCCGGTGGTTTACAGGTGCTTAACGGTAATTTTACCATTGGCATGTTCACGATATTTTCCAGCTATTTTGGCATGATGCTGGGCGCGAGCCGTTACTTTTTTAGCATTGGCGCAGCATACCAAAACACGCTTGCGGCATACGACAGGATAACAGAAATTTTTGCCCAGCCGGTGGAAACTAACGGTACTATGGTGATAGACGATATCAGCAGAATAGAGTTGCACAATGTAGGTTTTTCGTATGGGGACAAAAACGTAGTGCGTGGTTTTAATGCTACATTCGAAAAAGGCAAATTATACGGCATATCCGGTGCAAACGGTGCGGGCAAAAGTACAATTATTAGCCTTATACTGGGCATGTATGTAGATGAATTTAGCGGGCGCATTTCATATAACGGCGTTGACATTCGTGAAATAGACATGACCCACGCACGCCGCAATTTAATTGGCTTTGCAGAGCAAGAGCCTGTGCTGGTTGAAGAACTTGACGAACAGAACGCAAATGCTTTCGGCAATTCCGGCCTTTCTGGTGGCGAGAAGCAAAAGATTGCAATACAAAAAGCACTTGCCAAAAATCCGGCAGTGCTTATATTAGACGAACCGACAAGCGCATTGGATAATGAAGCGGCAAGGCGGCTTGTAGAGCAGTTGCAAGAACTAAAGCAGGATAGGATTGTTATTGTAATAACTCATGACGAATTTTTTAAGCAGGAATGCGATGTGGTGGTAAGGTTGTAATACAGGCGTTACCCTTCCGCCCTATACCGCTCCTTAAAGCCTTTTAATATCCCCGTCAATTCGGCCTGATATTCCCTTGTGCGGCCCAAGCCTTTTTTAATGCGTGCGTTTTCCAGCCGAACACGGTCATTCTCCGGTGCAAGTTTTAGCGCATGGGCTATGGCCTGTTCCGCCATTTGCCAATCGTAATCTTTGCGGTAGTATTCCGCCAATTTTGCCCACATGCCGGGGGTATTTGCGCCGCCGGCATCGGTAGCACGGCGCATGCAGCGCAGTGCCGCAGATGTGTCATTTGCGGCAGCATGTATTTCCGCTTCTTTTACATAGTAGTTTGCATCCTTAACCGGCACAGTTGCAAGTGCGGCCAGTGCCTTGTCGTATTGTCGCATGGCAGTATGGGCATTTGCAACCTGGTAGGTATAGTGGGGTGTTTTCGGGTCCAGCGCAGCGGCTTTTTCGTAATATTCCAATGCCGTGGCGTAATTTTTTTGTTCGAAGGCACTAAGGCCGTACAAGAATGGGATATCGGCACTACCCGGTGCAAGTTCGGTGGCTTTTGCAAGTGCTTGGCCGGCCTTATTGTATTGCCCGGCAAGAATTGCAGCCTCTATATAATGAAACAACACACTCATATTTTCCGGCTCTAGGGTACGGGCACGGGTTAAATGATGCATGGCATCTTGCGGTAGGGCAAGTTGCATATGCGCCACGGCAATGTTATTTAGCAGTGCAGCATTTTCTTCAAATTGCAATGCTCGTTTGTATAACGGTAATGCCTTGGAAGGCTCGCCACGGTTCACGAGATAATCTGCCCGTTCTTTCAGCTTTTCCCATTCCAGCCTTTGTTCCCATGCTTGCAAAGTGGTTTTTATATCACTAATTTCAGTAGCATTGAAATACTCCACTACCTGCAAAAAGTCCAAGATGCGCTTGGTAAACCGCTTTTCCCGGGAAATATCCTTGAGTTTTGACGCAATATAAGAAAGCCCCAATTCCGCAACCCATGCAATCATGGTCTCGGAAAGGAAATCGTCCACAGACTCCCGCCAGTAGTGGAACACATGATACAAAGCCTCTTCGAATGTGTAGACACGTATGCCGGTAGAGCGGAATATAAACGGTGTTTCGTTATGTTGTTGGGACACGGCAAATTGCAGCATAATGGCCTCCTTATGCGTCAATTGTATCACATTTTTGTAATATGCGCCAATCAAGGGTAGGAGATAACACCCCGCCTATGCCTTGTGAACGGTTCGCTAATTGCGCACGGGAAACGTTCGCCGGCAGACGGGAAGCGTTCGCTTTGCTCACTGTCCGCAGGCTCACTGTGCGCCTATCGCTCACCACAAGGCACTTCACGGCGTGGTGTTATTCTGAATTCTTAATTGGCGCAATATGGTCAGCCCTGTCTAAAAACTGCAAGCGGTGCGAAATAGAAACGACAGTGAGTTTATAGCGGTGCATCAGCTCATGTACATTTTCCATTATAAGCGCTTCCGTTACGGTATCTACATTGGCTGTTACTTCGTCCAGCAGCAGTACCTTGCTGCCACGCAATAGCCCCATTGCCAGGCACAGCCGCTGCTTTTCCCCACCGGAAAGCAGCAAGCCTCCCTCGCCCACCAGGGTGTCCAACCCGCTTGGCAAACTGCGTACAAATTCTGCCAAGCCTACTTGGTATATTGCGTCATTAATTTGCGCATTGGTGGCGGTGGGGTTAATAAGCAACAGGTTATCCTTTAATGTACCGGGGAACAGAAACAGATCTTGCGAAACTTTTGTTATATGCATCCGTAGGCTGGCTGTACAAATGCTTTGCAGTTCTTTACCATCTATGGTTATGCGGCCTGTATAGCCGTCGTACAGTTTTAGTAAAAGGTCGAATACAGTCGTCTTGCCTGCCCCGCTTTTGCCTACAATGCCAACCCATTTGCCCTGTTGCAGTTCCAAATTCAAGCCATTAAGCACCGCACCACGTTCCGGGTCGTAGGCGAAAGTCACATTTTCAAACACAATTTTATTTTCAAATGAAAACTCCCTGCCACTTTCACATGAAACAGACATAGTCAGTATTTCAAAAAATTTATCATATTGGCCAAGCTGTTGCGCAAACCGGAAGTTTGTACTCGCCGCTGCTTTTATAGACTGGAAGAAAAGCGGAAGATACCCAAGCAGGAGTATTAGCATACCAAGCGTTGCCGTGCCATTTATCACAAAAATGGCAGACATGGCAAAAACCACGCCCGTAAACAGGTTATCGACTAAGTTGTCTGTCCAGTTGCCATTCAAATTGTCTATGGCGGCGGTTTTGCTCCAAATTTTTACGGTATCGTTATTGACGGCGGTAAGTTTTGCGACTTGGGCGTTCTCCAGCATCATAGTTTTTACAAATTTTATCCCGGTAAATGTGCCGGTTATTATCTGGCTCATTTTTGCGTTGTTTTCCATTATCTGCTTCACGCATTTTTCCATCATGCGGGCAAATTGGCGGCTGGGCAGTATGCTAATGGGGATGTAAAGCAATAGGCCAATGGCAACGAGTGGGCTTTCTGCAAAAATTAATACATACACCACCACGCCGCCAAGCAAACCAGCAAACAGCCTGGGGATATCCATTAGCCAAAAACTTACATACCCCATTGCCTCGCTTTTGCAATGTGCTGCCACTTCTGCCGAGTTGTTTTGGTCAAAATACGACACGGGCTGTCGCATTATACGCTCGAAAGCTTGAATAATAAGCATAGCACCCATGTTGCGTGACACCACGGTAATTATATAGTTGTACAGTGTGATAAGTAGGGTGGAAATTATAGGGAGTGCCACAAAGAACACTACAGTCGTCACGGCGCCACGCAGGTTGCCGTTAGGAATATGCCGGTCGATAATGCCCCGCATTAATAGTGGCGGCACCAGTGCCAGCAGTTGTATGCCCAATGCAAATGCGAAAGATACCGTTACATAAAATTTGAAGCCATGTAGATGAGACATTACAATTTTGCGTACTTGCTTTTCGTTGGACATGCAAAATACCTCCTTGTTAGAGCATAGAGGGCGGCGTCCCCGACACCCCGAAATTTCAACTGGTTGAATTCTCTTACCAGTTGAATTATGCTATAATTCAATCTCCAGCACAATAACGCACTAAGTTAGTTACCACCACGGTAATTCAACCGCCAATTGAAAAAAGGAGCCGGATATGATAATCAACCCCAAATATGTAGGCAAACAAATTTCCAGCATCCGCAAAGCCAAAAACCTAACCCAAGCAAACCTTGCCGCACGGCTCCATATTTCGTACCAAGCCGTTTCTAAATGGGAAAGAGGCGAAACCCTGCCCGACATCGCAACTCTTTCTGCTTTAGCCGGCGTGCTGGAAACTACTATAGACAACTTGCTGCACGGCGGGCAAAAAGCCGCCGAATTCAAAGGCAAATGCGCCGCAAAAGATGTAGTACAGGCTATCAACTGCCTAGAGCGAGTCGGCTTTCTTATAGGCCGGAACAATGGCTTCTACCGTATGATAATAGACAGCTTGGACGAAAAAATGGGTAACGACACCCATGCCATGCTTGCCGACGACTTTATGCGGGAGGCCTTACTGGCGGAAATTATCATACAGGGCATGATGGCAGGCTATTATTTCGACCTTACCGAGGTGCGGGCGCAGTTTAAGCACGAGAAATGGTATAATACGGTTTGCGAGTATGCAAAACGGTATGAGATTATATAGACTTAACTGATACAATTAATTGAGTCTTGTCAAATAATCCACATGTATTTTGCGGAGTAGTTTTTCTTGTGCTATAATTTCGTCAAGCGTATAGGAAGGGAGCCGGTACGATGCCAAGTATGTATTCAAATATTGTAATTTCATGGGTACGCAGGAGGAAAAGGTTATCGCAAGAAAGGTTATTGGGTGTCACAAACATTTCACGGGAAAGTGTGTCACGCATAGAGCGTAACTTCCAAACGCCCTCGGTAGAAACCATGCATAAGCTGTTAGATACCATGGACATGTCACTACAAGACTTCCACTATCCTCTTTTGGAAAACTTAACGCCTATGTTCATGCAGCTGCGTGACGAGCTGTTGTACAACTTACGGCACGCCGCAGAAAACTACACCGCAATGCAAAGGGCGGAGGACATAATCCGGCAGCTTGAGGGTACAGGTAATTTTAATGAAACCGTAAACCTGCAATTTATTTTGTCTTGCAAAATTACACTTCGTATGGCACAAGACTATTGCCCGGACGAAGTCATGACCTTGATAGATGAAGCCCTATATATAACCTACCCGGAATTTGACGAAAACAACTTCGAGGGTGATGTACTGCTTTTTGAAGAAATGAACTTATTGCACGCCAAGGCGCAAATTTACAAGAAAGACGGCAAATTGCAAGATGCTATAAAATTGCTAACCCATACCCTAAAGGGCGTAGACCGCTTGCCCTCTGATGATAGAGACAAGGAGCAAAAGCAAGCCCCAATAATGCTAACCCTTGTGGAATGCTATATGCAGGAAGGCGACTATGCACAGGCACTGCAAATATGTAAAGAGGGATGCGAACTTAGCAGGAAGTATAACAAAAGTTTTAACCTGCCGGACTTTGCAGGACATATGGCTACTTGCTTAATGCAAATAGAGGAAACAGCCGAGGCCGCAAGCAATGCAAGGCGGGCATACTTTGGCTATATAATGCAAAGACGCAATGCAAAGGCTGCGGAGTTTTTGCAGTATGCAGATAGTAAACTGGGTGTGAAAATTAAAACCTATGGCACAGATACCTTACAGCTACCTTTGTCGCAGCCACAATTTGACTATGGCAGCGCCTTTTACTACAACAAAAAAAGGGATGAAATAGAAGTAGACGACCTGAATTCGCTAATGGGGAACATGATAGGTGTTTTTAGAGATGACGCAGACTTGAAACCAATGCAATTATGTGCAGGCATTTGCAGTGTAGATAAGTTTCTTAAAACTGAAAATGGAGAACGCAAGGGCAACGTGTTTGAGCTGGAAGCCCTTATGTGGCGGCTAGGTAGAGATATAGACAAATACTTTAATACCTTACCAAACTACGATGACTTTATGCTAAAGCAAAAGCGGGACGCCGCAAACGCCTTGATTGCGAACGGTAAGTTTGACGAAGCCAAAAAAATAATAAACGAGCTAAGTGCAGATAAAAAATTTACAAGATTTAGTGTGAACCGCCAATTTATAGCATCTATAAGGGCTACGTTTTTTAAGCGGGATAACCCAAACAGCCCGGAATATTTTACAATGCTGCAAGAAGCCTTGCGAATAACGAGACCAAAGTTTGACATTAAAGATACCGCCGCTACTCGCCATACCCTTTACGAACTTGTGATACTAAACAAAATGGCAATTATCCTATGTAGTGCAAAAGAGACTAGAAACAAAGGATTGCGCTTATTTGAAGATATTATAGAGAGTATGGATGTTTTTTATGTAGATAGTGGTGCTAAAATGCGTATGTATCCGATGATATTGCTCAATTACACATCAAATCTCTTACGTATAGGGCGTCTGAATGATGTAATGCCGCTTGTGGAAAAGGGAGAGAATATGGCGATATTATACTCGTTAAACAAAGATTTACCTGCCCTTGCCGGAAATAAAGCTGTATATCTGATGGAGTCGAAAAACCAAGACAAAGAAAAAAGCCTCGCCTATACAGCAATTGCCTATTATGGCAGTTTGCTTATAGAGAGACTACGTGATGCAAATGATTGTAGCGAGGGTGCAAAAGATTATTTCGATGTGACTTTCGACTAATTATTGTCATCTTCTTTCTCTATTTTGATGTAAAGTGGCTCAAACCCAACTGCCGCACTCACTAACGCCACTACTCTTTTCACCATGTTTTTCACACTAACGCCTCCTCAAAATTTTATGTCGCATATTGTAACCGACAATCTGTCTCTTGTATGTGACGTATTTGGATAGCAGCAACTATACAAATACGTCACATACATTTTTTATGGTATGGTTTATACTGGTCTTGCCGGTGGGGGAAACTGCCGGCAAACATAGCACTTGGCCAAAGTGTGAAAAACGTCACAAAAGGAGAGGTGGTGGAAAGAATGTTACAACAAAAATTTGAAAAACCTATCAAGCTTCATTTCAGTAAATCTGAAATTACATCTATCAAGATGGGTAATAACGCTTGTGGTGGTGGCTCTAATGCTTGTGGCAGCCCTACCGATAAAGACAAACCATAACTATCATTGTGGCTGTAGATAATGTTTTAGGTTGCATTAACTACAGCCTACATAAACTGTTTTTTACTATGAGAGGATGAGTTTTACATGGGACTGGCATTAAAATGGGATATTACTTACAGGTGCAATTTGCACTGTAGCCATTGTATAAATGGCAACTTGCTGGATAGCGAGTCGAAGGATCTGTCGTGTAAGGATATTGTTTCTTTGGTACAAAAAATACAAACCTGTGTTCCTGTCGACTATATACATTTTTTAGGCGGCGAGCCTACTGTCCATAGCGATTTCATTCAAATATGCAAAGAAATGGAGTCTTTAGGTATAAACTTTGGGTTTAATACAAATGCAATCAATTTCAAAACGAAAGGCTTTGATGTCGTTTTAGACAATCCAATGCTAAAAGCAATCGTGATTAGCCTTGACGCACCAATTGCCGAAGTAAACGATGCTATACGGGGCAAGAATGTTTTTAATCTCGTGTGCGAAAACGCTAAGCATATAGTCAGCAAAAAGCGTGACCATACCAATCTTGTAGTGAATACAGTAGTTGGCAAAGCTAATTTGCCTTACATTTTGGACATGATTGACTTTGCAATAGAATTAGGAGCAAATCAGCTAGATCTTTTGCAGCTCATAGCTGAAGGCAATGCATCTGAGACAGACGATACATTAACTCAGACAGAGGAAATCGCACTGGTAGAGGATATTGCCCGTAAATATCCCGAAATAAAAGAAAAGATAAAACTGGTACCCAAATTTGTACGCCCTATTGCAAAGGATTATTGTAATCAAGTATTAGGGTTAGATTTCCCAGATATACAGCACTTGTGTGGGGCAGGTTGTGGGTTTGCATTCATAAATAATGAAGGGTATATATATCCTTGTGATAGACTTTTTCAAAGAAATATGTCAGGCCAAAACGCAAAGTCACACAGTCTCGTAGATTACGAATTTTTCGATGTATGGCAAAACAATATATTTAATGAA
>Ga0123355_10019361_pt1 | contig 10837 bp, 7 predicted proteins | sample TergutEmb28metaG_3_FD_89872 | JGI IMG/M metagenome (GOLD analysis project Ga0123355, IMG submission 89872) | Embiratermes neotenicus P1 segment gut microbial communities from Petit-Saut dam, French Guiana - Emb289 P1 | ecosystem: Host-associated > Arthropoda: Insects > Digestive system > Gut ...
CCTCTTTTTTGTCGCCAAATTTTTTTTTTTGTAAATATTTTTTGAAAAAATTTTTTCCTGGTAGAAAAAAATTTATGAAAAAATTTTTCCCCCCCCCCCCCCAATGCCCCCATATGTCCTTGTGGACTTCTTGGTCTTCCCTCCTGGGCATGGCAGAAGTGTAACCGACTTCTGAGTTTGGGACGCCCATGAGGCGCGGTAACGTTGTCCCGATGATGTGAGTGGTGATATAGGAGGATGTAGTACCAGGAGGGCCCTTAAACCTAAATTCCACTAACCTACCCAGACTATGGTCACTGCGGGAATCCTCCCCTTTAGGGAAAATTCCGACGGTAGAACCGGGAATCAAACCCGGGACCTCATGATTAGTAGGCAGAGACTCTGACCACTAGACCACGAGGCTGGTCATTCGAGATAATGTATATTCAAAAGATCTTCTGCTAGTCTCATTGGTTTTTACGTCATTTATCGAACAATCATCTGCGTAATAACTTGAACTGTGTTGCTATTATAATATATGGATGTCAATAGCTCTGGCTATCTCAATCAACTACCAGTGGACTAAAAATACTACTCTCGTTCGACATGTCTTTTCGTTAAGTTGCATTAGTACTGACAGGACGAAAAATGAAATAACAACAGTAAACTGTGCTTCAAGTTACGTTACTAGAGCCTGCTTCTTTGTGATTCAAAATTGCATCTGACACGTATCTTCACTTTCCACACCAGACACAAGCCTATCCCTAACCGACGCTTGTCCCACTTAAGCTTAAATAAAACATTACATGTAAGTAAATCAATATTTAAAAGGGTGTTATTTTGGGGTTCTTATGTCGTGTAAGGTGGAACGTTGGTTTCGATGTTGGGGTGAACCACCTGAACCAAATTCACTCATGTGAAGATGGAGGCAGGGTGTTTCTTGGACACATCGGAACCAAATTTCCACCCTGCACGGTGTGAGAACCCAAAACATCATATGAACAAAAACCTCCCATGGAAACGTGAGCACGTACATAGAAAAATATGTATTTGTGTATGTACTTTGTTTGTTTCTTTGTTTCTTTTTTCTTTTGTTTATATAAGTATATCTGTGAAAATCAAACTATGTGTCAATTACAAAATGGCATAATATTTAGCAAATCATATCAGCGGGTAGCAATGCGGGGCTTGCTATGGCTAGGATGTTGTGTTCGCTGATGTTATTTTTATTTGTAATGTTCAGTTCCGAAATGAAGGTACAAGCGGTGACAAAAAGGAAAGTTTCAGTAACGAATTGAGCAAGTATGAATTCAATGACTTACGTACAACAATTGTATAGTTATTCTTCAAGTGTCACCTACATAGGAGAGTAATTTTACTGAAGAGTAAAAAAACAAATAGATAACACTTATTATTTAATTGTACTTCTTATAGGCTCAACGTGTTTCGGGCATTACTATGTCCATCATCAAGGGCTCGCGTCTATAATTTTGATTACCACATTGGTCGTTTCATTCTTGATTTGCTGTATGTTGGAGGTTAGGTGCGGTTAGGCTGGAGTATATATATATTTCCCAATGCCCCACATGTCCTTGTGGACTTCGTGGTCTTCCCTCCTAGGCATGGCAGAATGGGATGGGACGCCTATGAGGCGCGGTTACGTTGTCCCGATGATGTGAGTGGTGATATAGGAGGATGTAGTGCCAGGAGGGCCCTTAAACCTAGATTCTACTAACCTACCCAGACCATGGTCACAGCGGGAATCCGCCCCTTCAGAGAAAATTCCCACAGTAGAGCCGGGAATCGAACCCGGGACCTCATGATTAGTAGGCAGAGACTCTGACCACTAGACCACGAGGCTGGTCACTGATAAAAATATAAATAGATTCATTTTCGAGTCCCCTGAAAACTTTTCCTTACATTTTGTCTTTCAGTATCACAAACAGAGCAGTAACAGCCGAGCGGTCAACAACATCTGTCGCTCTGATGTTCGTTGTCAGTTGACTTGTAGGATAGGCGAATGACCTCAGAGAATGACAGTTCACGGCATCTGTTATTGCAAGGTTCTTGCACTTAATCGTTTTTCTTTGGTGAATGTAAATACAGGTAGGGTTTAGTAGACGACGGCAGAGCGTCGCTGGTAGTAATTTCTGTAGAGACTGCGACACTTTCTGTGTGGTGGTCATGCGCAGAGCCTCGACACGTCTTTACGTTCCGGAGAACATAATTATACTGATTGTGACGTAATAGAAACTGACGTCACGCATCGCCAGTTTTATTCGTCTCCTAGTCTCCTTTTTTTAGACCTCATTTCTCCCTTTTCATTGAACTCTGACAATGATACAGTCGCACCGAGCAAGAGCCGTTACTGGCCTTTGGACGTCTGCATAGAACCGCTGTCGCTTGCTATGATCGATGGAGAAACTGAAGTTAATCTTGATAAGTCTAACATAAATTTGGAAATCAGAATCGGATATTTAGGAGCTAAAATGTCTGCATGTGGCGCAATTTATAACACACTTTGCGTCGTACATATTTGCCGTCTTCTCGCCTTTGTCATACGGCGCAAAGAAACGATTGAAGTATGTCATTTTGAAGAATGGTTATATGGCGGGACATGCGATGCGTATGAAGCAGAATTAAAAGGCGTAAAATATTTTTGGTGGGTAAATCTGAAGCAAAGAAACAACTTGGAAGGCCTAGACGTAGATGGGAGGATAATATTAATAGATTTTTAGAAATAATATTGGACAGCGTAGACTGGGTCCATCTGAATCGGGAAAGGGACAGCTGTCAGGCTGTTGTGCATATAGTAATGAACGTTTAAGTCACAAAATGCGGGAATTGCTTGACCGCCTGGGGAACCACTAGCTTAAGGATTCTGCTGCAATTAGTAGTAAGTTAGTACATATAATCTGAGTAAGGTATTTTTATCACGATGTGCCAAAACCAGCTTACGGTTGACGGTGTTTGTACGACAGGAAGGATAAATGTGCAGGACTGTGAACTACAGAATAATATATTGCAAATCATCTCCGATTACAAGTAATAGAACTTTTCGTTATAGCGCAAGTCTCGAGCTACAAAAACAGCAGGCTACCTCCCGTTTCTCATGGCTAGTGTGCAAAACTCTATTATATAACGAAATACCTGAATGGGCGCCCAAGGCAAGGATGCAAATGGCACCAAACAAAGTTTAACCTTGGCAGCCAATGTATGATTCTGAATGCGTCAGTTATCAATGAAGATAAATTCTTATTCCCTCAGACGTCGAGATTCTGTAGAAACTTTTCTATTATATTTGTCCAACAAATGCACAACATATATTAACAATATTTTTAACATATATTGTGCATTTGTTGGACAAATATAATAAAATTCTACACAGTGCACGGTACATACATCAAGACTTTAGATATTCTTCCTAACTCATGGGAAATCAAGAAATCCTCCTTACAATATATATTCATACGTCGCTATTAGTGGAAGTTACTCGCTCCTCAGTTTTTCGTGGTCGGAACAGATTTCCTGTGTTTTTAGAATCTTTATGAAAAAGTCACGTGTACGAATTTACAGCCCTAATACATGTAATCATACTCAGATTTTACACTGTAGATTTCCTTTTTAATTTTAAAACTGCTGTGCGCTTCACAGCATGACCCTAGACTCGGTAATTAGCAGCAGCTTTTTCCTGCTAAAAGCCAAAATCTTTAAAAGCATAACCGTACGCATGACAGCGGACATAATGTTTACACGTTAATATCAAAATCGATACGACACAAGAACAAACTCTACTGTAATCTGGTGTTAGGTATTTGCTTAAGTACAGAGCGTGCGTGCACGAGTGTGTGTGTGAATATGGCTTCGTGAGTGGTGTATACGAATTTGTTATTTTCCGTGCTAAATAAGCACTCCCAAGTCATCGCAGTAACTTAATGTTCTCCAGATCCCCTGTTTCTCTTAAGAACATTTCAGCTATGTTAGAGATATCTGTCAACGACAGTTACTAGAAGACAAAGAGAAGGAAGAAGGGAGATAAAGGATAGACGGATACTGTACATGAAGAAAGACATTAAGCGAGAGAAGATCGAAATTTACCAGTAGGAAGAACAGAAAGGGAAATGGAAAGTTAAGACGAATAAGGTGTAAGAGAAATGCGAAGGAAGATGACTATGAACTGTGTACGGCGGAGATGTAGAAAGGATAATTTGGAAGAGAAACAAGGAAATAAGTGCGATTATGGGTAAGAAAGAGTGAAAGCAGCAATTTGAGAAGGAGGAACAAATGATAAAGGAACGGCCTGAGAGTAACGAGGAGAAGAATGTAAGGAGGAGAAGAATGTAAGGAGGAGAAGAATGTAAGGAGGAGAAGAATGTAAGGAGGAGAAGAATGTAATGGAGGAGAAGAATGTAAGGAGGAGAAGAATGTAAGGAGGAGAAGAATGTAAATCGACCCAGACGCGGACGTCTCTCTCCACACCTGCCGCATAGTTTCTTGAATTAAGTCATGAAATCTTACCTCGTCCTTTGCAAATAATCATTTACCAAATACACGTATACAGGGGCATTGGCCTACTTACATACATGCGCTTATAAATACATGCATATATGAATGGATGTTGACCAACTAATAGCACTGATATATGTTTTTTAATATTATTTAAAATTAACACTTTAAAACATATCACTTTGTTTAAATTTCGTCGTTACTCCTACATGTTTCGGTCCTTCTGGACCATCCTCAGGGAGTGTTATGTTCCTAGTACTGAAGTTGCTAGTATTCTATATTTGGTGTTGTGACGGCATGCGTTTGGGTGTTCAGGTTATGTCTGCGTGCCTTGTTGATGTGTCTGTTGCCGGTCGTATTGCTATAGCAACACGACCGGCAACACCAAATATAGAATACTAGCAACTTCAGTACTAGGAACAATACACTCCCTGAGGATGGTCCAGAAGGACCGAAACATGTAGGAGTAACGACGAAATTTAAACAAAGTGATATGTTTTAAAGTGTTAATTGTAAATAATATTAAAAACATATAATAGTGCAATTAGTTGGTCAACATCCATTCATTAGACTATTGCACGGAATAAAAAAGGAAAAAATACATGCATATATGTATACACACATACGTGTAATTGGAGCTCGAAAACTTTGCCCTGATATTTGAATAATAGACCATTTTTTCCTTTGCTTGTAATGCGTCTCCTGTTCAGGCTTTATATTTTGTGTCCGGTAACATGTAAACTGTATGTTGCGAATACGTTCCTCTATTATGTATTACATTTTCCAACAGACGTTGTACCTTACTTGTGTCTTGTGTGTCGATATACGTGTTGCAGGGCTTGTATTAGCATTATGTGAAGCGTCCTCCATGCTTGTTCATTATTTATGAGAATGGCATGAACCATGGAATTTTAAGAGTCAAATAATGTTTAAATGATTTTCAGTTATTTGTTTTATTAAAGGAGTGCTAACATAAATTACGCTGGAGAAAATGCAGATATAAATACCAAAACGCGTATGTTTACATACAAGATGTAGACGAAATGTCTAATGTTGAAAGATACAATAAAGAACTCGTGCTTGCAGAAAAACTTGCAAATGGTGATTAGGCATCAAAGTGTGAGCATTCATAGACTGTTGAGCTGAAAAGAGGGGAAACTATTTTTAGTGTCGAACCTCGGAGCACCGTTCCCGGCGGAACCTCCCTTTATTGGACGAACCAACACATAATTTTGGCTCGGCGTACAGAAGTTTGCATGGCAGTGTTTCAGTCCACAATCGAAGGCGCCTCTGTTTTGTCGCGATCAGTGCTTATCTGTGATAAGGTGCTACCGGCTGGTACATCGTTGTCATTCATTGGAAATGCGTGTGTGATGGTGAACAGATTTCTGCATTTGACGTTCAGGTGACCGTGCGTCGTGATAAATTCTTATAACAAATCCAAGTAAATGCACTAATTTCTCAAATTTAATTTTGGAATATAATTCTACATATTTCGGACAGTTCCCCTGTCCATCATCAGGAGTTTTTCACTGTACACACAGCAAGCTGTCAGTAAACCTGTTTGACATATACCACTGCTCTGTGTAGAGTGAAAAACTCCTGATGATGGACAGAGGAACTGTCCGAAATTTGTAGAATTTTATTCCAAAAATGAATTTGAGAAATTAGTGCATATAGTTGGTTTTATTATAACAAAATTTGTGCGGTGTGTCTGGTTTAGATTTACTGCCTTTAATTTTAATTTACCATCTTTAGTTTGAATATTTGCCTAATTGTTTATTTTAGTAATAGTTAAAGGATTCAATAATTTTATTATGACATTCCATAGGCAATTAATTTTGTTATGTTCGTAGGGCGTGTGTTAATTTCTTATCGATATTTTTAATTTCTCGTTTCTTGACTCAGCTGCTTGAAAGATTCTCTTTGCCGGTGTGTAATGCAGTAGCAGAATAATAAACAACATTGCCGTGCATTTTCAGTGCACACAGTCCCAGTAGACACACCTATCACAGTGCGAAGTACTTAAATCACAACATAATTTTTGTTTTATTTAGTACGGAACTATATATGTAATATAACACGTGCAGATCATCAGCATAGTTATAAACATAGCAATATGTGCCGTTCAGTAACTGTATTATATCCAATTTACAATATCAGTTTCTAATTATTTCCATTTAATCAGCTTTTCCCTGCGTTTTATAAAATCCAATTAATGTTCAGACCCCCTGCTTTTACAGAGTAATTAGAAAGTGGAAAGTTTTCGATTTACCACAAAGTGACAATCTTTTAGCATTATAAGTTGCACGTGTATTTACAACCCCCCCCCCTCTACAAATTGATGAATTATGTACCTACTTAAAGCCAACTTATGTTCTTATGTAACGGCATTAACGACACCATATAAGGGATGGCAAACTTACGTAAGTTTTTAATTTACAGTACAAAGCTTAAACGGTCACCAGGTTTACAATCTGTTGTTTAATAAGGACTTGTATATTAAAACCATACACGTACCTACCGGCTTAATTTCAACTATAGAATACTTACAAGTCTGTCTCAAATATAAGATGACGCCCAGTTGAATAAGCGACGGCGCGAAATAGGCACTTCTTTAACTGATACATCTCGTGTTCAGAAATATTCAGTACCAATAATAACAAACACCGCCACCTGGCAGCTATGTTCGTCCAGTTTCATTCACCTCGTAGCTTCACGACTTACGGACCGAAGGCCTTCTTATTCTTATTCTTACATCTCGCCGATATTCTACATTTTCCAAGAGATTTCTTTAGGATGATTTTGTGTCTGCTCTCTTATTGGCAACAGACTGTCGTCTGCTAGATTTGATTGTCCTAAACAAAACAGGTAATCTGACTTTCAGGTGACCGTGCGTCGCGATAAATTCCAATAACAAAATCAACTAGATTCACCAATATTTCAAATTTATTTTGGGAATAAAACTCTACATGTTTCGGACAGTTCCTGTGTCCATCATCAGGAGTTTTAGACTGTACACACAGCAATGGTATATGTCATACCGGTTTGCTGACATATGCAGGATCAGGACGGAACTGCAGTTCCGTCCTGATCCTACTCGCAAGCTGTCAGCAAACTTGTATGACATATACCATTGCTGTGTGTACAGTGAAAAACTCCTGATGATGGACAGGGGAACTGTCCGAAACATGTAGAGTTTTATTTCAAAAGTAAATTTGAGAAATTAGTATATCTAGTTGTTATTATTAGAGGAAAAATAGGTAATTTGTGTAAGTTCCTTCTTGTGGCATCTTAAATTTGTTATTTACTTTATGGTTCTAGATCCTTATATTTCCCAGGGTATTTTGGTTCTAAACATCTATGTTGTATAAAATATTTTCTTAACTGGAATTGAGTATTGTGGGGATAAAAATGATGCAAGACTGGAAGTAACTGTGGTAAGAATTATAAATGTCCTGTGCAAACTTCATTTAGCAAATAGCCAGGAGTGATGTACAAGGCACTGGAAGTACACCTGTAGGCTTTCCTAACCTTTGGCACTAAATGGAGACGGGTGTCTGGAAGTAGCTATAACAGTGTTTATTTTGCTGAGCTGCGGAAACACGGACGTTCCCCTTCTCTTCTACGGGAAGGCGTCGTTAAATCGCTGTTTATTGGACCACCTCCACAATGAGAATACTTTGTTGACTGAAACATAAAAGAAGGTCGTTTTCCTTAATAGATATGTATAAAATACCAATAATATAATTGTAATCATTGTGAGGTATTGAAAGGAGTAAAGGTTATTTAAAGCTATTGCTCTGTCGCACTTGAGTACAAAAGGAAATAAGAAGGAACCAGGCTGAATGATAAGCACAAATACAACAAACATTACATCAAGAAATTCCAAGACGACATAAATTTAATTCTAAGTAAACTGGCTAAGGAACATGAAATCATGACCAACATTATGAAATGTCACTGTAAAATCCATCGCCACATTATTACTCAATTGACGTAATACATACTGACGTAACGAATGAACACCAAATTTGCCTTTCCTCCTGACGGGGCTCAGCAGTAAAACGTTCGCTGAAGATTAAATGGCGATTAAGTTACAACTACGGAAGATTAGGTAAAAACTCAAACAAATAGGTAGTCATTAAGGAGAAAATAACTTCTAAAGACTGTTTTCATTGTCTTGTTACTTCCAGTCTTCTCCCTGAAGTAGTTCGCTATATATCTTCATTTTGTGTACCGTTTCAACATAGTTGTGTTCAAACCCATGGCCAGATAAAACTCTTACAGAAACACATTATATTTTGACATTCAGAGAAACGTGCATCGTGATATATTCCTATAATAAAAGCCAACGAGATGCACTATTTCTCAAATCTATTTTGATAAAGAACTCTACATGTTTCGGACAGATTTGCTGTCTATCATTGGAAGTCTTAATGCTGCATTCACAGCAATAGGTATTTGTCATACTAGTTATGTTTACTGACTGCTAGCGACAGCTAGCAGACAGTTAATATAACTAGCATGACAAATACCTATAGCTGTGTATACAGTGTTCAGACTCCTGATGATGGATAGTATATCTCTCCGAAATATGTAGAGTCCTTTATCAAAATAAATTTGAGAATTATTGCAGCTCGTTGGCTTTTATTGTAAGAAACACATTCTTGTTTTTCCCCTGTATTTCTCTACATTCATCACATATGATCTATTATATAGCAAACATATGAAACATTCTGTACCTGAACTTTTAACCGTTATTTTAAATTATTAAATAATATGCAAGTGCGCATATAAACTTATTTAAATATTTACTTTAACAACTTTGGTTATTTACCTGTAAATAAATTTTGTTAGCTTCATTCCATAAACCTGTACGTACAGCTGCATCACATCATCTTCCATAAAACTGTGTATTTTTGTTCTCTCTACCTTCTCTTCCATTTCAAACTTTTTTAGGATCCCATCAATAATTAATGATGGAGTGGTTACAATGATTATCACTATAATTCCATACTTTCTGTAACCGTGACAACCTAGTTAATTCAAGGAACTGATATAGGTTATTCTTATTCCTGAATTTAAACAATTTTAAAATTGAATAAAGTAAAATTCTTTAGATAAACTAAAATAAACGTATATCGAATTTGTAGGGAGTAAACTAAACCAAGGTATAACTCTGTGAAAGTTTATTATACTCTTTTGTTACAGCCGCTTAAATGTGCGTTTTGGTGTAAGATATTAGAAGGAAATTGATGTCTAAATAAATTATGTATAAACGAGCAGCACCCAGTGTAAATATTTAAAAGAGGATGGGGATCGTGGTGAAGATACACGTGAAGATGAGGGACTGACGCTTGGAAGACTACTAACGAGAACTATTTAAACTGGACCCACACAGCCTCGAAAATGTAACCAATCAAAGTAACCTAACCAAACCCATCGACATTACTGGATTCAAACACAAATAAATGAGTGACTGCAGTGAAACAAGGAGCTGAACATAAAGTGTGAAATTACTGTGAGACATTGACTTGAAAAATGGGCAGCTTTCATGATGATAGTTTCAAAGAAGAGCAACACTGAAAGTAAATTATTTCAAAAGCAAGCAACGTCAATAGTGCAATGTAACAGGTTACGTAAGAACAACCAAGGAACATATTCCCTGCGACATGGCAAAACAAATTCACGTACTGAACGTGCTATACGTCGTCACGGCTATCCTTAAATTCTTCACAGCTCTTTCGCCTTCTTTGTCCGTGTTTGGTGTCAGTATTTTCATAGTATCAAGTGTGTCGGCAGGAATTATATACGACGCGACTAGCGAAGTGACCTCGACACAAGACATCACAATTAAACAGGGCAAATTGTTCGGACAGAGACTTCAATCAAGAACCAACCCGAACCTGAAAGCTGTGGAAGTGTATCTAGGGATTCCATACGCGGCGCCTCCTACTGGGTCACAGAGGTTCATGCCTCCAGGTTCTCCTCCACAATGGAGGGGAAAAAAGTCTGCTGACACTTTCGGTCCTGTTTGCCCACAGCACCTGCCAGATCTCCATAATAGGACCAAGAATTTTATGTCAGAGGGCAGTGCGATCTACGTCAGGAGACTCTTCTCTTATCTGCAGCGTAACCAGAGCGAGGATTGTCTGTACCTGAACATATATGCACCGGCTCAGAAGAGAGGTAAGTACTGTCACCACATTGTTAGACTCTGTTTTACCTTATGTTTATTGGACCGTGCATCATCTTTATAGTTGCGTAAAGAGAAAACACCAACTTGATGCCACTTATTTTATTATTTAATATTCATTCATTACTCAACATGTTTCGGCCGTTAATACGA
>Ga0123355_10019362_pt1 | contig 10837 bp, 6 predicted proteins | sample TergutEmb28metaG_3_FD_89872 | JGI IMG/M metagenome (GOLD analysis project Ga0123355, IMG submission 89872) | Embiratermes neotenicus P1 segment gut microbial communities from Petit-Saut dam, French Guiana - Emb289 P1 | ecosystem: Host-associated > Arthropoda: Insects > Digestive system > Gut ...
ACAATGTGCAGGCAGAGGACAGAAAGTGTTGCGAAGTTTACCTCTACCAAACGGGCACATTGGAAGAGTTCAGAATTACTAGCCACTCAACCAAAAGTGCACATAGGTACGCTAAAGGTTAATACAATCTGACCTCCTGATGATGTGCACAGAGTTGCTCGAAACATGTAGAGGATTATAATAATAAACGTATAACATAATTATGCATCAAGTTGGTCATTTACCCAGAGATACATTGTGTTGAATATAGGATACTGCACAAGAAATTAGGTGATGTATCTAATGTACTTACAGTAGTGAAGTCCAAATTTTAACCCTCTGAAATTTGAAAATCATATGAATGTACCTTTGGCCATACAATCATCAGGAGATTCCATGCACATTGAACTTAGGACAGACAGGTACAGAACAAAGGTTACCATTATTTGCAAACTGGTGGATATACACTACAATACATCTACAATGTTATGCCATCTGGAGTAGCCTTTGATTTACCTTCCACAGGGTAGATTTAATGAAGAGAAGCATATTCAACAACTTTGTCTCGCGTTTGCAGTTCCTCTCTCGAACAAACAGAAGATCAATCACCTTCACACCCACTTCCTGCCCCATATCAGCAAGTCTGGAAAAATGTAAGAGTAGTTAGGCTGTCAATGAGCACAGAATGTCAGTGTACTCTTCATCAGTTAAGTTTCAGCTACATATGTGAAGTATGACACTAAGGTCCTTTGTCATGACATGTCCTCAAATTTTGGATGAAGGAAACAACTCTTTGATATAGAAGGAGCTGTGAATATGTTGAGTAAGCAGTTATTGACAACAGACAGCTTGGAGGTTGGACACAGGGCTCAAAACTATGTACCACAAATGAAGTGAATGTTATGAAATGTCGCAAAAGGCTTGGACTTGGACAGATTCTTTGGCATGCCTTAAGAAAATAAACTGAACTTCCTGCTAGTGTACAATATTCTAAAAGTGATCTCCCCAACTAAAGATAATAATGATGGCATGAACAAGGGACTAGAATGTATAGGATGACAAGTCATAAAAATTAATTTACAATATTCATCTTTCAGGTAAAAACCTAAATGACATAAAAACACAGTACAATGCAGTTCAAATTTTATATTTCCACTACCTGTTTAGAAAGTTAAAAATTCTGAATTAGAATATTTCCTGTTCTTTTATGTACGTGTGACATTTGGTCTCTCACTCTGCAGAACACAAACTGAGGGTATGTCAGGCCAGACCTGGTGACCCAGCCTTCTATTGAGTGCAGGTGGGTGGAAACTTTCTCTGAGGAATACTGAGTATGGAATTGGCCACTTGCCTCCACCTAGTACCCAGGTTAAGAATCAGGGAGCTGTACATCCACACCCCCATATGCCTTCATGGCATGACATTTCATTATGCACAGGAATACTGTCTGGTAACAAAGTGCTCAGTAGAATATTTGGATCTTAGGTGACAAGAACATGGCCATATTACATAATACACAAACAAAGGGTTATGCCATATTTTTAAATTTAACATATAACATATTTGTTCTGAATAATACTTATAAAGCAGTGTATGGAAATTTATAAAAACACAACACTCTACAGTACAGAAAAAGTTAAGTACTACTACTACGACTAAGACTACTACTACTACTACTACTACCACCACACATCTAATGGGAATTCAGAAATGTTGTAAAAATGCTCATAAAATATTACATACATACTGACAAAATGTACATACATGAACTAGGATTTCTAGGTATAATTATGCAATTTAAGTGACTCAAAAATGTTAGGTTGATGAGTAACAAGTTGGGATTACTACTATTTTTTTATCTGGTGAGGAATGGTTAGAAGGGGTGCAGAATATGGTGAAACATTTCCATTCCCATTCTTCTGAAGTACGATACTCATCTTAAACAGAACTTGGGCATAACTGAAACCTGTATTTGGCAGAAAACTCTTAAAGTTCCACAAAAAACTTCAAGTATTTATATTAAACAGAACCTTCCTGCAATGGAAAAAAACTTAGGTCCCTTGCAGTTCCGTTATAGGCAGGTTTCACTGTATCTGATATTTTTGTCCGAAATGTAATTAACAAAGTAGCACATATATGGATAATTAAAAAAAATCATAGTCCTAATGATCCGTGCGAGAAAGTATTAATGAAAGGCCAATTTTGTAATACAGCTTCAGCACCCCAGCCAAAGCTACGCTGAGTTAACCAAGCTAAGGCAGAAGCTTCGTCCTCTGGATCAAGAACCATCCTGGAATGTGATAAGAGGTCCAAAACCGTGTTTTTCCAATATAAGACTTATTACAATCAATTTTCTTCAGGACTTACTTGTTTTGTAATTCTGGGACTGTATACACACGATTCTGACAGTACTGCACAACTTCTGAAAATAACAGCGCGAAACAACTCTGGCTAACCTCACCCCTTCCCCTGCTTAATGATTTATCCAATATACTCGTTCTCGGACGAACTGATGATATCGTTATGCTCATTATATTAAGTGAACGCGAATATTTAATAACAAATAAATGTGTATATATTAAAGCTAGAGACGAACTTCATAAATATACTCGACTCTCCTAACATCTGTCGCAACTGAAGTGTACGTCAGCTCACGAGCAAACTCACGCAGGGAGTCGCGTTTAAAATTTCCCTCTTATACAGATATATTTCTCTTCGTGATCAAGTGGCTAGGTCCCGTTTGCCTGTTAAACGATACGGAGTAATTTTCGTTATCGTCGAACCACATAATGTAGTCATAATATCACTACAATCATGCAGGTCTCTTATTACCATCAATTAAAATTACTCTTAAGGTAGAAAAAGAAAATCAACACGAAATATACTCGACGTGTCTGCCCACCAAGATAATTCCCAAGCATTTGGTGAAAAATGTGGTGCCAGATGTTCAAAAAATGAGATATGACTTTGTGAACCCATGAAACAATCGGGAAAGATACTGTTTTGAATATCATTAACTTATACCGACAGGTGCGTAGCAGGGTGTGGGGGATCGCAAGTGGCACGTCCGCACCGGGCAGCAGAGTCGAAGTGACGGCGAATTTGGCGACAAAATTAATATTTTAAATAAGAAAATTAATTTTTAGCACTTTACAAATTTTAAATTACTCAGCCGAATATAATGAAATTCTATAAACGTGATTTTTTAAGTTCATAATTTCTGTTCGGGGCAGTCATTGTGACTACTCGCCCGGGCATCAAAAAACCTGGCTACGCCATACAACTTCGTTCCACATGCGTCAAGCAGGTTATTCTTAATTTTCCAATTTATTTCGTACCGACACCTAAAAGAGCTAGGCACATGAAACGAAATGCGCAGTTAAACCGTAACGAAAGGTAAAGCACTGCCCATTCCATGAAAATGAGTTATTCAGAATGCTGAAATCTCAGATTTTTAAAGCTCTGATCTATCAACATTAGCATCATTACATGGTTAAACCAAAATCCAATATCTATATATAAACTTTATTAGAAACACTTTTCGGGACGACGTAGTAAACAACAGCAGTATGTCATTGCATTCAGCCGTGTTACAAAGCATATGATCCACGATATTCTGGATGATTGCAACATCGCGGATGTAAAGCGTTAAACCCGCAATTTGATAAAAATAAACTTGGCGTTGTACTATTCGTGTTGAGATGTGACATTTGCAGATTTCTTGATCCGTGAATTACTAGAACTGTTGAAATAAATGAAAAGCTTCTACTGCCAACACGTGACACAATTTGTTGGGGTAGGGGGGAAGGATCACATGACGAAGTGCGCTATGGTAGAAGGTTATGTCGTCATGATTTGTCATATGTTAGTGCGTGGCTGGTGAGGTTGTTGTGATCTGTGTAGGGTGCGTGACAAAGGCTTGGTCATTGAATTGAAATCATTAATCTGAAACATTCTCGGTGTCCAACAAAAGGCTATAGTAGATGTTTCGAACAAATATGTCATTTTTTTTTTTGCAGGAATTCGAAGTATAACATTTGTGCTATTACGGCGAGAAGGAAAAGTGCGTAACAGTTTTGGCCTGCATCTGTCTTTCACCCGTTTGAGTTGTAAATATGAAGTTCCTAATTTTCCTGTTATCCATTGTGGTGGCTTGTCAAGCAGTTTCATTCTTTGAGCTTGTGGTCGAGGAATGGGAAACATACAAGGTGAGTGAATTTTATTGTCACTTTTTGGGGGGGGGGGTTGTAGGAGGTTGCGGTAGTGTCTCTGTCATAGACATGAGTGACGTTAAAAGCAAGTTGCGTTAGCTTTCAGGCACTTTGAGGTATGTTCCGTTCTGTTATTCACCTGAGGATGAGTCATGAATAAAATGGAGTAGTAGTCAGTTGTGCTGCAACATAGTTTCACTTAGGAAGTTGAAGAATGATCGGTATAAACTGTAGTGAGATGTCACGGACATGCTGTAATAACTTAATTCAAGAATTAACAGGAACTGTCTGTATACGAGCGTGGTGAAAGTTAACCCCATACGGCCGAGCGGGAAAATAGTGCCTGAGTAATTTAAATGCTCTCGAAAGACGAAAGGGAAATCATTTTCCCGCAATTCCATGGCATTTAAAATTTTCTGCATTCATAATTACAGTTCACGTTTTCACAGTATTTACCCGAAAGGCTTGTGCAGGTCTAAAAGACTGAAATCTAATTCTAGTTATCACCAAATGAGGTTTAATTTTTCTTACTGACAGCCTTGCGATTTTTCCAGCAGTCACGAATTATTTGCAGACATCTCAAGGCATCAGTTTTTTTTTCGCTTGTTGGCAAAATGAAGCAAATACACAACGACTCTTCTGACAAATTTCATTTCCTTCATAAAGCCCTGTCTGTACAGTGCGTACCCCATTCATCCCCATCTCATTAAGATAGTACCAATGGAAAATATCAGTTTAGTAATTACAGTGGTAATGCTTACTTAACACTTGTGTTTTGGTGCATTTCATTCTAGATACTTGAATTTTGTTGTTGTTACTTTGTTTTTGTGGAACACACATGGCACAAATTCTCTTACATTGCATAGGCCAGTGTTTGTTGTGTTGTGTGTCAGATATGTTTACCTTGGTAAGCTTCTCTAGTAGGCTTGTGGATGGTTCGTTTTTCTTGCCTTGTGGTCCGGGGTCCAGGCATGCTTCCTGCATCTTGTATTAGGTCCCTTGCCATTGTCAGTCTGAATTATGGTTTGATAATTTTGAACCACAAGAGGCAAAAATGATAAAGCTGTTTAGAATGGTAAGGTGTAGAACACAGAAAAATAGTTTTTTTTTTTATGTTAATGGGACCGTGCATCACAATTCTATGTCAAAAGTCCAACAAGATGCAACTATACACAGTTTATTTTATCTGTAAACTCCTCTATATGTTTCAGGTGGTTTCTCCACCCATCATCAGGAGCACAAGTAACCATCTACAGCATCTGGTACTCGTCAACTGTAATAGATAAAAATAATTATTCACTTAACTTTTGTATGTGATATGTAAGGGATTAAATCTGGTTGACCCTGATGTTTCGAACATATTTGAAAAATAATTATTCACATAACTTTTATATGTGATATGTAAGGGATTAATTCTGGTTGGCACTGCTGTTTAAAACATGTTTGAATAACAGGATAAAAATTTTAACCTGTTATTCAAACATATTTTAAACATCAGGGCCAACCAGATTTAATCCCTTACATACCACATATAAATGTGAAGTGAATAATTATTTTTATCTATTACAGTTGAATAGTACCAGATGCTGTAGATACAGTTACTTGTGCTCCTGATGATGGGTGGAGAAACCACGTTAAACATGTAGAGCAGTTTACAGATAAAATAAGCTGTGTATAGTTGGATCTTGTTGGACATTTATTGACGCAGAAAAATAGTTTCTTTTACCATCTTCAAGCCTCTTTGCTAATGGAGTAAGAGGTGGTCATGCAGTTAGATATTGCCACATACTCAGTGCATCTTGTATGGTCTTGTACTGTGACCTTTTCCACAGCTTTTATGTGCTCATTAAAGAAATTAAACTCCATTGGTGGAAAATGCATGTTTGTCGGTATGTTTAAATTTCATTTGTTCTTCTACACTATGGCTGTCAAAGTGATATTTCACCTTAGTCTTTATGTCACCCAGCTTCAGTTGCATTTTGTCTAAAATCTTTGGTATCAATTTTCTGTTTCATCTAACATTCACATAGCAGTTGTCTTGGTATGTAAATTGTCATATAACACAGGAGATGGAACATAGTTGTCAATGTATAGTTTGTGTCCCACATTTTCAAAGCCTTGTAGTATATCCAGTTACAGTTGTATGTGTAGCTGAAATGGAAGAATTTGCATTTTGCCTAAATGCACAGCTAAAGTTTGTAAGTTTTGATCCTAAACCTTTTGTGTTTCTTTGGTATATACTGGTTGAAAATGACTGTGTGCTTGAATAACACAATTTCATCAGCTACTACATTCTCAGTTGGTCAGTAAGATGTAGCGTTGAATCATTGAGCTTGTGGAATATAGTTATTATTTTCCAACGTTGGTCATAATTGTCATCTCTTTTCAGGGTCTTTTTGTTTATAACAGAAATGCAAGAATCTAAGTATTAACCTTTTAAAGTGTGATGGTTACAATACCAACCATCATGTTTAACATTCAACAGTTCACATTCTATCCACAGAGTTTATTTATGTGTTTTGTATGTATCTCTGAACAAACAGTGACTTTTGTTCAATGCACTATTAAGAGAGTGGTTTTTATATCTGAGATGGAGAGTGTTTACTGCATAGAATAACCTGGGCCTTTAAAGAAAACAGATTACATTACGCCCTTAAAGGTTACAGAATTTGCCATGTTTCATAATGTTTCCATAAAAGGCCATGTTAAACTTTTAATGTGTTCACCAGTAATCCTTCAAATTATCCTTCTGATTGTGCCCCATCTGATCAGTAATTTCCTAAACAGTCATGTCATGTAGTGGGGACTGACCTTTGTCTAGTGTGGACAGATATGGGTGATAATGCCTGTTTGTCTCATACATCATCAATTGTATAATTTTGGAAAGAAGAGTATGAAGCACTTCAGTGCAGTAGTCTTTAGTGACGTGGGGTGCCTTTTTCTTGTAACCCATTGGGCCCCCCCATGTAAACTTGTGGTGTGCAGTAGGTTGACAGTTTGTATTGTTCACTGTGTGCAATTTGCATCAGTAATGTCATTTATGTCACTGTTACTGTGAAGAGAAATGTCTTCATCTTGTGATGAATGTGCATCAGACTTTGATTCTAATATCGTTTTTCACGATGTCTTGGTCTGTAAGGTTTCTCTTTGTAGCTGTATGACTAAATGCACTTCAATACAACAGGGAACATAGCAAACCCAATACTTTTTGAATATCTGATTGTAATTCAGACACTGCACTGCCTGTCCTTTTATATGTTATTGTTCTGACAGAGAAGAAACTGAACTGTGGAGTTGAAGTTAGTTTCAAGTGTGAAACTACTATTCTCAAAAATCACGAAGAAATCCTGACAGAAGAATGAAGGACATTTGCCATTGGTCCAGTATTACACTAAACCAGTGCAATGAATGCATGTATGCATTCCTTTTGTCTACCTCTGATTGCATATGATCTCGTTCCTTGCAGCACACAGCACACAGATGGGCCAACACCACCAAGAAACCTAAACATCAGTATATGAAACCTAATCATCTTCTGAGGAAATATGATGATATGTACAATTAGCTCCAAATTGTTTAGGACAGGGGCCCCCACTTACAGCAGCACTTGAAAAGAATCTAGAAAATAAAAACTAAGAGTGAAAAATGAGCAAACTAAAAAAGGACTTTGATCTAAGCTGCATGAAAATAGGTGAAATTTCTTAAAACTTATGAAATGGGAGATGGATCCATTCTTAAGCATGTAGTTTTTATTTGAAGTTCTTGTCTTTCAAAATTTGTGCATTAATATCAGCTGGTGCAAAAATGGTCATATAAAGTGATAAGAACCCCAGCCATTAGTGGGTACTTGGGGTTTTTAAGTCTCTTGTACTCCCAACGGTTAATGGAATGTCACCTGTGACTATGAAACAGTATTTCTGTGTATGGGCACAGAAATTAATAACTGGTGGAGTGTCTCTTATCAGAATGCCAAGATAAAAGTGGTATTTTTCCCAGAGTGCCAAGATAGAAGTGGCAATTTTTTTTTATCAGCAGGCTAGTTCTGATAGTGAAGACATGTTAAACTATTTTGTAATTCCATTATATAATATGAATAAACGTTCCTCGGTTGCTTTGTGGCATTGGTTGAGAGATAAAACATTAGGTATTCTAATGGTTATGAAAAGTAGAGCAGTGGATTAAGTTTGTGATGATTTTAATTTGACTGATTAAATAATAAAATCCAATATTTTTTACTACAATGTCCGGAAATATTGTCTGTAGCGCTCATGTTGAGTATGGTGCAAAAGGTACTGGAAAATTTGCCACTGTTCAGGTTCCCCGTATGAGTTACAGAGGTGTCCAAATCCCTGGCACCAGGTTGCATGGCCAACTTAAGTTTGTATGGTGGTGCCTAGTATTTGTTGATCTTCAGTGTGGAACTTGCTTCATGTCTGTCATGGTGCGTAGAATTTTGAGGTGTCTGCTAGGTTTTTGGAAATTTATGTGCTCCTGAAGAGGTACGTAATAAGGTGAAGTTCATGAAAGCCTCATTTCCTTCTACCTTTGTCAAACCCTTTCTCCCAGGCCAGTTGTTTGAAATATTACTTGGTTATGGCCAGTTTTATTTTTAGGATTATTTGCAAAGTTGCAGAAGGTGTCTGTTGGCTTTGTCATGTTCGCCCACCTGCATGGGACATACTGGCTCTTGCTGGACAGATTTTAATGAAATTTGCATTGTTTATGCGTCTAGTATAATCATTCAAGAAAATTCAGATTTGGTTCAAACCAGGGAGGAGTATTCAGTACTTTACACCAAACGCAACATATGTGTATGTAGTTGTCAGTAACATAGGTGAAAAGTACAAAAAAGAACCGTTTCTTTTCCAATGTGACATCTTTAACATTTGTTTCTCATTTCCCTGCAAAAGTTATTCAGAATGGCTTGACTGATATGTGTATTAAGGAGAGCAAAGATATGAACTGGCCACAGTGCTAAATTGTACATTTTCAGTTCATGCCATTCATTTTGTCACCATACGTGATGCATGACCATGATTGATAATGCAGCACGATCAGAAACACAGCCAAGATTATATTGATTGATATTTATTTAACTGCAATTGGGTGTATACCCGGTGGCAGTGGTACACGATTACAGACCAAAGTTACATATAACAACAACAATCAACACCAACAATACATCGAGCAAACCATTTACCCTCCTCTGGGCGGAGGTAAGAGTGCGGACCGTGCCCCGTCTTTGAGAGGAATACCCAAGCATCCGCCTTACAACTGAGGGAAAGCACGGAAAACCTCAGTCAGGGTAGTAGTCCATGTTAAATTACATACAATAAATTTCAAGAGTTACAGAAGGAGAAACACAGTAACAGGATAGTACAACAATAGCCAATTAAAACAAGATTACAGAATTAAACAAAACATTACAATCACATTCCAACCATATATAATACGATACTGTTTCAGTTCACTGCAATAGTCACTTCACAGCACTACAACCCACTCCAATACTATTTAACACTTCACTACACATCACTTATCTTCACGCGTGCCTTCACTACACTACACTGCCCTTTACCATGGGCAATGTAGCAAGCATCTAAATAAGTGGCTTGCATTTTCGAGGTACCTGGTTTCTATCTTGACCACAGATGCGTTACCTTAGGTGTATCTTTTCATGGTTGCCTTGGCCCTGTGAGTTAAGTGGGCCTGTCACATTTTACGGTATTTTTTTGTATCATTGAGTTATAAATGGCCTCTGTAGTTGGTGTAGTATAATTACATATGAACCAAGCAGTTACCAGTATTGCTTTCACTGATTGCTCTGAAATCATATTGAGGTATGTCATAAGGAATAAAGTTGTGTAATTTTATTCCATTTTGACGTGACTGATTGTCCCAGAAACACATTGAGTGTTGTTGAAAGAATATAGGATTTTGGGTAAAAAGAGACCAACTTGATGTCACTTGCTTTATTATTTCTTTATTTAATGCTCAACATGTTTCGTATGTTAATACATCCATCCTCAGGAGCTTGTGACTTATGTGCTGAGTTATTACATGGGTTGTATTGATCTGTAAGGATAGAAGTTTTTGCATTAGCGCGCTTATTTAGTAGGGAGTGTTTAGTTGTGACGTGTGTGGTTGTTTTAGACAGTGTGTTTCTGCAAATATTGGCTGCTGTGGTATCTTATGGTTATAGATTGTTCTTAGCGTGTAGTATATTTTGATAATGCTTCCTGAATATATTCTGATGTTGTGTATCTGAGCTTACACATACCTGGTTCGATGTGTGTAAACTCAGATACACAACATCAGAATATATTCAGGAAACATTATCAAAATATACTACACGCTAAGAACACTCTATAACCATAAGATACCACAGCAGCCAATATTTGCAGAAACACACTTCCTAAAACAACCACACACATCACGACTAAACACGCCCTACTAAATAAGTGCGCTAATGCAAAAACTTCTATCCTTACGGATCAGTACAACCCATGTAATAACTCAGCACGTAAGTCGCAAGCTCCTGAGGATGGATGTATTAATATCCGAAACATGTTGAGCATTAAATAAAGAAATAATAAAGCAAGTGACATCAAGTTGGTCTCTCTTTACTCAACTATCAAGATGATGCA
>Ga0123355_10019363_pt1 | contig 10836 bp, 8 predicted proteins | sample TergutEmb28metaG_3_FD_89872 | JGI IMG/M metagenome (GOLD analysis project Ga0123355, IMG submission 89872) | Embiratermes neotenicus P1 segment gut microbial communities from Petit-Saut dam, French Guiana - Emb289 P1 | ecosystem: Host-associated > Arthropoda: Insects > Digestive system > Gut ...
ACCAAGAACAATACGACCAATGTGGTAATTCAACAGAATAGTCGCAAGCTCCTGATGATGGAAATATTAATGTCCGAAACATGTTGAGCACATAAGAAGCGAAATAAAATAGCAAGTGACATCCAGTTGGTCTTTTATTCTTCAACTATTCGATTTGAACGTCGTATTATGTAGGGCTTTATATTTCTCCGTTATGAAACAACATGCAAATGGACCTAAAAATAGTGCAGTATACGCTAGTGGACTTAATTGAAGTAGTAGGAAAACGTGAACTATTTAATCCCACATAATGTTTTCAGACAATGTACAGTATCTTTCGTTTATGTACTTCACACAAAGCGAAAGAACAGATTTCAAAGCATATTTAAAGAAAACTACAATTTCATACGAACCGCTTTCAATATCTGTTTGTAACAGGACCTTTTGAAGAAACATTACAAACCAATTCGTAACATTATTTATTTGAAATATTATACCACAAATTTCAACATGCACTTCGTATTTATTTGCTTCTTCTATTGCCAAATATTCTGTCGGTACCCCAGTCGTTAAAAGACAGCTTTAAGCCGTTTGTAGATATTACCCTGAGGCCTAGAAAAATTACATTGTTATAAATTTTTATTCTTATCCATGCAATATTAACACATCTCCCACATTCTGTCAGTTTACCATACATACAAAAAATGCGCGAAATCGAATGTTCTGTAATCGGACTTACAAAGATGAACGTAGCTTTCAAGCTTAGGCCTTGTTTTGTACTCTAATTATTTATTATAAACTCTACACATATTTTTAGTATCTTTAATACTTCTTTAACAAGTCATTTCCGATTTGTTAATTAAAATTCCGGCATTAATCTTCAAGAACTTCGCTTTCAGCTAAGCGGTTAGAAGGGTAATATAGAGCACACAATTGGATAAGATGTGTGCTTATTGACGGGAATACGGAATATGCTTTACACAACACTGATTTTCCTTATTCTTATAAAATCCACGCCTTTTGCCTTGGAAGTAATCTACATTATAATGGGCATCACATTAAGTTGCAAAGATTGTTTAGACTCACAAGAATTTTTAATTTTGATGAAAGAGTTATCGGCGTGTCTAAAATGTTATTGTTGCGGTTAACCAGAGCTATAAATGTGAACGCTCCTCATACGAAACGATTCATGCTTTACTTAGCTATACTTCTTACGCTGAAGATTAGTCACGCTCTCAGTCAACGTGAAGACGAAGATAGAAACTGTTTCCGAAAAATTGTACTCTTTATTTGAACCAGACAATGAACGATACCCAAAGAAAAGAGGTGTCACTCTTGAGGAAAAAGTAAGATGCAATGCTCTGTGTTTCTGGCAAGACTGTACTCCATATCTGCCTGTAGAAGGAAACAAGTGAAAGCAGAGTCAATTTCAGCTCCTCAGAGTTTTTAACGTAGAAACTTTTGTTGCGTAAGCAGCTTTAGATTTTGCAAGTGGCGGTGTATCTAGTCGGCTTGCTGTTACCAGACAGATCTGTATAAGCTTACATAGCGAGTAGCTGTACTGCGTTTCACGTTAATTATTTATCCTTCAGGAAGAAATAAGTGATGACAATTTTGAGAACATGATATTTTATAGGTCTTCTTACTTTCTATTTTATTTTCAGTTTCTTTGTGAATATACTAAATTATGCAAACAATTACAAATAGAGCTTTGAAAATCACGTATTTCAAGCGATTGTTTAGTACGCGGTCAGTTCCTCAGACGGTAGGATGACTGGTAAATTGTAAACGATTTGGAAGGACACAGGTGTGGCCCAATTTAGATTTTCCTGGAGGGACTGAGTGAAACACAGAAATTCATCTGAAATGACAGCAGATAATCCGGGCGGGATTCGAATGGGATATCTTTCCATTACATATCTACAGTGTTAGCACTAAAAATCATATTGCAATTAGGCGGATACTTATTTCTTTGAGGTTTTTGGGCGTCGGTTACTATCTACTTGCTTGTAACGCCATGCGATTTGGTAAACCGTTACAAAAGTTTCGGGTGAAACTGATGTGTACACCACAAAAGTGGAAAGTGCTTCTAAGAAAACTCATTTCTTCTCAACATCCTTAACCACCTGCAACATTGCACAGTTTTAAAACCCTTTAAGAATTCGACAAAATAAAAGCGCCAAATTGGTTAGGGTACATACCTTCAGTGCAGCGTTATGTTCGACCAAGTAATTATGTCTCTTAAAATTTGCAATGTTTTCTGTGCCTACAGTTCGATGAGAGTTAATTCCTAGAAAATCACATGTTTTCTAATGAGTGTTTTAATAAGTAATGGTTACACGGACAAACAGGACGGTGGCAACCTCATGGCTTGACGAATATATGAAGCGCACTATAGAAAAGACAGCCGATCGCCTATAGGTGCATTACACACAGAGGAACAAGAAAATATATTAAAAAACATAATGCTCATCTGCTTACGCGTGTACGTAAAATATTTCCTCCATGAAAATAATCGACACTTTGCAGTTATAAAAAATAACGTAAAAAGTTTTCGACTCCGAATGGAACATACCCTGATGGAAGAAGCAGGTTTGTCCGAAACTTTTGTTAACAACCCAAGACAATGTGAGGTGCATGAACCTCTCTAAAAACATCGAATTTCTTAAACCTTAAAAATTCTAGCATAAAAACTGCGATTCCTTTCTGCTTATACAAACACAAGTGTACTCAGACTGACATAATATATCGCTGCTCTGTAAATCGTCTTTTCTGTTGGAAACTGCAAAGAAATAAGTAACTGTATAATTTCTTCATGCTCTGCAAGGATCCCCGCAACAACAAATATCCAGAAACAGACATAGAAGAATAAACTATATTGCGAGTGTAACTTCGGAACTTTTCTGCTCACTCTTTCTCTAAAAAAAAAAAAAAAATGGATATGCAAATATTTTGTCTCTAGCCATAAATATCTGCGAAGTGTTCATACTGGAGACTGAATGACAAATGCTTCCTTTAAAAACAAATTACTTTCACTATCAATTTTTCATCCTGTGATTACATCTTACCACTTAAGCGGCGGTTAACTGTAATAAGAATAAGTAATACGTGGATTCAAAAGAAAGAGGGTATGATTCACTCAGACCAATTAACTTGGAGAGGAGAACGAAGAAAAACGTGGCTTATCACAAGAAATTTGTAGTTTGCGTATACATTTGTAGTTACTTTCGTTCTCTTTATATTCTCATATCTGTCTCGGAAAAATTCAGTGAAAGTACTTAAGTAACTTAAGTAAAATAAAGCAGCAAGGTAGCCCTGGCTATCTGTTTTCTTTTCCTCATTATATGAGATTTGAATTTCGCGTGTCGATGAACAGTAAAAGTATGGTTTTCTGAGCTGTGGCACAGTTTAGCTTAGTAGAAATGTGCCAACTACGTGGCGTCACGTCACAAAAGAAGGTATTTAAATATTGTTTTTCTCTAGTTTCCTACACAAATCCCACAAGCATTCTTATACCAGAGATTTCGTACGACTTTCAAACTGCGGTTAGTAATAGGACATGAGGTCTTTTCTAAAAATATTAGCACGGTGAACTCAATACGGATCTAACGCATCATCTCTGAAGAAGAATTCATAAGAATACTTAAGATGCACACACAGTTTTAACAAGGGCTGGGAACTCCTGCAACGAAGATAGGGCCGTAGAAGCTAAATGCTCAGTTGCATCTATAAACATTACATATATGCATTAAGGGAGTGCACGGGCAATGTCAGCTGTGTCATTCAGCGTTTCGCAACTAGTGTGCAGCGAAAATTAGTAGACTTACTAAAACAGAGCTAAAAGTTTAAGGAAAAAAGATCATATTCAGCCACTTCTTTAACTCATCCGCCAGTGCTGCTGTATCTGTGTTAAGATGTCTCCATGTCGATATACTTTCTATTTTTTTCCGAATTTGTTCCCCGCCGCGGTTTTTCAGATCAGATATTTTCATAGTCAATATATTAAGCCTGTAAATGTTGCCTTTAATTATTAATTAGTACAATTTAACTTCATTTGCTGTTTATGTAACGAATATTATAACAGGAACATTAGACGGGTGTAGAGAAGCATAACAGAATTTATGTAGGGTTACCGGCCTGGGACTAAAGTAATAATGATGAGGAAGGTGATCTGCTTGCATATGTCAACGGGAATATGTGTAGCATGAATAATCCCTGCTGTCAGTTGTTGACTGCACCTTCTGTTACCGATATTAGACAGACTGAAAGACATACAGCTGAGCCACCAGTATTCGAACATATTGCCTGTGGGGTAGACATGGCGACGGAAAAGATGGAAAGTTATAAGTAGCCCGGTACTAATCAAATTCCAGCAGGACTGTTTCATGGCAGAAACGAACTGTTCGAGCTGAGGTCCATGAACTTATTAATTCTGTTTGCAAAAAGGAATAATTATCTCAGAAGAAGGAGGATTCAACCACTGTGTCAGTTCGTAAGTTCATAAGAAGAGCAACACAGCAGATTATAGCAATTATAAAGGCATAGCACTCTTATCACCTACATACTAAATTTCTTAAGGTTAATTCCATATGTAACGGTAATAATTTTTAATGGCACTGAAGTGGAACAATTCCTGTTTACCGGCGCTGTTTTCAACATAATTGTTCAAAAGTGGCTATATATTTTGCATGCATCAAATACTTGAAAGAAATGGAAATGCAGTTGGGCAGTGCATCAAGTGTTTATGGACTTCAAGGGAGTGTAACACTCTCTCAGGACGGAGATATATTCTCATCGAGTTTGTGACAGAAATGAAACAGGTTAACACATTAACATTTATTTAAATGAAACCTACAGTAAAAACCAGAGAAACAAACATGTGTGTGATAAATTTCCTATCCAGAAACATCTGAATTAAGGAGATGCCTTATCGGCATTCCTTTGGAACTTTGCTTTAGAAGGCCCAATGAAACCAAGAGAGATTGAAATTGAAAAAGGACACTTCATTTTCATGCCTACTCTGATTATGTTTATTTACTGTTTGAGGACATGTGTACTGTAACGACAAACACAGCATTATTTTAGACTCCAGTAAGGAATGTGTACACTACGCAGGGTGTCCGTTAAATAAGAAACATTTTTCTTATTGTCCTGCAAACAGATTAGCACGCTTTCGAAGACCTGTATAAAAGATCTCAGGGTTGTGTGGATTGGGGGGGGGTTTATTATAATGAAAGTTTGTAGTAAAAAATTCTAAATATATTCATTCGTTTTATCGTAATAAATGCGGTCTCATTATTTAAAGGGCACAAAGTTTACGTCCATCTATCGTGAACAGACTGCAGAGATAATAAATGTGGCAAATTAAAATATTTAGGAATAGATCAAACAAAGGGAAGCTGCATGTAGGAAGTAAGTCAGAGCATGTTGAATTCTGTGAGTGCTACTGCCGATTACGTCAGAATTGTTTTATTCTCTTTGCTAATGACAGTTATAGCGGCGGATTCGGAAGACGCGCTACAAATTTCTATACATAGAATGAAGACAGTTACTTCCAAATATGGATTTAAAGTTTCAAGAAGCAAAAAGAAAACAACGGCTTTTAAAGCAAGAGATTCGGTGAGAATTAAAATTGTTATCAATAATAATGTTACAGAACAAACAAACAAACACTTTTCATTGTCTAGGTCGCTGTATTTCATACCAAAATGAAAAATATATTACTGTAAAAATAGCAGAATCTCGAGATAAAGGGAACTATTAACAGAAATGTTTAACCTTTTCCAGTCCAACAACACACTAGACTGAAAACATATGACAATTTGGCACTGCCTAATTTACGAGTATTATACGGATGCGAATCTTGGGCAATTAGGTAAATCAGTCCCATTAAAGGCCAGACGTGCCCAGACGGTTCCAGGATGTTAAGGTTCCCAGATTAAGTGACAATGGCCCAGGATGTTGGTAAGGTTGTCAGCCTTACGTACCGGCCACTTTTACAACTAGGAAAGACTCCTGGTATTCATTTCTGTTAGAGGCTAAGTCGATCCCACGGCTATAGTGCGATCGGAAATATTATGTCAAAGAAACATTCCAATGACAATATTCTGGAATCGAACCAGCGACTTTCCGATTTTTAGCGCAGCACCTTAACCACTGTGCTACCGCGGTCACCCTTGGGCAATTAAAGAACAGGATAAATCCAGGATAACGTCAGCGGAAATGAAATTTATGAGGAGAAAGACAAAAAACACATGGCAAGATTACAAAACCAATGAAGATATTTGATCTCAACTTAAAATTAGCCCAGTTGTAAAGTAAACACAAAATTGCAGAAATAAATGGGTAGAAAATGTTCGACAAATTGACTGACTACCACACTTAATTATGAAATATCAACCATGTGGGAAACGAAGCCAAGAACAACACCTCAAAAATATTTCTCGACTCTTAACGGGACCGGAACAAGTGACGTGGCCCAAGACGCTGCAAGTATATGACGATGACGACGCTGTCGGAAGTATATAGAATAATATATATAGAAATATAATTTTGCCTATTTCATATGGATTTGAAACTTGGTCTGTAACACTGACGAGGAGCATAGGCTGAGAGTGTATGAGAACAAGGTGCTGAGAGAGATATCTGGGCCTAAGAGGAGGTCAGGGAGAGGTGATGACAAAAAATTGCGTAAAAAGGAGCTTCATCACTTCTACTTCTTACTAGGTATTAACCGGGTGACCAAGTGAAGAAGACGGAGACTGGTAAGGCACGGGACCTGAACGGAGAGACGGACAAGGCATAGAGAGTTTCGGTGGGGAAACCTGAATGACCTATAAGCAGATGGGAGAATACTACTACAATCTTTATAAAGAAACAGCGTTAGAGGCAACAAATTGGAGTGTTGTGCTTGAACACTCTTGTGAATACGAGAGGCGTAAGGAATTTTTGGTTTACATCAAATGCAAGGAATTTCCTAATTTCCTACAGAACTATTAGTTTCTTAAGACGGTCTCTTCTCCGTGGAGCTAGTTAAGCAGGATGACCAATAAATAAAGAATTGCAAATGGACTTGGAAGGCTGTGGCGCAATATGAAGTAATAACGTGACGTTTTCCGGAAAGACTAAGGAAAATCATGGAAGACCTGTCAGTACTAGTCCGAAATTTCAGCTTAGGACACCACAAATAAGGAGCTGAATTGTTGACTACGTGACCGCTACAGCGTCGTATGGTCCTGAAACTTTGAGGTGTTACTTGCTGTAACTATAGTATATGTTAGGAAAATTAGATGAATAGAATGTGCGTGCATGTGTGCGTTGTATGACGAAAAGTATGAACAGCGACTTGCGCCTGTACACGCACACATAAGCACGGCTTGCACACGCTGTTTTTGTACCTACAAACTGGGCACATGCTGCACATGCTACGCATTATGCACATGCTGCACACGCTGCAAATTCTGCACATTCTGCACATTCTGCACATTCTGCACAATCTGCACACGCTGCACATTCTGCACACGCTGCACATTCTGCACATTCTGCACATTCTGCACATTCTGCACACGCTTCAAATTCTACACATGCTGCACATGCTGCACATTCTGCACATGCTGAACATTCTGCACACACTGCACATTCTGCACACGCTGCACATTCTACACATGCTGCACATTCTGCACACGCTTCAAATTCTACACATGCTGCACATTCTGCACAAGGCTGCACACGCTGCACATGCTGCACATGTCTCATTTCAAGATTCCACCGCATTGTAAAAGAGATCTTCGTTCTTCAAGGGGTTATGCAGCGTTAATTAGCAGTGACGTACCGAAGTTACGGGACAAGTTTTCCCTCCAATATTCAAGGGACAAGCTTGATCCTGGAAGAAGGGATCGATAGGTTGTCCAATACGATAGTAACTGCCAATAAACGCTGCATAACATCCCAGAAGAGCAAGGATTTCATGTTGTTCATACCTACTTACACATACTGTGTATGTGGTGTACATACATACATACATGCATAAATACATACATGCATACATACGTACATAAACACATACATACATGCATGCATGCGTACATACATACATATATATACATACATACATACCCACACACATACATACATTACATACATACATACATACATACACACATATACATACATACATAAACATACATACACATACATACATACATACATACATACATACATACATACGTGTACATGCTGCACATAACTACATACACACAATACGAAAATGCTGTACGTAGCGACAAACAACTTTTCATTGCAGTAAGATTTACTGAACGTTGAGACAATGAACTACACTTCGTGTAAAGCCAGTTTGGAAAAATTTTAAAAACACTGCCTTAAATTATACCCGGCAATAAGCAGTAACAACAGCGGAGTTACAGTGTAACAATTTCAAACTCTTAGCAAGCGCCTTTTAGTCCACCCCTCTATTCCACCACCACAATATGCCCACGGGGAATCGTGCCAAGTTTCGTGGACTTTTCTCATTCCCTAAGCACTTCCGGCAGGAGAAGGTAAATGTGTGTGAGGAGGAAGGTCTGAGAAATGTGAGCGTGTCGCAGGTGATTCATGGTGTGAGTAGAGCTTTGCTTGGTTCCGTTGAGAGATAAGTTTCAGATTAGGCAAACTTCCATGACGGGAGAATTAAGCTTGTCTTTTTAGATAGTGTGTACATTATTTTCCGGATTTGGAAGGATTACCGTACACAGTTGTAACTGTGTAATGCTGTAGGTTATGTTCTATAAATATGTTTTACTTAAAAGCTTCACTACAGTACACTGAGCCCTTGATACTTTTCGTCTGTTTAATCATGCTGTAACCTCCCTCGGACCTGCCATAATTTCTTATTTACGTAGTTTTAACAGATTTCATATTATTAAGGAAGACACGGAGCTAAAGTAACTGGTCAGGAACAGAGTCTAAAATTGAAGTACATGAGCATGTACAAGGCCGAAAATTTAGAAAAAAATATAACGGTTTGTAAAAAGTCTTAATGCGAGAAGAGAAGTAATTCTGAGCTATGTGAAGAGATTATACGGGAGTTAAGCAGTTTGCAACAATAAAAACAATAATAACAACAAACATTTTCTTTTAACAAGTTTTAACATATGTGGAACACACAACCAAGCTTGTGAATTAATAAATATAAACGCAATAAATACTGGACACACACACACCGACATGCAAGAAAATTCATGGTAGTAGAAAATCAGAACAGCAGGAAATTGCCATTTTATGGAATCTGAAAGTCAAGACAGCTGCCACTGAACAATTTCTGGGCTAGATTAATATAGCGTACGCTCTAGATCCTATTTTAAAGAATCCAGTTTGTATTATAATCTAATATACACCTAGGTTTTAAGGCACCATTAAGTGGTGCCTCCTCTTCAGTTTCTACGAGTACAATTTTGTGTACCCTATATTTCTTATTTCCATGCCCCTTCATTTAACTGCGCTGACGTACTGAGCGAAAAGTGTATATTATGGAGCATTTAATTACATATTCTTTTTAGCACATTTCTGTCAAAGGAAGACTATAAATTTAGCTGATTAGCGAGTAGCGAAAAACAAAATGTATAGAATCTTTAGTTGATTTCATAGAAATGAAAGACTTTATCAAGGGTGGTGAATTTTCATGAAAAATAGTACAGAATGTTTTCTTTACATTTTTGTAGAACGATATTTCTTGAAGTCATGACTTAACAAGAGAGGCAATGTGCGTATAACGTAACACTGAGGCGCTTTCCTGCTACCATTGTGGCAATGGAAAAACAATGAATACTACACAGCTTGAGTGTGTGTTTGTAGCCATAAGTGGCCAGCATGCAATGCGCATGCGCCATATTGTCGTACGTAGCCTGCCCCATTCTACAATATTTTTTAACCTTATCTCATAAAGGGTAAGATTTTCTAAAAAAAATGTTACTAAACTCAAAATACGTGTTTTGATTTTCTCTATATTTGTCAGAAACATTTTTCATTCCAAGAAGAACTGAGGGGGATATTGTCAAACATGTACATTGCTGTCCATATAAAGTAGCCGTTATTCTAGTCCCATTAAAGAAACTTGAATTTTCTCAAGAGAATTTCGAAAAATATTCAAATGTCAAATTGCATCAAAATCCGTCCAGTGGGAGCCTAGTTGTTCCATGCGGATGGATGGACTGACTGACGGACGGGAGGAGAAATGGGCAGAAATGACGAAGCTAATAATCGCTTTTCGCAATTTTGCGAACGCGCCTAAAACGCACAACAGCAATATCGGTAAAGCAAAACTTTACCGATTAAAAACTTGTGAGAGAACAAAACTAAATGGGTTTTAAATTCCAGGAAAACATAATAATAAGAAGAAAACATATTTTATGAAAAGGCAAAGTTATGCTTAACTCATACTGGTATTTAGGTATTAAAGCTCCATGTGTCAGTCTCGCATTAGGTTCAAAGTTAGGAGGTCTACTGAAGATGAAAATTTTGCTGCTGAAATCAAAATATGACCATTATTTTAAACTATCCTTAAGTAAGCAGATACGAGTAATTCTGCGGTTATGACAGGGCAAACGTCTGAGGTGGCAGTCGCCATTCTTTCTGGAGTCTAATGTTAGCAAGGGTGTTCTGCCACTACGACAGCTAACTGGCCTTCGTTGTGTCACTTGCAGCTAATGAGGTCCCTGCTAGACTTTTTTTTTTTTTTTTTTTTTTTTTCGCCTTAAAACATTTTTTTGTTTTTCTTTTTTCGCGTCAAGCACCCATTCGTTTGTCCCCCCCCTCCAAGCGGCAACAAAAACGGGCGATTAATTTTTTTATTAGAAACGGACA
>Ga0123355_10019364_pt1 | contig 10836 bp, 8 predicted proteins | sample TergutEmb28metaG_3_FD_89872 | JGI IMG/M metagenome (GOLD analysis project Ga0123355, IMG submission 89872) | Embiratermes neotenicus P1 segment gut microbial communities from Petit-Saut dam, French Guiana - Emb289 P1 | ecosystem: Host-associated > Arthropoda: Insects > Digestive system > Gut ...
AAACCAGTTAGTCGCAGACTCCTGAAGATGGTCGTATTAACGGCCGAAACATGTTGAGTAATGAATGAATATTAAATAATAAAATAAGTGGCATCAAGTTGGTTTTTTCTCTTTACGCAAGATTAATTTTATGTATTCCACAGATGTAAACACGATGGGATCCCAAAGTGTGCATATCATCTTGTGACTCAAATGACAAAAATAGGCCTGAAGATAACTAATCTATAGCCGAAACATGTAGACTGTATAATTACCTTGGGTAATAAAGTAGTTGTGTTGACGTAAACTTTTTAATATTTTATTACGCGCATAAGCACATCGTGATGCTTCCATTCAGATTTATTTCTGCATTTTTGTATTTTCTCACAGTTCAGAAGAATTAACGTTCTTGAGTAGCGTAGTCTGTATTAACTTTAGAGGAGGTACCCCGGTGTGTTATCGATTCACTGTGTAAATAAGCTTCTCTAGTTGATAATCCCACCTTCCCTGTTACAATGTAAAGGCTTCTTCTATGATGGTTACCATGAAGGACACGTTTAACCATTCTATGTCATACAATTCTTGTGTTTAAATGCATTTCGCTACCAACCATTCAGTATAAACCTAAATATATGTAGTCATTATTTAGGAGCAGAGATGCATATTTACTTTTTTAATTTTAATTATAATATTGTAGCTCTAGATATTCCACATACTTTTATAGACTTCGTAGTTAATTATGGTCTTACGGGCAGTTACATGAAATCTTTAACCCTAAACGAATTTTCTAAAATATAAGATATTCCTGGATACATATGGTGGCTTCCCATACACTTTCAATTCCACCAAATGTTCCCAACAAATGAGAAAACGTGGACATTGTTACATTTTTATTTCTTAGTAGGTATGTCTCACTATCACTTTTAATGTTTCTCTCTACTTGGAATTCTTAAATTTTAACTCCGAAACTTTCCGGAATAGTGGATTCTCTGTTCCTTTACATGTTTGTTGATGTTCGCGTGATGACAGAATTCCGAATAACTTGAGGAATGACAGTTATCTTTACTATTAACATACATACAAAGAATCGCCAAGCTTATTATAGTCAGCACAACTGATTTATTTACGATGCGGTGGTTACATGTTCAATCTTAATCACATGGCGACTATCAGGCCAACTCCAGAATTACAAGGAAAGTGGCCGAAAACAGCGCCTCTGTGCATCTCTGAAACTTTGGTCCAATTCCCTTACACTTCTTGCTCATATTGGCATTATATATATACATATATATTATTCATATTAATTACAACTATTAATTATAATTTAATTATATTATATTATTTCATTATAATAATTTACAAAGGTGACGGCACCATCCGCACCGTACACATAACCCACGCAGCGGCTCTCAGGACCACCACCCATCCACAAACTCGGTGCAGAAAACCATATGCTGCAACTCAACATCTAATGCTCCTGATGATGGGCGTATGTACCCGAAGCATGTTGAGCTAAGAATACATCAATAAATTACCTAGTTGCATCAAGTTGGCATTTCACATTATTTCATGAGGAAGATGCACGGTGAAACAACCTTCAATAATAATTAATAATTTGTAGTTATAAAGTATTATTCTTTTTCAATATACAAGCTACCAGAAACCTGTGTATTAGAAAATAATAAACAAACGAATACACAGGAAAGAGGGTAAAATATTTCGTGTATGCTCATTAGTTTTAAGTTTCATTTTAAAATTACGTTAAATAAAACACGATCTTACAAAATAATTACTAGCTAAATTAGTTTTTAAAAACAAAATCACTGAAGTTAATGTAATTTTATTTAAAAACAAGCAAAAGAAAATATTAAATTCCACGTTTAGATATATCCGGAGGCACTGGTGCTCGTTACTGTATCTTTGTAATTTTTGAACAGGCCTGATGATGACTCTGTAATTAAGCCGCAACCTGTAACCCCTGAAATCTAAACAAAATAACATATGTTCACTGTGATACACTTGGTACTTTTTTAAATCATTTACAAATGGATAGCTCCAGACAAAAAGAACTGAATGAACCACGAATTTTTAGGTGTGATTTGTCACAGTAATTACTGTCAGAGTCCTACACAATAATTCAGGATCTGCGTGCAGAAGATAGACGTGTTACGTATAAATATAATTCCTTTCTTCAATTCAACGAATATTCAGTAACGCCTTATTGAGCTTAAGTTAAATTAGGATAAACTATTTTCCAGTATATTTAAATGATAAATGACAATGACTATCTGCGAGCAGTACGAAACTTGAATCCAAATAATTTTAGTGATAAAAACAAAAAACTGCAAGTGCATAAAATCTCTAGCCATCGCACGGTTTCATAACTGCTAGTAAATAATTATTGTAAATTAGCCTGTTACTTTTTGCAATCAGAGGAATGCAAGCACGGTGACAGTATAAACATTGTAGATTGCGACAGCTAATTTTATCTTATACAATATCTGTAGTGTAGTAAATTGTGTAGTAATTAATATCGATACAAAGTTTTTATTAACTTGCTTAGTTAACAACCAAATGGCCAATAACAGACACAGCACAACACACAAACACAAAAACAAAGGACTGTTAATAGGACACATAAAAACACAAAAGAAACAAAACATGCTTGGATAAACAACTCCAAGACAAGCCATGTACCAAATACATACGATTGAGGGGCGTTCGCACTACCAATCTTGCAGCGGAAAAGCAACAATTATCACATAATTTGAGCGTGCGTTTTTAGCCTTAGTTATCCAGCATGCAATGCATATGTGCCATATTGTCATCTGTGGCCTGTCCGGCTCTACAATATTTTTCCACCTTATCTCAAAAAATGAAAAAAAATTTTTCAAAAATTTATTGAACAAAATTGTTTGTTTCGAATTTCCCTCTAGATTTGTCTGTAATATTTCTCCATATTAGAAGAACTGAGGAAGATATGATCATAAATACTTAGTGGCTTCTGGTTCAGTACCTTCTATTCTTGTCAGAATGTAATGAAAATTTAATTTTTTTCGACACATTTTTTAGCTATATTCAAATATAAAATTTCATAAAATTCCCTCCAGTGGGAGCCAAGTTGTTCCATGCGGACGGACGGACAGACAGGCAGGCAGATATGACAAAGTTAATACCCACTTTTCGCAATTTTGCGAATGCGCCTACAAACACCATGTGATGTGAACGTAAAAATAATATTCGCATGCCCGACTGTTAAAGTACATTTCCGAATATATCAAAATCACTAGAAACTGAACTGGCTGCAATGTCACGCCCAATGGAAGGACACTTTTTGGAAGACAGATTAACATGAAACAAAGAAAACTTCGGACTTTTGTAGTGGAAATTCGAAGACATAATTTAATATAAGTGGAAAATGGACTAAATCGAGAACCCGCAAAAAATTAGTAACAGAAATGCCAGACTGATGTCTACTGTCGTTTGAAGTCCGTAAACAAAGTAGTGGAAGAGCGTTAGCACAACTATTGTTGTCACTGCCTGGGGAAGTCGGCAGAGAGGTTGCGTTCGAATTTTTTTATCAGCACTAAAGGATGTTAAACTCCATACTGCAGATGCATAATTTAATCTATCTCTAATAAATGAAAAATGTGATATGAATAAAATACCAAGGTCTAAAATGAAAAGACATTATTACCAACGAGACCACAAAACTTTAATGGATACAGTAAGAATGTAATCAACGTGGCAATGAAAATATAATTTAGATACGCTAAACATCGCCAGCCTCTTAAAAAATCAATACCGAGTAGTATAAGAGTCTCCAAGTTTGTATTTAAGAAAAATGATATTGGCCTTCGCTGGTATAAAAAGTCACGTAATTAGCACTACTCCATCCTGGTGTGGAAACTGTGTCTGATTCTGGCTGAGTACAATCTTCGAATGACTCAAGAGTGCAAAATAAATTAAAATAAGCAACCAGAAGTAGAATTTTAGAATGAATTTTTGCATTTTATGTGACATTACTAAATATGTTAAAAATCGAAGGCTCCCAACATAGAGTTGTGTGAAACACCGTTAAGAAATCTAAAAATTAGCGGACGAATACCGATAATTTAACAAACGAATACTTGCCAGTTACAAAACTAGGCAATGAACGCGTTTAAAGCCTTGCCATAACCGGAGAATGAATTTTGTGTTAAAGCAAATTATAGGACATTAGGTCGAAAGCATGAACTTGGTGCTATGAACTGACTAGAGAATTGACGTCAGCAAGACAAGTTACCAAATTAGAGGTCGAAGACTTGGACATGAGGCAGTGTTCACAAGTGTTTTGTTCGGACTGAATTCAGTGCGCAATATTATCATTCATCACATATTGTAAAACTTCAAAGAAATTAAAAGGTAAAAATTAGAAAAATGAGGCATTATTTCATTTCTTACAAATAGGCAGCTTTCTTCGAAAGAGATGGAAGTAGCTGCTGAGAAGAAACATTATGAAAGCATACTGACGCAGATACATGAAAACATCCATACAAAAATTAATAACGACCCCTGGAATAGCATCAATTCAAACAACTTGACGAGTATCAAACTCGGTAAGAGAAAATAGAAATAAATTATATAAAATCGTAGAGTCGAAGAAAGTTATAAAAAAAAAAGATTCCCAGCGGTTCTATCAGTAGGCTATATACCGGCTGAAAATGGCTTCCACAAGTTTTTGCGATTCTTTGTGTTTACTACAAGTATGTGCCACCTACCGAAAACATAATGGAATTTGGCTGGGTTTTATTTTCTATAAACTCAAAATTCAAAAATTTCTTGAGAGTTTCTTTAAGATTCAAACCATCACGTAAGCTATCAAAGTCTGTCGGACTCACTACGGTTCTTTAGAAATTGTCGGTAAACGAAAAATTTGCTCCAAAACAGATAGCTTTTTTCTTTCCAAAAATCCTATAGTAGATTTTTGAAAACACATCTTCGCAACAGCGACTAAACAAGCGGGAAATTTATGTGTTCTGCCGAATACACGGAAAACAGGTTGATCAACAGCTCGTGGATAGCTGCACTGAGAGTGGCAAGACTTCGACAGAACTGTTAGAATAAACAGTTCTATTGGACTATTGAATAAAAAAATAATAACCACCAGCGTATTTAAGGTACTACACTTCAAAATTCTGGAACTTACTTGGGATTAAAAGGACATTTCTGTTACCAGTGACAAAAGTTATAAATATCAGCTTCAGCCACGCCAGCGTAGAGAAAACTAGTTATATCGAGATCGTTAAGATCTGAAAAAACTAGGTCAAGCAAATTAATGTTGTAATTTGTACTAAACCAAGGAAGGAGGGATAGGTGTAAATAGTAATTCCGCCTGGTTCAGAATAAAGTTGACAATTTTCAATTGGCAGGCCGCGTTCCTATATGAAAGCAGGGAAATTCAAATTACATGGAAGAGTATAATAAAGCTTTTTTACTAAAAAGTTTATTTTCTAAGAGGGTGAAATAATTACATATAATATCTTATTTTATATTGGATGAAATAATAATAATAATAACAATAATAATAATGTTAAATATTTACAACTTTTCAAGCATATGGTTGGCAATTCATCCACAGCTCCGACAAGTTACTTATTTCGCGCCCTGTATTTCATCTTACTGTCAAACCGCAAATTTGCCATACTCATAAGTGCGCCAAGCACACACGGCTTGCATGAATGCAAGTCTGTACAACAGATAATTAATTTTACGCATTCTAAGCCAAACTGCTACTTAATATCATTTTTGTTGTACCGTGAATTTCGTATAATCACTTTAATTATCAACCAACAAATGCACTTACAGAAAATTTCACATTAAAACACTTAAAATCACTCCGACATGTTTCGATCCTAAGATGGTCCTCAGGGAGCTACGTTGTTCCTTGCTAAAGTCATTTTACAAACATTCATAAAATAATTCCTGTATATTAACAGGGTGTTGTGGCAGCATGTCGTGTTGTGTAATAGTACGGTGTTGAGAATGTGCTTGGCTATTGTGTGTGTCGTGTGTTACGTAGTGAGAGACTGGCTCACTTTCTCACTACGTAACTCGCGACGCACACAATAGCCAAGCAAATTCTCAACAACGTACTATTACACAACACGACATGCTGTCACAACACCCTGTTAATATAAAGGAATTATTTTGTGAATGTTTGTAAAATGACTTTAGCAAGGAACAACATAGCTCCCTGAGGATGATCTTAGGATCGAAATATGTCGGAGCGATTTTAAGTGTTTTCATGTGAAATTTTCTGTAAGTGCATTTGTTGGTTGATAATTAAAGTGATACTTAATTAATACAATTATTTTATTATCTCAACTGATAACAATCCAGATGCAGGAGTGCCTTTATTTAAGTATGAATTACTTAAATTGTTATAATACTGACTTTCTGTAAAATCTGGAATACAGTTTGTAGATTCCGATTTATTTAAACTGGGATAATCAGAGCAGTGTTCGTAATACCGTACTTACTTTCAAAAATCTCGTGCTCAAATTAAAGACATATCAGTCCTCCGAGGATACCATCAATATAAGCACTCAATACAAATGATACCACAGCCAATGGCCGCACAGCAGTTGTGGCTTTTGTTTAACAAACATGAGCATACAATAATTATAATTAAAATAACAGCCACCACTATAAGAAAAATAGCGACTGGTGACAGTCCGTCGGAATCTTCCGAATTAGTTTCTTCGTCGCCACTTCTGTCCCCTTTGGCATTCATGATTTGTTTTTCGTATTTAAAGTTGCACTTTATTATATCTAAATGCGCTGACCAATTTATCCTATAATTCCTTCCAGAGTTTAAGCAAGTCATATTTGCAAGTTTTATTTCATGTGTAAGGCACCAGAAGAATATGTCTCCTAACTGACAGTCGCACAAAACAGGATTATTTTCAAGCCTTAATTCTATCAAAGTTCTCAGAGGAACAAACATTTCCATCTCAATGGAGTGTAAGTTGTTGTAACCAATGTTTAGAATTCTAAGTTTGTTTAGTGAATTGAAAAAATCGCAGTTTATGTACTCTATCTTATTATGCTGCAAATACAGTTCTTGTAGACTACTTACGCCATATTTTATAGTGGTTTCATCTATTCTTGAAATATTACAGTAAGATATGTCAAGAATTTTCAGAGAATTTCCCCTGAACATCAAACCGTTTTGTAGCTCCAGAAGTCTGTTGTTAGCAAGTGACAAACTCGTCAGGTTTGGGGTAAACAAAAATGTTTCGGGGTAGATATATTTGATATTATTCCAAGAAATGTCAATTTCTTTCACACATAACTTTCTCATAAAAGCAGACCAGTCAATATGTTCAATAATATTATTGCTGATGTCGACAGTTTCGAGGAAATTGTTTCGGAGACTGTGCCTTCCTATACTGAATATAGAATTATGGGACATGTTCATCAGCTTCCAGTTACCAACAGGAAACGTCCTCATGGAAGTATTTGAGCAGTCTATTTCTTCTTCCAAAGAACAAACGCACCATTCTGGACACTTTGCTGTCACTTGGAGGAGGTAAAATGTTAGAGTTAAGACAAGGTACGAAGTACTAATGGTCAGCATTTCTAATTATTTCTCATAGCACACTAAAATGAAAACACCTTGAAACAATGCGACTTAATGTGGTTGCTATCCACAGTGCCACCGTGGGGCATAACAATCTTGTTGTAGTACACATAAAACTGAATACAGCCTATTTTCTTGAAGAATCTCATCAAGCATTCACAATGAGGCGGACATATTAGACGCCACTTTCGAATATAGAATTTAGGTTATTAGTTCAGTTAACTGAACTTGGAAAATTGAAGTTATTACTAACAAACACAACGTCCAGGCACTAAACAATTTATTCTGCAGCAACGATTGTATGCATCTTTATAGTTCCTTTTCCAGCTGGTAAGAGCAGTAACTTCACTCGCGTGTAATCAATAGAACTGCAAACTCTATTCGTTTACATAGTACGATGAAATTCTTGTCGCTTTAGTTAACAACAAAGAATAACGTGGCAAACTTAGACACCTTGTCACGTTTTATTCCAGTTTTTAATGATATTTCCTTAACATCTCGACACAATGTTGCACTCGTATGCCATTTCACAATTATATCGGTTGAAATAGGCACCATTTGCCGCACATATCATCAGTATGGAGCTGGATGAATGATCAGTCTTTGTTTCTCTCGGACACAGTAGAAGTAAATATTGCACCTACAGATACACGCAGCGCACTGCGATCTTAAGGTCTCAGAAGAGAATCTTTCCTTTTCCGAATTCAGCCATCACTGGCTAACGTACGGAATCCACAGTATATCGCTATTATTGAAAGTTTCTATCTTATCTCCTCAGTTATCGCAACTCCTCCCCCTTTTGTCAGTGTTCGACAATCATCAGCAAATTTGTATCTATAATTCTGGCAACGTGGGATCAAAATGCATGCATTATTCATGACCAGAAATGATTTTGGTTAAGATTGAATGACTACTAGGCTTTGTCCATCGACTTTCACTGCCAGCAAATAACAGAATTGTGTGAAACTGATCAGTTCCTATCCTCAAATGAAAGCGTGAGAAGTCCGTAATCCAAACCTTTCACCTGAGAATGGAAATGCGTCTACATTTCTAGAAGTTGTGTTCTTTCCATTTAACATTTGTTTATTGAAAAAGTTAAAAAAAAATAAGCGTGAGAATAATACGCTTTCGTCATAACCATTGATAATTTGCGTATTTAATTTTCTATAACATTTTTCAAGACCTAAATTAAGAATGTATGGAGTTACGCCTCAACTCTCCTCTTCATGGAGTAGACAAGAACAAATTTATCTTCACTATTACATTTTTTACCCCTTTGCATCCCCACTGTTCGTCTCAAATACTCTTATAGCAGAGATATTTCTGCCTTCGCTCAAGTACTGGGTAAACTCGTATTACCTTCTTGTCAATGTTCCCCACGCAGTGCCATACAAAACGTTTAACAGCAGAGAAATGTTCGGAGCGCAAGACATCCCCATCATGCCTTAGGTTTATCAACTACCGGAAAGAAAGTGTACTGTTACAGGCTACGTCACAGAAGCAAATTCAGAAACTATTTCCAAAGAAATTTGTGGTTCTCATGACAGTCATTATGAGAATTGTTGTGTACCATTCTGTAGGAAGTCACAGCCACAAACAGGATTCCTTATTTCATTTAACTTCTGAACGTTTGCTTCGTCTGTCACAAATCAGCTGACCACGCTGGCAGTACATAAACTTTGCAATCTGTGCGGTTCTTATTGTTAGAAGCCTTACCGACGTCACTAAATTAGACAGCCAGTTTATCGGACTCGGTATTCTGGAATGCAGTCTTCCGTCGCCTGTTTGTGTTCCTCCGTAATCCCTCTATTTTTAAGCAAAGGTTAGTTTCCTTTGAGAAGGTTTTGACAGAAGCCATTAAATTAAAAGGCAGGAAATCCTTCAGACGAGGAAAGGAATGGGAAGACGGCTTTGGTGTGTAGGTGACTGTATCTAAAGTTGCCAGCAGCTTAGTTCTTAGGGCTTCGTATAGACAATTGTAAGAACAGAAGCAGTTCCAGCAGGTGTTAGCTTTGTTCTTTTGTTGTTGTTTTCGTTGTTTTCTGTTTTTTTTTGTTTTTTGTTTTTGTTTTTCCTTTGTTTTTGTTTTTGTTGTTGTTGTTGTTGTTGCTGCTGCTGCTGCTGCTGCTGCTACTGCTTAATGTTTCAGGAATTAAAGGTTTCTAAGAAAGAAAGAAAAAATGGACATCATCGATAAGACAAGAATTCTGTGACACACCAAACATGATACTGTATCATTCATATCGTTTCAGCGGCTGGACCCTTCTTAAGATGCATGGTGAAGTACTGTAAGTTGCTTGTACAGCTGATGATGATAAGCAGTTATTTGTTCGAAACATGTCGAGGATAAATTAAGTGAAATGAATTATTAAGGAAAGTGTGCATCCTGTTGGTGTTTCTCACGTGCCCACATAAGAGTAAAACACGGAAAGCCTATATTTGTGTTTGGTTCTAATTTATTACAAACACTAATCACCTTAACGGAAGTAAATTCTATGACAACTGAGTACAAAAGAAGGAATATAATGCTTACAAACCTTCCAGCTCCAAGTCATTATTTCTTCCATCTCCCAGTCAATGTTTCTTCCATCTCCCTGTCACTGTTTCTTCCATCTCCCAGTCACTGTTTCTTCCATCTCCCAGTCACTGTTTCTTCCATCTCCCAGTCACTGTTTCTTCCACCTCCCAGTCACTATTTTTCCATCTCTCAGTCACTATTTTTTCCATCTCCCACTCACTATTTTTTCCACCTCCCACTCACTGTTTCTTCAATCTCCCACTCATCATTTTTTCCATCTCCCACTCACTGTTTCTTCCATCTCTCAGTCACTATTTCTTCCATTTCCCAGTCAGTGTTTCTTCCATCTCCCAGTCACGGTTTTTTCCACCTCCCAGTCACTATTTTTTCCATTCCCCAGTCACTATATTTTCCATCTCCCACTCACTGTTTCTTCAATCTCCCAGTCATGGTTTCTTCCATCTCCCAGTCACTGTTTCTTCCATCTCTCAGTCACTATTTCTTCCATCTCCCAGTCACTGTTTCTTCCATCTCCCAGTCAATGTTTCTTCCATCTTCCAATCACTATTTTTTCATCTCCCAGTTACTATTTTTCCATCTCCTAGTCACCGTTTCTTCCATCTCCTAGTCGCTGTTTCTTCGAGAGAACTCATTAGCTCACTATGATAACGATTCGGAACACAATACAATAAATTGTTCGAGGCCACTTCAACTA
>Ga0123355_10019365_pt1 | contig 10836 bp, 10 predicted proteins | sample TergutEmb28metaG_3_FD_89872 | JGI IMG/M metagenome (GOLD analysis project Ga0123355, IMG submission 89872) | Embiratermes neotenicus P1 segment gut microbial communities from Petit-Saut dam, French Guiana - Emb289 P1 | ecosystem: Host-associated > Arthropoda: Insects > Digestive system > Gut ...
AATTAGCCGAATGGGTGTCATATGCTAAAAAGCATAATGCAGTTATACTGTTTGACAGTGCTTACGAGGCTTTTGTAACGGATAAGTCGCTACCTACTAGCATTTTTGAAATCGATGGTGCGGTTGATTGTGCCATAGAATTTTGTTCTTTATCTAAAACAGCAGGGTTTACGGGAACCAGATGCGGTTATACAGTTGTGCCAAATGCGTTAAAAAATGGCAATATTAGCATAAATAAATTATGGCTACGCCGACAAACTACAAAATTTAATGGTGTATCGTATGTGGTACAACGAGGTGCTGAAGCAGTGTTTAGTGACGAAGGGTTAGCTCAAATCACTAAAGATATTGGGTATTATTTAGGTAACGCTAATATTATCGCTAGCACTCTTGATGAATTAGGTATCGACTACACGGGCGGAAATAACTCGCCATATATTTGGTTAAAAATCCCTAACAGTAACGATAGTTGGGCATTCTTTGATATGCTTTTAGAAAAAGCCCAAATTGTAGGCACCCCCGGTGCTGGCTTTGGTGCTAGTGGCGAAGGTCATTTTAGATTTAGTGCTTTTGGACAACGAGAAAATGTTATTGAAGCTATGGAGAGGTTAAAACAAATCTTAAAATAGGAGCAAAAATATGCAACCATACAATCAAGAAAACAATCAACCGCTAGAACAATATTCAGAATACATTAAGCAAAACAGCTTTTCGTTAAAAAGTAGTAGCCTATTTTCGATATTAGCCAATATTTTTGTAGGAATTATTTTAATTGGCGGATTTGTAGGGCTGTTTTTTGTATTTGATTTATTCTCTATTCAAAATGATACAGTACATGAAAACTTTGTTAATTATATGCTGTTAGCTCTTGGCGGTATCGGTATAGGTCTAGCAGTTATGCTTATAGGTATGCTTTTTAGACTAATCATTTTAAAGAGCTTTGGTGGTGGTAAATGTGGATTGCTACTAGGGTTAATAATAGAAATAACATACGAAAATCCAATTTCTAAAACGATTTATTTAGTTGGCGATTTATTCTTTTTGATAGCCCTTATAGCCGTTATCTTATTAAGTGTATTCTTTTGGAATCCTCTTACATATTTAGCACTAGTGTTTTTGGTTTTGCTGGTTGCTCCAAATATATTTATTTGGATGTTTATTATTAGACAACCTAAAGGAAGTGTTTTTAAGCTAGAAAATGGCGAACTAAATAGCTATATAATAAACAAAAATTATAACGAAATGTAGAGGCAATATTCTGCCAACGAACTCTCTAATAATGCCATTAGATGCACTTCATATTAAAATAGTCGCTAGCGAGTTAAACGAAACTCTCGTAGGCGGTCGGATTGATAAGATTACCGCCCCTAGCTTTGGAGCAGTACGCTTTGCTATTTATGCTAATCATAAAACACACGGGTTATATATTAGTATTAACCCCGAAAACACTCATATCAGGCTAACGGCGGGCGAACGGCAAGAATTATCCAGCGTACCTGTTTTTATTACGCATCTTAAAAAACATTTGATTGGAGCGAGTATTGAGCGGATTGATTGTATAGATAACGAAAGGATTATAAATATAGAGTTCTTGGCAAAAAGCGAGTTGGGAGTTCTCAAAAAGTTTACGCTTGTAGCGGAGCTTATGGGCAAACATTCAAATTTAATTTTGCTTAATGATATGGGTAAAATTCAAGAGAGTTTTAAGCATATTCCACTGGATTTATCATCTAAAAGACAGGTTTTGCCAGGATTGCCGTATGTATTAGCTCCACCGCAAGAGGATAAAATAAATCCGTTTGATGTGGATGCCTTGATAACAATACTATCTGAATTTGAGGGCGAAAGTTTAAGTTCGTTTTTACAAAAGCGAGTTTTCGGACTTGCTCCTAGTAGCATTAAGGAAATTATTTATACAGCTTTTGGCAAACAATCCCCTATTGTTTTAAATAAAAAAAATCAAGAACTATTAACTTCTGCTTTTACTAACTTTGCCAATCCGACCAACCACTTACCTGTTTTTAGCAAAAATGATTTTTACTTTAGACCATATTTGCACTTAACCGAATCGCAAGAAAATCTAACAAAAACCGCTACTCTACTTGAAGCTATAGATGGCTTTTATGGTAATAAATCCGAAAAAGCAAAATTCAATCTTGAAGCTAGACGACTTAGTCAAATAGTAAAAACGGCACTTAATAGATCTGAAAAACGATTAGCTATTTTACTAGAACGACAAGTTGAAGCAGAAAATGCAGACGATAATAAAATCAAGGGTGAACTACTTATAGCAAATCTATATAAAATTACTAAAAACAATACTAAAATCGAGGTTGATAATTACTACACCGATCCTGTTAGCAAAATGATTATAGAATTAACTAGCGATATTTCACCTAGTAAACAAGCTGAGAGTTATTTCAAAAAATATCGTAAAGCCAAAAAAACACTAGAGGCATTAGTTCCGCAACTAGAGCAAACAAGAAGTGAAATTGAATATTTAGAAAGCGTGGCAAACGCTATAGAAACTGCTGAAATCTTAGATGATTTAAGCTACATTAGCGAGGAACTAGCTAATGAGGGTTTAGGAAATCAAACCAAGCAAACCACCAAAAACTCAAAAAAGAAAGATAAGCAAAAGCCAAAAACTGATAGAGAAATATTAGTCGCATCCGCTAAACGCACAGAATTTATGGGCTATATTATTTTAACTGGCAAAAATAATTTACAAAACGATGCATTAGTTAAAACCGCCTCTCCCGAAGACATTTGGCTACATCCCAAAGATTTTCACGGCTCGCACACCGTTATTATAAACCCTAAAAAAATAATGCCTTCTGATAAGGTTTTAGAATTTGCAGGTGGTGTGTGTGCTAAACACTCAAAAGCAAAGCTATCAGAGACTGTGCCAATCGATTATACATTTATAAAATTTGTTTCTAAACCAAAAGGAAGCAAAGCAGGTAAAGTAACCTACACCAATCAAAAAACTATCTGGATAAAGCCAGAATAAATAATTTTGTAAAAAAGACAAATGGTCTTAGCTGAATACATCTTCTGCTTTTTCAAATTCTTCCACGGTAATACCGAAAACATCACAAATGGAATTAGTTGTGCTGAAGAGTTTATGGTTACTTACTCTTTTCGCTAGCACAGAAGCAACGGCATTATCATTAAAATCAATGACAGTGATGCCGTTTTTTTCTAGAACGGCAAGCATTGCATTTGCTTCTTTTATTAGTTTTTTAGGCTCTAATTCAGTTAAAAAAAGCATTGTGCCATAAACCTCGGCATAAGCATTTTTCAACATACTATCCTTAATATTAGTAGGTACTTTTATTTTATGCCATAAAATCTGATGTCCTAATATAATATGAAGTTTTTTACTAACTACCTTTTTAACAAGCGAAACAAATATCTCTTTTTTGGCACCTACAGGAAAATTTATATCCGATAGATAATCTCTTACAAGCTCTATCCCATTACTACTACTCGCCAAAAATGCTCCTAGTTTGCCAGCTATTGCAGAGTTATTAGTTTGCATAGCATACTTTGCCGCCTGTTTTAGTTGAGGATTGTTTTGTATCTCAGCCACAAAATCGTTACTAGATTCTGCCCTAATAAAACTATCGTCTAACAATTTAGAATAAAGCATCCTAATGTGCTGGGGCAATTCTGGAATTAAATTATAAGCTTTATCGCTATCTGCAATATCTATATCTTTAGCGTAATATAATGCAACGCTATCGTCAGGATAAATATTAAGCAGTAACACCGCAGTGTCTTTAGCTATTTTTTTATTACCTAAATTTGCCGATGCCAACATTTTTAATACCAAAAATTCTCTCTCGTACGGCATGAATTTTAGACATCGTTCTAAATATTTAAATGCTAAGCTTGAGTTGTTTATTTGGCAAAACATAAGTGCGATTTTACTAACATCTGCCCAAGTATCTATATCAAACTCATCTAAATATCCTATTAACTCATCTCTTTCGGCATACCTTTTTAAATAATGAAGTCCTGCTATTTTTGTAGTAATTGCATAAATATCATCGAGTTTTAGTGCTAAAATCTTATCGCATAAAGCTATCCCCTCGCTAGCTCTACCCTCACTAATTTCTAATACAGCTAAATAGTTCATTGCTTCTATGTATTGATGCGAATCACTCGGGATATTTGTTAGCATTTCTCTTGCCAAAGCTGTATCCATACTATACAGCAAATTTTTTGCCATATCTACTATCCTAGAATTATCTTGAGGCGAAAGCACTTCGAATTTTCTTTTAGGATACGGTCGAATCATTTCTTGTAAAAAATTTAAATCAAAACTATCTTCATCGTCCTCGTCATCAAAATATCCTTTTTCTAAACCTAATTTTATATAATAACTCGCATGAAGTGGGTTTTCTTTTAATGTGCTGCATTTTATAAGACCAAAAAAAACCTCGTCTAAATAATAGTCTAAGCCAGATAATTTTAGTAACTCTCTAAATGCCTCATTAATAAGCCCCATTTGCATAAATACATCTGCAATCTCTAGCCTTATGTCTACATCCTTATCAATTTTAGGTTTATATAAAATATTATTTTGAAGATGTCTAAGTAGCTCTAGTGCACCAACCAAATCGCCGTTTTCGCTTTTTTCTAACGCTTTTTTAAAAAAATAATCCGTATCTATGCTAAATTTAGTAATTTTATTTGCCATTGTTAATTCTATGATTTATCTGCTTGTACTTATGTAAAAACAAACTTGCATTTATATTAAATTACAATATACAAATATTGACTTTTATTTATAAAATAATAAGCACTAATAAAATCAAAAATAATTTCTATCTTGCAATTGTGTATTCGGATAATTATTTTTTATCCAACTATTTTTTGTTAAATGAATATTTTTTGTTGTTTTGTTTTTTGTTGTTATTCTTTTGCTTTTCTAATCTTTCTTCTACTTCTATATCGCCGTCTTTTACTTCTATCATTTCATCTTCATTGTCATCCTCATCATCGGGCAAAAAATCTGAACCAAAGTTGTCAAAACTATTAACTGCTTCTTTTATTTTATCGTCTGCCACAGTTTCTACAACTACACTTTTCTTTTTAACATCTACTGTTCGTTGTAGCCAATCCTTTTTAGCAACTGTTGGCGCCATAACATTTTTATAAACCCAATCTGCATAAAGCGTCCAAAGTAGCGTTATAATAGGGAATGCTAGTATCACTGTAAATAACGAACCTAAAATAATCCCTAATTGCATTCTAAATAAAAGCACTGCAATAGTAATCGGAACTGCCGATATTGCTAAAATTATAAAATGACGCACTAATAATTTTGAATTAAATGCCATCTTGATGCTGTTTACTGTTATTCTAAATGGATTTAATTTATATGTTACACCCATTGTTATATAAAAAAACAGCATAAACATTAAAACCAAGGCCATTAAACCTAATAATATAAGCAATATTATTTTTAGTGCTACTAAATCTTGCCAAAAATAGTCAAAGCCTATTATGCCTGCAGTTATCGCAAAAAATATTCCTGCTATAACGGGAGAAGCTATTAAAAACGGAAAAAAGCATTTTTTAATGCCGATTAAAAATGTTTTAGCTACAGGCACAACCTGCCCCCTTGCTACAAATTTCACTGTATAAAATGCTCCTGCCATACCTAATAAAAGTATAGGCATGCTGGCAGTAACAAAAATTATCATATTAAAGTTTTGCATAAACACATACCAATAAGAACGAGTTGCCGGGTCCAAAATAATAGGAAATCCAGTTCCTAAATTGCTAGAAAACGGCTGATTACCTATAATGCCGTTTCTCATCATAGTAAAAAGTCCTATTATAGTAGCAGTCGGCAAGCTAAAAACAGCCAGCAATGCACTAATTGTTATCAGCATACCAAGCCTTGCCCTAAAAATTACCCAAAAATATCTAACTCTTGAGCCATTAAAAAGCTGTTCTAAATCGACCGAATTCTCTTGCTTTTCTTTTTCATTATTGTCCGAAGCATTTGCCATACCAATCAATTATACACCAATACAAAAACTTCTACAACCAAAAAAATCGTTTTATAATACTTTTACATCAAACCATCAAAATCGGTATCAAAAAAAGCTATATTTATAGCCCGAGCAATAATATGTGCACAATCTGTAACAAATATATCTATATCTTTTGGAGTTACAACCATATTACCTATTGATTTATCATAAGAACTTGCGTTTCCACCAAACGCATCCGAAATAATCGTACTAGCATATACTACAAGCGGTACACCCACCGAAATAACTGGCACACCTAATGACTTTTCATCTAGCCTTGTGCGATGATTAGAAATCCCGCTACCAGGAGTAATTCCTGCGTTACTAACCTGAAAAGCACTCGCAATCCGCCCAACAGTTGCTCCTGCTAAGCTATCTATAACGATAATACTATCAGGTTTACTTCTACTAGCTACACCTTTAATAATATCAAAACTCTCTATCCCGGTAACACCCAAAACATTAGGGTAAATTCCGCTAATTCTCGGAATCCCATCACTCTCGCCACTATTCAAATGCCTAGTTATCATAACATGCCTAAGCACTCTTTTACCCAAGCTATCGGCCGTCATATCGGGATTACCTAGCCCTACAATCAGCGTATTGTCACTAGGCTCCATTCGTTTAATCGCATTAGCAATCGCCTCTGCTACTCTAGTAAATTCGTGCTTATTGCCGTCTAACACCGCAGATGTTTCTATAGTAATATAATCGCCCTCTGGCTTGCCAATTTGTTTAGAAAGTTCTTTTGTAATAGAAATAGAAGTTTGCTTTACAATATCATTCTCGAGCTCGCTACTTATCTCTAACCCAAACTCAAGTGCCAAATCTGTCCGGAGCATATCTTTTTGTTTGCTTTTAGTTGTGTTTTTTGCGGTTTTCATACAATATAGCGTGTGGAAAATCATACAAAATAATGCAAAATAATGCTTGCAATTAGATTTTCGATTGTGATATAATAGTTTGGTTAGGGCAATTTTTATTGTTCTACTTATAATTTAGGAGAAAAGGGCTAAAGTGAAATTGCCCAAATATTAAAAAACTGTGCCAAATATTAAATCCGCAAAAAAAAGAGTTCTTGTAATAGAGAAAAAGAATCTTCAAAACCGCAGTCAGATGTCTGCATTAAAAACGCTTATCAAAAAATTTAACGGCTTCATTGATATAAATGATTTAGAATCTGCCGAAAAGATGTTGCCTGAGGTTTATGGTGCTATCGATAAGTGTTGCACTAAAGGCATTATTCATAAAAATAATGCTGCTAATAAAAAAGCTGCACTTGCTAAAAGACTTTCTGACGTTAAATCGGGCAAGGTTACTATTGTAATTAAAAAGGATGCTAAAACTATAGCAGCCGAAAAAGCAAAAGCCGCTAAAGAAAAAAGAGAATTAGCTAGAGAAGAAAGCATGAAGCTAGCTGCCGAGAAAAAAGAAGCTATGGCTAAAGCAAAAGCTGAAAAAGCGGAAGCTAAGCTAACTCCTGCTGAAAAAGCAAAAAAAGAAAAAGCAGATGCCAAAGAAAAGGTAAAAAAAGAAAAAGAAACCGCTAAAGCAAAAAAATAATTAACTTTCCCGTTGATTGATTTATATCATAAAAGCCACAGAAGCTTTGTTTCTGTGGCTTTTGTTTTTTAACTTTAATATTCAAAAGAAAAGAAAGTTATTTTGGGCACTGTTATTTCTATATAAGAACCTAATTCAAAAGGCTCTCCTTTTGACATAAATGAAATAATTGAATTATCAAATCGTAAAACAGCATATCCATCTTCATCTATTGATTCTAATATGCCGTTAAACACTACTTCCTTATTATGATTTAACTTAACACTAAAAACTTTTTTACCTCTTATAATTTCTTTACCAAATGTAAACTCGCCATCAATATCAACTTCAACATTCTAAGTATTGCGTACTACACAATAGCCAAAATTATCACCTTCACAAGTCGCAATTCCTTTTCCAAAATTAGAAGAAAATTCTATTTCTATAGGATGATTTTTAAGTGTTTTTTCGACTTTCACTTCCATAAATAGTTACCTTTTAAAGTGCGGAAAATTCATTTTTTGACCAGCTATTATATGTATATGCAAGTGAAACACTGTTTGTCCAGCATCCTCGCCTTGGTTTATTATAAGACGATAACCATTTTGTAGGCTTAGCTTTTCTGTTAAAGTGCCGATTGTGGCAAAAATACTACCCAGCACTTCCCTATCTTTATTCTCCATTGTATCTAAAGTAGGATAATGGCTTTTTGGAATTGCCAAGTAATGATACTTAGCAACAGGTGCTATATCTTCTATTATAAAAAAGTCATCATTCTCAAATAACTTTTTAGTAGAAATTTCTCCACTAGCTATATGGCAAAAAATACAATTGTCGTTTGTCATAATAATTATCCCCCTGTATTAGCTTAACTACTTACTTCACAATCTCGCTGAAGGCATCTTCTTTGTTGAAATCTGCGTTTTCTATTATATAGTTTTTGCGTAATTCTACAGCATCGCCCATTAAAACCGAAACCAATTTTTCGGCACTGGCAGCATCTTCTATGCTAACCCTAACAAGCGTACGACGGTTAGGGTCCATTGTTGTGCTCCATAATTGCTCGGCACTCATTTCGCCTAAGCCTTTATAACGCTGAATTGTAGCTGTACTGCCTAAGCGTTGTCTAGCTTCAGCTAAAGCAACTTCGTCATATAGATACTCGCTTACATCCCGCCTGCTAATTTTATATAACGGCGGTAAACCAATATATACATTGCCATTAGAAATTAAATCCTTCATATATCTAAAAAAGAAAGTTAGCAGTATCGCTCTAATATGAGCGCCGTCTTGGTCGGCATCCGATAAAATTATTACTTTATGATAATTAAGGTCATCCACATTAAAATCGCCCGAAATTCCACAGCCTAAAGCAGATATAATTGTACGGATTTCCTCATTTGCTAAAACTTTATCAATCCTGCTTTTCTCAGCATTTAACGGCTTACCTCTAAGTGGAAGTATCGCTTGAAAGCTACGGTTTCGTGCTTGTTTTGCCGTACCACCTGCCGAATCACCCTCTACAATAAACAGCTCATTAAGTTCTGGCTTTTTGCCAGTACAACTAGATAGCTTACCTACTAAATTAAAATTTTCAATCGACTTTTGAGCCCTAACAATTTCTTTTTCTTTTCTAGCAGCTTCTCTAACTCGCGCAGCAAGGAGTGCTTTTTTTAATATTGTATCTAAAACCGGTTTGTTTTTTGCATCTGCAAAATATTTCTCCAAACCCTCTTGCGTCATATGATCTACCGCAGTTTTAGCCTCTGGGTTACCTAATTTTGTCTTAGTTTGACCCTCAAATTGGATATTTTGCATTTTTATAGATAAAACTGCCGTTAAGCCCTCTCTAAAATCATCACCCAATAAATTAGACTCTTTATCTTTTAGAAGTCCGTTTTTTCTTAATTGGTCGTTAAGCACCTTAGTTAAAGCCATCTTAAAGCCCGTCTCGTGCATACCGCCCTCGCTAGTTGGGATATTGTTTACATAACTGAAAATATTTTCGGTGTAAGCATCGGTATATTGCATAGCAACCTCGAAATGAATTTTGCTATGCTCGCCGGTTAAATGAATCGGAGTATCAAAAGCGGGGCTTTTAGTTTCGTTAAGATATTTAACATAATCGGCAATTCCGCCCTCGTAGTAAAACTCTCGGCTAAGTGGCTTTTTATTGTTTATATCGCCTGTCAAAACCCGGTTATCGGTAAGAGTAATTTTAACGCCCTTATTGAGAAAGGCTAATTCCTTAAGCCTTTTGGAAATTGTATCTAAAGAAAAATTAACTGTTTCAAAAACGGTTTTATCGGGTTTAAAACGCACCATTGTACCTGTATGTTCACTAGAAACTCCCGTATCAAATAACTTATACTTAGGCACACCGCTTTTCATTTTGCCGTCTTCTAATCGACTTTCAAATTCCATACGGTAAGTAGTTTGATGTTTATATACCTCTACAGTAAGCCATTCACTAAGGGCATTCGTAACGCTAGCACCAACTCCGTGTAGACCACCCGAATGAGTATAGCTTTCGTTATCAAATTTACCGCCTGCATGAAGTTGTGTAAAAACAACCTCTACACCACTGTAACCTGTTTCGGGATGAATATCAACGGGTATTCCCCTACCGTTATCGCTAACCGAAATAGAACCATCAGTAAAAATTTCTACTGCAATAGAGTCAGCAAAACCGTTTGCCGCCTCGTCCATAGCGTTATCTACAATCTCCCATAAAATATGGTGTAGACCCCGGCTAGAGGTTGTACCAATATACATACCGGGTCTAGTACGAACCGCATCTAACCCCTCTAATATTTTTATATCACTTGCGCTATAATTCTTTTGCATTTTTTTCACTATGTTTGGCGACCACTTAAATCACCTACATAATAGTATCATACAAATATAGTTTTTTCAAGCAAAAAAATATCAAAAAAAATAGCTATAAAAATCAGAATAACAAACTGAGTTAAATCTAAGGTTCTTTAGCAAAAAAGAAAAATGTTACTATTGACTTTAATCTAAATATAGTGTATACTTCTAATTAGAGGTCTGCGAAATTATTGCAACATATTGTTATAAAACAACAATCAGTGATTCAAAATAATGAAGATATACCGTTTGAGCCTTTAGCACGCTTTAGCGAGTTTGTGCTAGCAAATCCAAATCTAACGCTGGCGGAGTTTGAAAAAGCAACAGAGTTTAGCTTGCCGTTATGCGGATTTTTACTCACACATGACCT
>Ga0123355_10019366_pt1 | contig 10836 bp, 8 predicted proteins | sample TergutEmb28metaG_3_FD_89872 | JGI IMG/M metagenome (GOLD analysis project Ga0123355, IMG submission 89872) | Embiratermes neotenicus P1 segment gut microbial communities from Petit-Saut dam, French Guiana - Emb289 P1 | ecosystem: Host-associated > Arthropoda: Insects > Digestive system > Gut ...
CAGGACAACATACCCATCTCCATTTTGTATTGGGACAAGAGGAATGAAGTCTATTACCTATACCAGCTACAATACCTTTTAATGCCAATTCTTCTTTACGTTTAATTTTGCCAGAAGGCACTTTTTGTACAATTGCAAAAATAAGCAACATTAAAATTGCAGCAAAAGCGATTGAAGCTCCAATTATAATCCACATAGGATGACCACCTTTTTAATATTTTTGATTTTAGTGCAGTCGCACCAATCTTGTAAAAAAAATTTATCATTGCAATCCAATAAAAAAGAAAGCAACGAAGATTTTCCCTCGTTGCTTCCCAAATTCTAATTGACAAACCAACAAACAATTATCTGCAATTGTTAGAATGGTAAGTCGTCATCAAGGTCTGTCGTCCCATTATAATCTATCTCTGGATAGTATGTTTCAGGGGCTTGATTTGGTACTGGTGTGATATTGCTTTCTGTACCAGAACTGCTATTACCATTTCCACCACTTGCGCCAGGAATGTAACTCCATGCAAGCACAGTGATTTTTAGACTGTAACCTGTTTCACCATTAGTGCGGGTAAATTCCGAAACACCAAATTTTCCAGTAACTTGGATTAAGCTACCTTTTTTCGCTTTAGCTTTGATTAGACGTTCAGCATCAACACCAAAAACTGCACATTCATAGTACATAGTTTTCTGATTGCTTCCAAATCCATCATTGACTGCAAGACTGAAATTGGCGTAAACACAGCCCGTTTTTTCAGCTTTCCTAAGTTCAAAATCTCTTGTAATTCTACCAGTTGTGATAATTGTTGTCATAAAAATGACCTCCATTTATTTTATAAAATTTTTGACAATAAAAAACGGGAACAGACAAAATCACAATTGTTGTGATTTTAAATCCATTCCCGTGTTTTTAACACACAAATAAAAGATACCATATAGGCATTATGACTGGCTCATTTGAGGCATGTCAGCAATTCCAAGCGAAGTGACGTAAATCTAAGGGGAGTGCCACTTGCAACCATATAATCCGATACTACACTTATAATCCGAAATTTTAATAGTGTGAGTTTATCATCGCTGGATATACTTGTCAATATGGAATCGTGCCTGTAATTTTGACAAATTAAAGCATTGTTTCGCCGTTCATGATATGTTTCCTATGCAATATCAACAGATTAAGGGATTAACCTCTTCAAACTAGGAATTACAGAGTAACATAAACGCCACTACTGATGGGTTTTCTAAGTGCAAGCCATATGAGATAAAAGAGTTATTTGTGTCGAAGATTGCTGTACCTGTTGACATTACTTTTCTATGTGGTTATGTCACATGTGTAGACCGTCAAACGAAAGATACATCCTCTATCCTTATTTTTTTAGCACCTCCAATAGGGTCACCAATGTTTCCACTACGAGTGAGAGAATCTGGTATATCTCTTGGTTGCGTTCTAACATCTTTATCAGTATCTATCTCTGAAAGTTTATTATCTTTTTTTATGCTTGTATTTAATTCTGTTGCTTCTTTTTTTTTTCATAATTCACCTTCAGCGTTTTGCAAATATTAGACAAGTCTGGCATCAGACGATAAGTTGTGATTCCTAACTGCTCCAAATAGATACGGATATCTTCCCTCAAGTCTTTAGCTATTTTTATCTCCTGAGTATTGTTTCTAACCAGTGCCATATGCTCTTTTTTTACATTTTCTATGTTTTCATCATCTAAGCCACAAGCCAACATGAATAAACCTTGTTGCATCATTATTCTGTTGTTTGTTGGTTTTGGGTCTAACATTAGTAACTTTTTTTTATCTGAATGCCCTGTCTCAGCATCCGTAATGCCTTTGTATGCTACTTCGCCTATAGCAGTTTGCTGTATTGTATCTGATTCTGGATACCCCCTCATAGTTGATATAGGCAAATCGTAAATCATTTTATATTTGTTAGCATTAGCAAACCTTATATAATACCACTCACTATCAGGATGCTCTGAGGGGATAGATGATTTTTTACTTTCAAATGTTGCAAAAAATAATGCAATCAGAGGATTATGAGTAAAATCAAGTAATCGTGTAGGAAGCCCAAAATGCTGTGCATTTGATAATAAGTCGATATGATTTACCATATTACTATTACTGAATATAGAGCCACATCTGTCAAATTCTTTTAATAATTGCTCCTCATAGTCCCTCAAATCAGTAATTCTAAATAGTTGAGGGTATAGTTGATTTTGATAACTATATCCCCTATAAACATTTTTGCTGTTGCGTTTTGATAGTTTAATCAAATCTATTATAAGTTCTTCACACTCACCAATTTTATATTCAGGTTTATATTCATTCATACAGACCTCCTCCCAAACTATATTGCGTAGAAGACTAGCAAAACATTCTCATTACTAATCTTTGTACATCTGTATTCAAAATAATTCAAATACCATATTTTACTTGTATATCACTTTCCAAAATACGCAAGATACAACTGACCAATACACAATCCACTGTCATTAGGGGGGAATTGTTCGTTGGTATACACGTTAAATCCATTACTCGTAAGTATTTCAAATGTCCTTTTTAGAAGTAAAGTATTTTGAAAAACACCCCCTGAAAGGGCAACATCACTAACACCATATTTGTCATGCATTTTCTGTGCAATATCTAAAATACTATCCGCTAAGGCATGATGAAATCCTAATGCAACACTACCAGAGTTAAAATCACCTTTGCAGAAATTGGAAAGTTTTTGAAATAGAGCATGATGTTCTAAAACAAAAGTATCATTTTCATCGTCTGACTGTTTTACTTCAAATTTCAAATCTAGTGGAGATACCTTGTTTCCCATATAATCTGCGTACTTTTCGGCTTCACTTTGTAATGCAATAGCACATTCACCCTCATAACGATTCTCACTACATACACCAGTTATTGCCGCAACAGCATCAAACATACGCCCAACACTAGTTGACTCACGCATATCAGAATCAGACTGTTGTATGTTATCTGGATATATACTATGGTAGTCTATATTATGATGGGCTAAAAAGCACGCTGCTGTAGCTTTTGCATTTTTGACTCCTACCTTGCTGTTACTATCTCCTGCTAGTAAAACATAATCCAAGTGAGCAATACGTTTAAATTTGGAATCATCCCACAAGAAAAACTCGCCACCCCAATCTTTCCCGTCTTTTCCATATCCTCTTTCGTCAAATGCAATACCTAGCACCTTTTGACCTTGCAATTTGTCATGGTGTTCAGCCAAGACAGAGGCGATATGAGCTTCATGATGGTATATGTGTTTAATATCAACATTGGGATATTCAGGATATGTCCACTCGGCAAGTTCAGTAAATTCAGCAAGCCCCTTGGAAAGCTCCGCAAATCCCTTAGCAAGTCTTTTCGCATATTCAGATGTATGGTAATTAGAATCATTATCAACTACAATGATATTAGGGACTACCACCATATTGGAGCCATCTTTATTAATTTTATCAAAGAACAGCTTCCTAAAATCAGTTATTGATGATGCATATTGTTGATTAGTTTTATATTCACCTAAATCGCCTCTATAAGGACTTGCAAAAATATGACCATCTTTGTAAAAGGCAAATGTTGATTTTAAGTCACCACCCATTGCTAGTGCAAACTTGTCCCCTAAATCGATTTCAAGGGTCATGGGTACATAACCTCTAGCACGACGCATCACCTGTACTACGTGCTTCTTCTCTGTTTCCTCGTTTTTTACATTTGTTTCATTATCACGATAACTAACAACTTGAACTACACTGTCATCTATACCCCTTTGAATTGGTCTATCATGATATAATACTCTGATTGTTTCTTTTGATGCTTGTATAAAATCTTTTGCATCTTCTTCTGTAAATTCATTTTTTGATGCTTGTATGAAATCTTTTGCATATTCCTCTGTGAATTTCTCTTTCGATGCTTGTATGAAATCCTTTACATCGTCCTCTGTAAAGACTATCGGTTCATCATTGCGATTGAGGCTTGTAGCTATTATTCGAGGATTTTCATTCAGAAGTAATTTATGCAAAGGTGTGTATGGTAGAAATGCTCCAATGCTAACACCATCTACATCTATATACTCTGGTTTTGTTTTTAATAGGACAATTGCATTAGTAGGGTATTCTAATAATTTTTCCTCATGCGTTGATACATCAACAACGTATTTTTTCAATTCATCAATATCTTTAAACATTTGAGCTAAAGGCTTAACCCTATTCTTTAATACTTTAAGTAGTGCTACTGCACTTTTTGAATCCGTTCGGCATATTAGATGATACCCACCAACACCTTTTAGAGCAATTAAGCGACCATCCCGCAATGCTTTGTTTGCCGATTTGAACGCATTTTCATCATATGTTACATTGCCATTCTCATCTTGATAGCATAATTGGGGACGTTTACACTGCTTACAACATGTGGCTTCTGAATAATAACGACGGCTAGTATCATCATTGTAAAATTCATGTTTACAAGCCTTACAAAGCTCAAAATCGTGCATAGTGGTAGATGCCCGCGTATATGGAAACCCAAGCAATATTGTATAACGTGGTCCACACTGGGTACAATTATTAAACCAGTATCCTTCTCGTTTACTGGTAGGGTCAAAAAGTTCATCAGTACAGTTAGGACAAAGAGCTGTATCAGCAGGAAACAGTCTGGGAGCTTCTACTATTTTATCAGACTTAAGCGGTTCAAAACCGCCTTCTGTAATAGAAGGTCTGTCATTCATTTTACTATTTTCTTTTCGGAGTGTTGCTTCTGTATCAAGTGCTGCTTTCCAGTCAGATTCAGCCTCGTCCTTTGTTGGTATAATCCTGTCTATCCTTATTATTCCAGGTTTTTCATTTTCCAGAATGGCTATAAATTCATTTACTTTTTTGCTATCAGCTATGCAGAATACTTCAACAATGCCTCCAACATTCCATGTGAAACCACATAATCCCATTTCTCTTGCGCGTTGTGTTATGAAAGGGCGAAAACCTCCAGCTTGGACAATTCCTGAAATTGTTAATTTCCAACGTTCTCCTGAAGGTAACTCTTTGAGATTCTTAGAGTTATCACCATTGTTAGGTTTTATGTCTGGCATATGTTTGACCTCCCTTTTAATACCATTATCATGTTTTTTCGTTTCATTTTGAGGTGGCTTTGATTCTTGTGAAACATTTTTTTTGAGTTTGAAATACGCATTACTCATCCCAAATACAATGCAACATCCAAGGGCTAGTAATCCAATATTTCGCGATAGATGTGTAGTTTTTGCATCAGATTTGGGTATTATCAATTGATTTTGAATGATAATTGATGCAATCTGTTGTTTTTTCATGACAATCACCATCTTTGATTTTGATATTTTTTCATAAATTGATTGATAAATGTAGACATTCATATAGGCTTCAGCGAAATACACTCTCACCCAAGACTCTTATAGGGACATGTTCCAGATTTTAAAAGTTCTGAACTATCCGAATTTAGTAGGCTGAGAAACGTTTACCTTTGAAATCAAACTGCTTTCATTTTTTGGGGTCTATACAATGTAAAATCAGATTTGCGGGGTGTAAAAATCTCTAAAATAGAAAAAAACAAAAAAATAGGGAAGTCAAACATTATGCATCACCGCTAAAATAACCCATATAGTTCTATCTTTAACCTAGTATTTATTACAATTTAATCCCAAAGGACTCGTGTCAATATCAATGTTTCAAGTATAACTTCAGTAACAGCACTCAATTTATCATCAGTCCAATCATCTTCTTCCCACAAATACGGTATTATGTGAAAAGGAATAATTGTGTCAATACTGGTAGCACCAATAGCTTGGAGCCAGTTTCCAAGAAAAATTTTAGAGGATGTTTCCTTATCTTGATGAATTGAAACTTGTTTCCCAATATCTTCTGATAATAGATATATCTTGCTAATTACGTTTTTTTTATATATATCATCCAAATCTCGGAGATTTATCACAAGTTTAACAAATGACAATATATCTGAAATTAAGCGATTTCTATGAATTGTTTTTGTATTTTTAAGAACAGCGTAAATTTTGTCATGTATATTTATATTTATATCATCACCAAGAAGTATAGTGCTACTGAAGAAACCAGCCTCCAACGTAGAAGCATCGTACTCTTCTGCGACATCTCCAGATGTTGAAGTGTATGACAAAATTTTTAAGTTGCTCATATTGTACCAAGGTAAGTATAATTCTTGTTTGTAAAGCATATCGCCTTTTTTACATTCAAATGTTTCTACACCTGTCAACGCAGAAAATTCATTACTAAATTCATTAAAAGGCTGGTCGAATTTTTGTTCTGAAATATTAGCAATTTTCAAGTAATTTGTGAAGTTGCTTTGAGCAAAATATTGAGCAAAGTAGTATACAAATGTACTTGTGTCAAATTGACCAAACAGGTTTGAAACTTTCCGCAAAATAGTAAGTTGATTTTTATATGTTTCTTCCAGCTCTTTGGGCGCATTTGTATGTGCAGCGAGCATAGACTTAAATAGTGGCGTTAAGCATATATCTCGTTTGTCAGATTTGAATCCAAGTAACTTTTCAAATGTAGCGCCTATTTCTCTTTGAATATCCCCGTCGTGTGGCTGAAAAACCCTATCTCCCCATATTGCTTTCGCCAATTCCCGCAATTTATCTGCCTGTCCTGTAAGAGTTGATAGAGTAATATTATATCCCTTGCTTTTAGGATTATCTTGATTTATTACATTCAGAACACCAAAATTATAATATTTGAGGTTTAGTGAACGGTATAGCTTTCTTCTCTTCTCAATGCAAACACGCAAACCATCTTCAAAATCTCTTGGAGTATGAAACAATTTATTTAACGACCTGTTATGCCTAATCCAAGAAACATCCGCAAGCATTATTTCAACTTTTTGCAAATCTAACGCTTGTGCGATTCGTACAGAACGTCCAATATCAGCCAATAAAAGGATAGTATCATCACAAGACGATAATCCATGACATATTAGGGCTTTATCAATTGTTTTGCTCTCAATAGACTTCATTAATTTTTGCGGTTCATTTAGGCGTGTTTCTCCGTTGAAGGCTTTATGATATTCGGAAAGCAAATTAGGAGCATCTGTGTTTTTCTTTCGGTTACTATATCCTAACCGATACATGCCACTAAATAAAAATTCTGGAGAGGCCACACATAATGATTGCAAGCGAGAATCATTTTCAGCATCATCATCCATTTTCTCAAAACAAGCATTAACAAGTCGCTTCCAGTATGGCTTCGCTTGTCTTGCTCGCACATCAGCCACAGGTGTTGGCAAATGTGCACGTTCTAAAGAACTTGCAATTGTACTCTCTGTATGTTTAATAATATCAGCTAGGTTTAGCATAAATTATATCCTTCCGTAATAGAATATATAGCTATCGTTCTATTTAGCGCGTTAGTTTAATGGTAAAACATCACTGCGTTGCAAAGCAGTTGAAAATCATAGTTCGACCCTATGGCGCGTTTTTAATTTGTTGTACCCTCATTATGCTTTGTTGATATTAGGCACTCTCTTAGTTCACATATGAAATTAGTTTTTATTGCTATTGCAACAAAAATTAAAAGTGTACTGAAATATTGTTGGGGTTGCATGATTTCTTCTGTGAATATTGCCATTAGCATTACGCCAATGACTATTTCGAGTGTTGCTATAGTTTGAGAAGAACTACTATTTTTCACGACACTCAGCCCTTTATATAGAAGAACTCCTGGTATAGCTGTACTTACACCAGCTAAGAGTACAAGTACAAATAGAGGCAACCATCCATAAATATTTTCAATGGAAAAGCTAAATGTATTCATATTATTTGCGTTTATTTCAAGATATGGTGCAATAATCATAAAGCTTAGCGCAAAAATAAATGTAAATAATTGTTCTCTTAAAAGTACAGCTTCTTCTCTATTGTTATAAGCGTTTTTAGTTTTGCCATTAGTTTCAATTTTCATGTCTAAAACATATTTAATAAAAATAATTCTCATACCAAAAAGAAATCCAGATATTGCTCCTAATGAAGTCCACGACATGCTGTCAATAATGCCTCTGACAGAAAATTCGTCTAAAGGATTACTAAAAACCAAAGCAAAGAATAAGACTAGTATTGAAACTATAGTTTGAAAAAAATATTTTGAATCTCTTTCTTTGGTATTTCCGAAATACTTAATTTCGTCATGTAAAGATGTTGTTAATATTACAAATATATATGTCCAGACTAATGTGCGCGAAGATCCATAAATATCAAGTGCACGAACAAATGCGAAAGCATAAGCTATCATAAATAATCCTGCAATGACAACCCAAACTGTGTCTTGTGCATTATCAAGTCTTAAATTTTTCTTACTTAACAAACAATAAAGTAATAAAATCAAAAATGATATCATGAACCTACCAATAATAATAGTTGAATCAGATAGATAAGGTGTAAGTATATTTACAAACAGTGGCATTGTACCAAATAAAATCGAAGCAATTACTAAATATTTAAATGTCTTTAAAAAACTATTTCTTGTAGTTTTCACAACTGAAAATCCTCCTGTTCTCAAGTTCATACAAATTCTAAATAATATTTTAAGAACATGGAGTCCCGAAAAATTATGGCGTAATGCCAAAAACCGTTGATATCTCAACATACTCTTTTGAGAAAACTAGGCGTATTTATATCGTTTGTAAGCATTTTATATAAAAATTTGGGAGTTCAAATTAAGAACGAGACTAAATTTTTTCATCCCACTGTATACTATCAATATATCCATAATGGCAAAGAACAACGCCACAAATATCAAACTTCTTTATTTTCCTTAATGATGAAATAGCTTTAGGCATATCATAAGTATGCATAGGGTTTGGAGCTGTAAGCTTTCCCTCTACAACACCAACAGCATCACCACACACCATGATTTTGCTTTTGTGAAGATAAAGCACTATATGCCCTGGCGTATGACCTGGCGTATGAACAATTTCAATTCCTCCGCATAAAGGCAATATATCACCATCGCTTACCGTTTCTGTAATTTCTATGCGTTTACTGTCATAATACTCTTTTTGACGTTCATATCTCATCTTTTTCTCTCTAGATAGAGTGGTGATTTCAGGAAATTTCGATTCGATTTTTATTGGAACTTTTCTTCCGTCAATATATGGTGCTTCATTTCTATGAGCTAGTATACAAAGGTCAGAAGAATGCTTTTTTAAGTCTAGCACACATCCAATGTGATCAATATCTTGGTGTGTAATGATAATATGTGTTAGTTTACTTGCACAGAATCTTTCAGATGCAATTGCTTTTATGATTGCGTTTTTTTGACCAGGAAAACCAGTATCCATTAGAACAAGAAAATTATCGTCCCATGTTAGAACGAGATGTACATCGCTTTGTCCGCCATTAATTTTCAGCACAGCAACATTTTCTGCTATCCGCAACTGTATCACCTTCAGCTTTCTATCCTCCAGTATCAATTTTATGCTCCATGAATTTGTGATTCATATAGAAGTTAACAATTGTATTTATAAAAACTATAACCATGTTTAAAATATTGAGAACAATATTATCATCCTGATGCATAGTCACCATCAATATCAACATTAGACAGGCCGTAAATAAATTTGAAATCAGCCAACTAATTGTGTATGGTCTTGTTCCAGTACAACGATACTCTTCTGTGGTGGAAATAAATCCCATCCACAATGCGTCCGTGAAAATAAGTATTACAATAACAAAATAAACTGTACCAATATCTATTAGTGCTATTACGATAAGCAAGATACCTTGAAATAGCATTAATGTTAGATCTGTATACATACATCTTACACTGAGAGGCTCTCTATCTAAGTGACATTTCTTAATCAATACAGAGTTTCCATGAAAAAAACGCACGACAAGGAAAACGATTACTATGCCATTGGCTAGATTCTGTATTGTTAACATCATGTTTTCAATGGGGAATTGAGGTAAAAAAGTGCGAATCAATATAGTTATAGCAATTGCACATATCATATGATAAAGTTCACAAAACGCTTTTATTGTATGATTATATGGATTTTTCATCAATCTCACCTCCACGAGGCAATGGGTAGCAGGGAGTTCTCTTTCTTTCCATTAAACGAAAATTTACCCAAATAATGTGAATTACATGGAATTTCTGGTTACTACTCACCTATCAAAACAGGAAGTCCAAGAAGCACATAATTAAAAGACTCTAAAATGTTGAGTGAGCGTTTTTTTAGAGTGGAAACAAAGCTGCGGATTTGAGCGAAATTTTGGATACCCTTCCAGCTACGAAAACAACCTGAAACCTTTTGCTTTGTCTTATCTGGTCGTAAGTCACGTTCAGCAAGATTATTAGTGAAGGGAGCGCGATAATTTCGGATGAACAAGAGGTAATTATCTTTATGTTTGCTTAAACGTGTAAGCATTCTTCTTAATTCTTCTTGTCCTAGTTCTTTTTCTTTGAGATTTGCAAGTTCTGCATATCCATTAGACAGTAACGTGTCATATTGAGATTCAAATAATCTCAGCTTATTCTTATCACATTCTGTTTTGCCTTCTGCTATATCTGCGTTCTTTTGGGCGTTCATTTCAGTTATGAATATTCGCATATCTCTTGCCCATGAAATTTTTTGTAACTCAAACAAGCCCTTTAACTCACGTAATAAATGCGCGCCACATGTGGCATGGGCTATGCCATATCTATAGAATTTTGCCTCATGGTCATGGCTTAGTATTCCTATATATTTTGGTAAAATCCCATCACGCTCGCAACCCGCTATGTCTTTTTGTGGATTTACCGTATATAGTGTTGATTGTTCATTACTATG
>Ga0123355_10019367_pt1 | contig 10836 bp, 9 predicted proteins | sample TergutEmb28metaG_3_FD_89872 | JGI IMG/M metagenome (GOLD analysis project Ga0123355, IMG submission 89872) | Embiratermes neotenicus P1 segment gut microbial communities from Petit-Saut dam, French Guiana - Emb289 P1 | ecosystem: Host-associated > Arthropoda: Insects > Digestive system > Gut ...
CATTCAGGTGCTTGATACCCTTCATTGATTCATTTCTGTTAATGTCATTACAGCCTGCCCAAATTATTAGAGCATCGTTATGTGAGAGCCCTGATATTTCGTTCCGTGCTAGATTAGTGACATTTTGTCCTCTAGCCCCTGGCATTATTGTTCCTGAGACTTCATAATTCGGATCTAAATACTTTCTCAGTTCGCTGGCACAACCACGCGTATGACTATCACCTATTAGTAGAATTTTCTTTTTCTTTCTGTTACGGAAGCTTGTGGATTTCTTTCGAGGTGCTTCTCACATCTGGTACATGTGGCGGCGTAAGGTCCTTGTAGGTATTTAGGTCTTCCTGTAGCAGTTGAATTATTTTTTTTGCAGCTATTAGTTCATCCGCCATTTCTTCCCACTCACTTTTATATTTGAGACAAGAACTACGCTCGGTCGGCTGATTTACACTCCTTACTTTATAATTATAAACAGATGCCTGTCTGGTTGTTTGAGATTGAAAGTAGTCATTCAAACACTTTGGTTCTGTTAGTGTTCTGCATTTCCTACTTTGTTTTGCAGATTGTTTTGTTGCATACTGTGCTTTGTACCCATTTTTATGCATGCTTTGCCTAACTTGAATGCAGTCACTTTTGGTTTATGCCTTTCAGATTTATACTCACTTTTTCAGGAACACAACTAGAGCATGAAGCAACATTGTAGATGATTGTATCAATTCAGATATAATGTTTGCTTCTTAATTATTTTATTTTTCTTTATTCTCAGTCCAAGAGGTGTGTCAGATTTTAAGACTAGGTATATAACCAGGCATATTACACATTTTGGACAGTAATAATTGAGTTGTGTTCTTGGAATGGTGACTGAAAGTATAACTGTAGTTGGAAGGATACCTACCTCACTGCCACTGTGTCCACCATATATCCCACATGGGTTGCTATGGAATTGAACTTTGGAAAGCTGGGGTCAAATGGCATAAGCTTTAATGTGACCTAGGCTTAGTTTGTCAGTCTAATGAAGATTTAATTTGTCAGGTGTGTGTGTGTGTGTGATTTACTAGAACATTTCAAAATTGTTATTTGATGTGAAAGGAATAAGCACTTGTTTGGTACAATTTATCACTTGTGGTTGATCATATGCATTGTTTGTGGAGTCTTGTCAGGTGGGCATTTGTTACTTTGTATCATTATTGTTTGTTCGTTTATATATATATATATATACGCACTTAACATGTTTCTCACATATGATGACAGTGGACAACTGTTTTGCATTTTATGTGAATCAGTAGTACGAAGTGAAGCGGTATGGAATATACATATAAATAGCAAGAAACATCGTGAAAATATTGCTCGTGTAAAGAGGAAAAGAGAAGATCCACTGAATTGTGTGCAACCTTCTCTTCCACAACCTGTGAAGAGACCAGCACAAACTGAAGTGATCCTACCACCTAAAAAGCTTAAAGGTGAATGTGGCATGTCATACATGATATTTATTGGAGGCATCTGAGTTCATTTCCAGCTGAGGCCTAGTTGGTCTGACTTGGATGTCTTATTTGAGTTTTTTGGGTTAATATAACATAATTTTATATCTTCACAAATTTATAGCATAATAATCATTCTAATGTTGTGCCATTCTACAACATGAATAGGGTCATTTGGAGTGTGTTTATGGATTTGGTTTAAATGTTGTTGTATTAAGATTGTTATAAATTTGTAGTGCATCCATTTCTTGTTATGAAAATGCTGTATGGACTATGCACAGAAAGCACACATCATATATGCAAGAGTGTACTGAAAAATGTGTTCTGCAGAAGACCAACAGTTGCAAACACAGATCAAATGAAACTTTACAAGAATAGATAATTTAGTCATTTCATACTAAGCAGGTAGTTTTTTGTCATAATACTTAATAAAGCTGACATCCATTCTCACTATGTATTTGTAATACCATACTTGTTGTCAGTGTCAAGAGGTTAGAGAATGAGCTTTTACACATTTCTGTCGTCATCATCATCATCATCATCATCACCATCACCACTACCACCACCACCATCATCATTATCATAATCATCATCATCATGTCACAAGTTAGGCCTTAATAAACCTGTTTTGGTTTCTGTAATAGTCTCTTCAAAGGTCTTCCAAGTCATCTTCAACCATGTGGTCTATAATACGGCATTACTTTTGGTATTCTGTTGTTCATTCTTGTTACATGTCATAGCCAATTTGATTTGTATAATTTTAGTTTCTGGCCAACTGGTTCTGCTTTCATCTCTTCCAAAATTTCTTCATTTTATGGTCAGAGGTATGTATCCCACTGTTCTTCAAAAAAATTTCATCTCGATTGATATTGATCATTTTTTATCCTTTCGTCTGTGTCTCCAAGTTTCACTTCTGTACAGAAGAATAGGGATAGCCAGTGCTTTATGTACTTTTATTCTTGAAGATTCCTGGACCAAATTTGTTTTAAAAGAATTCCCAGTATTTGTGTAAATTTTGCTAGTTTTTGTAGAATTTCACAACATAGATATTTAGCATTTTTACGTGTTATAAATATTTGTTATCCACAATGATTTTACATCTCACTGGGTCTTGTCCTAAAAATGCCATCAACTCGGATTTTTCTGGTGATACTTTTATTTCAGAATTTTTTGCTGTTTTGTAATGTAAATATTTGCCTCTGTAATTATCCTCTGAATCAGCTATGTTACTTGATTGTCTGCAAAAAGAAGAGTGCTTATTTTTGTAGTGGTTGATAAAGTGATACCTTTTGTGTAAGTCTGGTTCCATGTGACTCTTATTTCATTTATGCAATTGTTGCATAAAGTGGGTGATAAAGGGCAGCCTTGCCTGACGCTGTGGCTAATTGTATGTTCTTCTGATAATTGAATGTTTATTCTTACTTTTATTTTGTTTCCAGAGTAAATTTCTATCATACTTTTTAATGTTAAATTGGGAATATTTTTGCTTTCTAATATTTCAAACAATTTGTTTGTTTTAACTTTGTCTAAGTCTCTCACATAATCAAGAAATGCTGAATGAGTATCTAAATTAAACTCTTTTCTGTTTTGTTTTTCATTCTAAACAATGGATTGATGCAAGAACTGCCTTATTGGAATCCATTCTGGCATTCCAAAAGTAACTGTTCTACTTGTTGCAAGGGGTAGGGAAGTGCATTCAGTAACCTCTCCTACCCGGAGTCTATCCTCATCTACCCATGGTACATCCTGCCCTAACTAACATGGGTCTGGTGACCAAGTCACAGCAGTTCAACTGTTCTATCATCTGCAAATGAAATGCTGCCCAACATGCCTGTCCAGAGGCTTAAAGGTGGCAACCCATCACTGTACTAGCTATTGGTAGGCTTGTAACCCAACCTAGGGAAGTAAACGTTACTTTCATGCCTCAGTGTAAAGACAACAGTATGGATAACACATTTCTGTAATTGCACTAAATATATCATTAGTTTATTCTAATTACTGCCATTTTTGAGATCCAGGATATTGTTTTTGATTTCAAACTTTCGCTGTGTTCTGAATTTTGTATGCTTTCTTCTGGGCAATTCCCCGGTGTCTGAATTTTATATGCCGACGTTTCGAAACACTCTGTTCCATCTTCATAGGCAGGTAGGTATGACCTACCTGCCTATGAAGGTGAAACAGACAGAGTGTTCCGAAACGTCGGCATATAAAATTCAGACTCCGGGAAATTACCCAGAAGAAAGCATACAACAGGATATTGTTGTCAGTATAGTAACTGGGCTATGGACTGGAGAGCTCAGGAATATTTGTTTGATTCCTGATGGGGACAAGTGATTTTTCTCTTCTCCCAATTGTCCGGACAGGCTCTGAGGCCTGCCTGCTTCCTATTCGATGTGGCACTGTGCTTGGGATAAATTGTCTAGGGTGTGAAGGTGACCACTTTCCCCACCTAGTGCCTAGGTTGAGAATGAATGCAGCTCAACCTCAATCTTCCCATATGCCTTCACGGTGAACATAAGGATACGGTTACCTTTATCTGTGTGTTTACATTTACCTTTACCTCTATTCCCAACAATATAGAATTACCAGTTGGTGAAAATTTCACCATCTTTTTAGTTATACTGTTTCCCTGCAATTTGTTTTAATTGCCTACTGCGTTTTAGTAGTAGACATCTATCTTTTGCACCATACCATTTAGCTGTTGATGAGCTAATCATAGTTTTTAACCAAATGCAACACATTCATTAGTTGTGGGCCATTTTTATAAGCTAGTTTGTTTTGAACAGTGTTGTTTGTTATCAGGCATTCATAATTTCTAGACAACCATATCATAATATTGATGTTGTCTGATTATTGACATGTAATTACTGGATACCTTGTGTATGCCGTTAAAGACTTCTAGTGGTTGTTTAGAAACTGTGGAACAGAATTTTTCAAAATATGTTGGGTTAATAAAGCAGTCAACAGCCAATGAATGTGCTGTATTTGATGGAAAATTGTGATTACATAGTAGGTTATGTTTATTTCTTGAGTCACGGTAATTACTCTGTCACTGTTGTGCATGGTTGTGTGTGTCACATGTTCATTGTGTCCAGTCTAGTGGAGTTTATTCGTAGAATGAATTTGAGGTTTATAGAACAGACATTATTTGTTTTGTGATGAATTTTAATTAAAAATATTAAGTAATGAATAAATTTATGTATCTATCATTGAAATTTCAACTCAGTGGATGCAGTGGTAAGTGATTTGAGTGTGAGCTTGTCACTTATCCTTTATGGTGCCAAAGTTAAGAATGTGTGGAACTACACATGCACTCCTCCATAAATTTTCATGGTATAGTGCTTTGATATGGGAATTAAGTGATATTTTACACACCTTTTGATGTTAATTTATAATATTGTGCCCTTGATGGTAGGAATTCTAAAAAATGCACCAGAGTTGAAAGTGCCAAAAGACTTCTTTGATTTGGGGAATGATGCTACTGCACAAGAAATGGATCAGATGCAGAAAACTGTAATGGAAGATGAAGTTGTTGCAGACAATGATTCTGAACCACCACATCAGCCGACCAAAACAGTTCCCTTGTGTCAAGAAGAAGCACTTCCAGAGGGTTTTTTTGATGACCCTCTACTGGATGCCAAGGTGAGTCAGGTATACAGTTGTAACACATGAGCAGAGTCATGTAAATATCAGAATAGTTATGTTCTGCAGTGTGATTGTTTAAACTTCTGTTCAGTTTTTTTGTCATGTCTGACAGATTATAGGAAAATATTTAAATTCACTGCCACCAGGAATAAGCCATCAAGTTGTGCACTTATTTTGCCTGTGAAGTTACCAGCAACATAGTACATTTATTTTTTGTATTGTGGGTTCTTGTTGTTTGAAACATCTTTAATGTGCTTATATAATGCATGAAGTTCTCCACGCCAACAAGATGATGACTGACCAACACAAGCAGTCACACAAATTAATTAATTGTTAAAATATTACTTTAATAATGTTTTAACAATACCTCTACATAAAGGTTGATGATGTAATCTTGAAGCTTTCCCGGCGACAGAATTCAGTGAAATTTTCTCGGGCAGACAGCCACATCAAGATGTGACCTCTTTGACGTCTTGATGGGGCTATTTGTCTGAGAAGATTTCATTGAATACCTCTAAAGCTTGGTGCTCATAAACATGGTAAAGAGCACAGTTTAGTACAAGTCTCCATTATACATGCAGGAACTCATTAAAAAGAGACATAATAAAAGTATATCTTGCAGAACTTTGAAATATTTATTTGTGCAGTGCATATCTTTAATCTTTTCTGTCAGCTTGGCAGCTGTTATGGGAGCTTTATGCATACAAATCGTACATTCACCATGAACTCTGAGCCTGTTTTTCTCCTGCAATTCCACGTACCTTGTTTCACCGAAGAGTTTTGAAGTGCTGACTTTTTGATCAGCATTGAACCTGGCATTTGAAATTTTTCTACTCTTCTGTATGCTGTTCTTTTACTTTCTCTCTGTGAATCATGGCATGACTATGTGGCCATGTCATATTCCAGTACAGAAAAAATGATGTAACACCTGACTGAGTCACTCATAAGCTTTGGGGGTCTGAAAATTTCATTCTGTTCGGGGTTCTGTTGTGAGCTGGATCAGGAGACGACAGACTTCTCTGTCTTCCCTCTCTTGGTAGCTGACAGTCAGTCTGGGTATGTATTTGTATTTGTCTTATCTTTTGGGGATTTTGGTTTTATTTTGGTCTTTCTCTCTCTCTTTTTTTTTTGCATATGCTGCTGTCTCTCCGGCGATTGTCTTGAGTATATCCATGATGGGGGATGTGAGAGTGGGGGGATGAGGAGGCTGTCTGTTTCTTCTTAATTAGTTTTCTGTGTTTTGGTTGGTTTGAAAACTTATATTGATTGATCCTTGTTTTAGAAATGTCTCGTTTATGTATACAGTTTACGATCATAATAAGCATTACTGTTGTTGTGACGAAAACTACTTGCTATGGTTGTGTCTATTTGTTTTTTGTATTCTTTTGTTCTTGAAACTGCACCCATGTTGTATAATAATAATACATACAATGGATATACATTGTTGTATTGATCCTGGACTGTAACTATTCCCCACGGGAGCTGACAGGGTGGGGATTGGCTGCCCCCAAACATTCGATGGCAAATGTATGAGTGTGAGCCTTCAGATTTTTATCACTTGCTTATGCGGTGACCTGAGGGCTCACTTACATAAGGGAACTTGTATTTCTGTGCTCAGAGAACCATTTAGGGATACAATATAATAGACAGAATATTTGTAAAGAAATATGTAAGACCTGAATTTTCCATGGCATGAGGTCAAACAACTAAGTTTCTGGAATGCTGACATAGGAGGTGTATTTCATTACTTTCATTAATGCTTTCTGCCATCTTAAAGTAGCGTTCTTGGCAGGTGTTTTTGCTATTCAGAACACAGTTGGAAGCACTCTTCTGGCATGCTCTTGAGGATGGTTTTTTCATTCCCCTGAATGTCAACATGCCCGAAAATCTGAGGTGCTTCAAAGAGATCTTCAGTTCTAGGAATAGTTAAAGTTTCACAGAATCATATCTGTGAATATGCTGGATTGTGCTGGTTATTATTGATTGTCTGGCCAAGAACTCCCAAGAAGCAAACATGACATGCATAGGGGCAATGTCATATTGCAAGAACCAAGCATCAGAGTTCTTGTTTTTGCAACAAATAGACTCACGTAACTTTGCCATTGTATCCAAGTAACACACGTTGTTTGCTATTTGAGTTTGTTCAAGAAACGTGCGGTGAACAGTGCCCTTATGATGGTAGCGTTGTCTGTACTTGGGCTTATGACATGCACATCATTTTTGGTCTTGGTGACACAGATGTTTTGTATTGCATGCTGGGTATTTCATTTCTGTTCATAATGGAAGGACCATGAATAACCACATGTAATAACTCTATTCAAAGAATGTTTTTCTTCAGCCAACTGAAAGAGAGGGAGAAAGAGAGAGAGATAACAGAACAAGCATCAAGCCATGCTGTTTCTGGTCATGAGACAAAATTCATGATGCCATCTTTACTGAAACTTCTCTCGTTCCCAAGTCTTCAGTTAAAATCTTTTCCACAGTCCCCCCTCCCCCCATTCCTTGTTTTTTCATTTGTACACTTAACTGTCTGCCTATCAGTACAAACCAATTTATTCACTCTCTCCACATCCTTATATGTTTGGTGAGTTGTCAGACTGCTAATTTTGCATGTTGTCTCCCCCGTCTTCAAACTTTGTGACACTTGAAAAACACTAACATTGTTCATATTGTCAGCACCACAAAGGTCTGTTAACACCTGCAAAGTTTCAGTCTCATTGTTGCCAAGCATCGCACAGAACGTTTTTTAATGCAGTTCTCAAACCACCTGTCACTCATTTTTCTGTTGGGATAAAAATGCTTGTTTGTATGAACACTTCCAAAGATTTTTTGCTTCAGCAACACAAAAGATGCAGCTGCAGACATGTCATATGTGGATATATAGTTACTGCTGACTTACTTCTTGAAGTGGCATCTGTGTGGGCATTCAAGGAATTTGATTTCACACTGTAACACATGTGAATATGCTGAGCCCCAGTATCCAGCAGTCATTCTTGGGCAAATTATTGTTACATCTCCTTATAGTTGTATCAGAATTTTACTAGAAAGGTGATAGGAAAGCTGTATTGAAGTTTCAGGACAGTTGTTGCTACTCCTTCCCCATACCGTCGTTATCTGCACTACCACAGATTAAGCACTTGGCTTAGTCCATCTACAAAGATTAAAACTGCACCCTCTTTTTCTTGAACATCCCTAGAATCTACTACTGTTCAGTTGATATTGAGAGAGCAGCACTGGAATTTCAGTTTCACTCATCTTTTGATATGAGTTAGCCATTTTCTTTGTCAGTTTTTATTGTTTCTTATTGATATTTTTTATTCAAATTTATTGTGTAGTATTGCTATTGTGTTCATGATCCATTTTTCTATGTCCTGCAGCTACTCTAGGGAAACGTTTGGTACTTCTTTCTTCATAAGTTATCATAGGGAGACCTGGAGTTACTGTAGCCATATAATAAAGAGTGGGAGCTGGAATAGTGTAGTCAGTATAGCGACTCGCTATGGTATGGAAGGTCCTGGGATCGAATCCCGGTGTGGGTGAGATTTTCTCCACATGTCCAGACCAGCTGTCGGATCCACCCAGCCTCCTATATGATGGTACCGGGTCTTTGCAGGGGGGTAAAGTGGCTGGGGCGTGGCGTTGACCCCCCCCCCCAATCTAGCGCCGAGGTTAAAGAAAGAGTAGATCTGCAACTCTTCTACTCCTCCTCTGGGCCTTCATGTCCTGTTGCAGGGTGAACTTAACTTATTTTACAGTAAAGTGTATGGTTTAATTTTATTCTGATGTATCCATTTTGATTTCCTATGTCATAAATGGAAATATGTAGCACTGTGTGTTATGACAGAGTGTTGTGTTGGATGGCATATTTTTGTTGTTTATAGAGTATTGTGTATGTTTAGTGTGTGTGTGTGTGTGTGTTATACAGTGTGCGGCAGAAAGAACACCCCGATTTGGGAGGGGCATAGCTTCGGGTGGGGAGCGCGTACAGTGGTGGGGAGCGCGTCGTTGAACAGCGGTGTACATGCCATTTTCAATGTACACCATGCCGTGGTTGGGAGAACATTGAGCCTGTATTGTTGAGGAGTTTATAAAAAATGGCGGGTCGCCGGTAGCAACACAGCGTGCATTTTGCATCTGCTTTGCGCTTGGTCGACGGGAGGCTGTTCCTGTTAAGAAAATGATTTACCGTTGGGTATCAAACTTTAGACAAACAGGACAAACTTTTGGAAGCTCTGAAGGAGGCAATACGATAGGAAGTTGCTGCCATTACACCTGGAATGATTCTCAAGGTCATGGACAACTACCGAGAGAGGCTACATAAGTGTATCGTTATTCAAGGCCGCCACTTGAGTGATGTTTTGTTCAAAACACGTTGACGTAAAACGGCATTCTGTGTTCTTTCCAGAAATAGAAAAACATTTGCTGTATCTTCTTTGGTTTTGAATTTATTCGCTTCTCAAATAGGGGAGTTCTTTCTGCCGCACCCTGTATATTCTGCTTGGCATAAACTCAGGGAAAAGTGGGTATTGTGCTGAAAATCTGTAAATTTAATTTTGTAACTGGACAGATATATATTGTAGAAAAAGTTCTTCAGCCCTAAATGTTGCATGATTATGTATTTCTACTTATGTGTAATTTATACTAGAAAGTTGGTTCTGGTAAAAAATTTCATTAGAGCTTTATTTCTTTTAATCTCCTATATTGTGATAGGCACGAAATGTAGAGTATAAAGATCCAATTGAAGAGGAGTGGGAGAAATTTCAGAAAGAGATGAAGGAGGAGAACACAGTTTCTGCACAGATCATTGCAGAAGATCAGGAAGAGGCAACAGCAGAGAGACAGATTGATGAGATTGATGAACAGATGCGGAATTGGTCCAGGTAAATTGTTTTATCCTGCGCTGCATTTCTTTAATAATGTGGAAAAACAAAAGAAGTGTTTGTGTTTATCAAGTGGCTACAAGTGTATGGATTTCTTTCTTTCTGTGTTTTTTAAAAGATCTGGATCTTATCAGATTGCTTTGTGTTTTACATGTTTGTAATGTGAGTGGGCATTTTTTCTGTCTCACTGCTGTCAGGATAGTCTCTTCGTAAATGTTTTAAATTATATCTTTAAATACAGTTGAATATATGGTCCAAGCTGAACACTGTGTTTGATGATTGTGTGTTCAATCTTTAGAGCTATTCTGATTTGCAGACCGAAATTATATTATTGGGGCTTCTGTTCTGGGGCATGGCACTGTGTCACTGGCTACTTGCTTCCAGACATTATGAGACAATGAAATGGTCTCATCTTTGAAGGTTGAAATGTCTGATCATTCTTGGACATTCTGATGCTCTGTCTCAAAACATCTGAAACTGATTTCTCAGATATGTTGTGTGGGATCCCAGAAAACGTAAATATTAGCTATACTGCTGTAAAAACCTAAAACTTTGCACTTATAAATCACATTTATCAAGTTCAGAAATATGCAGCTTCAGTTTTATTAGTGGCCATAAACACCAGCCATTTCTTTTACAAGTGCTGTAAGTCCATTTCATTTGAGTTGTGAAATTTGTTCTGTTTCTAATCCCTGAATTTTGCTGGGCTTTCCTTTATCCATTGTGTGGCTTGTCTAATCCAAATCTTGACTGGAGCATAAGAGACATACAGATGACATACTTTATGAGTTTTCATCAAAAGAAGTCTGGTTTACTTTGTGGCCATTATATAGAGTGAC
>Ga0123355_10019368_pt1 | contig 10836 bp, 4 predicted proteins | sample TergutEmb28metaG_3_FD_89872 | JGI IMG/M metagenome (GOLD analysis project Ga0123355, IMG submission 89872) | Embiratermes neotenicus P1 segment gut microbial communities from Petit-Saut dam, French Guiana - Emb289 P1 | ecosystem: Host-associated > Arthropoda: Insects > Digestive system > Gut ...
ACCCATGAAATAACTCAACAAATAAGTCGCAAGCTCCTGAGGATGGATGTATTAACATCCGAAACGTGTTGAGCATTAAATAAAGAAATAATAAAGCAAATGACATCAAGTTGGTCTCTCTTTGCTCAAATATGTAAATCTTTTAATTAAAGTAATTTTGCATGGTTTATTTAGTGTACATCATTAGGTTAGACTATATAATGTTGAATGATGTGATGACAGTTCATAATGAATTGTAAAGAATGAGGAAGGTAGTGGTCATTGCCTGATTTGCGGTGCTGTCGCTAACAATCATGAAAAACGTGCTGAGATGTGGATTGGGCACCCCTACCAACAATTCAGAAGCATTACTGTTGAAGCCAACTTGCCTGGGTTGTATGTGCACCATCTTATGAAGCCAATAAGTTGCACTACAGGGTGGTGCATGAGTGTGCTGCAGAACACAGTTTACAGCTGCAGAATGCTGATAAATGCTGGCACATTGTCACCACCCTTTACAAACATTTCTGGGTGTGACATCTGTGTCGTAGCGACATTCAGACGGCTATACACACTGCTAAGGGCTGCCTAAAGTACAAGTACCCCTAGGGACATCACTTTTATGACAATTATATGTGACGGTACCTTCAGAAACCAAATGGACTGTGAAGGTGTGTGCCTTTTGAGGGAAGCATTTTTGAATAAATATATGTATGAGGGTTTGTTCAGGACTTGAGAAAAATGCTGTATATTTAGTCATTCGTTAGTGGCTTAGTTTCATGGATTGGACTGTTTCCATCCCGCTGTGTACTTATGACAAATTTTTTTAATTAAACCGTCTTTACACAACAGAATTGACGGTTGTTATTCTACAGCTGGTTACATCAGCAACATGTTTCGGCCTTGTTTGGCCATCATCGGGCTTACAAAGATTAGTATCAATTATGTACCTTAATTGATACTAACCTTTGTAAGCCTGATGATGGCGCAAACAAGGCTGAAACATTTTGCTGATGTAACCAGTTGTAGAATAACTACTGTCAGTTGTGTTGTGTAAAGACCATTTAATTCAATAAATTTGTTAATTTTGTGGGGTTTTGATATGTTTCTTCGTGGGTTTTTTTTATATGAATTTTATCAAATACTGATCTGGTGTCGAAGGGTTCTGTAGACATCGGACAGTCAGGCAATCTTGCCAGGAATTCTGATGGAGGAAGTGAATAGAGAAACTGGGTGCACGTAAGATGATATACTTTGTTTTAGATACAAAAAATGGCTGATTGGATGTCATAGAATATGACAAACACAGGTGGTATAAAATTTTTTTTATAAAATATTTAAAGGACCCAACAAATGAACTTGGATGTGGATAAAGAGACCAACTAGATGTCACTTTTAGTATTATGTTTATTTCTCCTTTATATGTTGCTCCTGCGCTCATAATCTTAAGGTCGTGAGTTCGTTCCTCACCCGGGGCATCAGCCTCGGTAGCGCAGGAGCAACATATAAAGGAGAAATAAACATAATACTAAAAGTGACATCTAGTTGGTCTCTTTATCCACATTGAACTACGATGCACGGTCAACCATACATCAAAATGAACTTGGATTTATGAATGTAATTTTATTATTAAGTGACTACTGGCATGTTTGAGATACGTGTGTGGTTATCTGCTGGGTGAGGAGAACAAGAATACAAATATAATTATAATGTGTCAAGGCCACGCCACATATAAAAATCACATAATTTTTTGTTAATATTCACAATTTGAATAGTAAAATTTCACGATTTTTATTTAACTGTGGAGTGATTTTGACACATAATAATTATATTTGTGTTCTTGCTATCATCCTGAAGATGGTGACATGTGTGGCCGAAACATGTGGGTAATTACTATAATAAAGTTATATTCAACACGGGGTGTACGCAGGAATGGATTGTCATCGAAGGTGTTCTTTCACTCATGTGTTTTAACACCTTACAAATGTAAGTACATCATTTCCATATGGTGAGCTGCAAGATTTCCAATATTACAAGGACTTTGCGCTTTACAGCTGTGGGGATACCACTTCCTGCCGGCTTGAATAAACAGGGTTCGCAGACTGATGAAAATGATCCTGAAATTCGTCCATTGGAGACCAGTAGACATGTGCCATCAGAAGGAGGAGCAGATGGAACATTAATGACAGGTATCATTTATCAGTAACTAGGTGGTTTTATGATTATATGTGATAAATACATATAAGTTTTTCAGCCAACACAACTGTAATCACTAGTTGTACCCATGCATATAATTTGCATGTGGAAACAGTAAAATATTTAATAAGCAGAAATTACAGCATTGTAATCTTATTAAACATTAAAAATTGGATTGACTAATGCTGATGCCAAGTAATTTTGTTTTCGAAGATGTACAGTATGTAGATAAAAATTAGTAGCTTCCTGCCTCCAGCAGAGACCAAGGGAAGGACATGAAATATTTTTGGCTTTGCTTGGCCTCCAATTGAGGCAGCACTTTCAGGTTTTAACATAAGCCTTTTTTTTGTTAAAAAACATTTTTTGAGAAGTAATTAATAAGAACAAAGGAGATTTCCATCAGTGCCAAATCATAAGATATGATGCCATAAAGAAACCTTACTGTATTGGATGTCATAAAGAAACCTTACTATATTGATATATATGATTATTCAAGTCTAAAAACTTCGTTACATGTTTCAGTTACAATCTTTATCAGATAATATTCATCAGAAAGAAGTAAAAGTATACAAGTCCTGTATGCAGAGAAATATCTTGTTGCTTCTTTTCCCACTTGTGCTTTCAAATATCTCAGTTCTGATTGGAATGCATAGTAGTGCTGTCTGTGCTAGTTAGGCACTGTCGTCTTTTGGTATGCACGGTAATGAGGTGTTGCATAGTAATAGTCTGATTTCAAGATTTTTAGATTGGCAAATGATGTGCCATACAGAAACCATAATACACGTGTGTGCGTGTAGTCGCAATCAGTACGTCCTTACGATCACCATGTTTGTTCATCGGTATACAGATGTGATGCAACATTAGTTGCATGCATTCTGTCACATTAGTGATGCACCACATAGGAATTCACACTCAATTGAAACCTACGTGGTAAATTTCTCTCGGTATAGTGAGTTCTGATTCACTTGCAATTTCAGTGTTGTGCAATAACACACAATTTCTTTATAGAATTCCATATTGTCACAAATTATAATATGAGGTTTATAAAGATACTCCATTTGATTTTGGGTGTGATATTTATGTTGCTAACTGTAAGTGTGACCGTAATAATAATTTTTCCTGTGCTGTTACTATTACTAACTCGTGTTGTTGTGGACTTCTACTTTACATTTGTGAAGTGTTGGTAAGTCTTACTTTGTTTTAAAGTTCAAGGTAATGTCCGAAATTTTTAAACCTAGAAGCAGCCTGATGAGCACCTTTGCTACCTGTGTCTATGTTTTGGATGAGTCTAAACTTTCAAATTGTAATTTACAAAAAAATTCAAGGTTCTAATGATGATGACTATGAAAATTGCTTCTTTTGGGATTTGGCACTGTATAATGTGGTAGAAGTGGACCTTTGTGAGAGGATTGCCCTGCCTGCTTTGTCAGGGTTGCAGAAGTTAAAGTATTCTTCATACTTTGTATGAGTAAAAAGTCTGGGAAAGATGGGGATGGAATTATTGAATGTATGTAATGCATATATGTACATATGTGTGTGTGTCTGTGTGTATATAAGAATTCCACTTTGTTAAAGATTATAATGTAAGGTTTATATAAATTACCCCATTTGATTTTGTGTGTGTGTGCGTGCGTGTGCATGTGCGCACGTGCATGCGTGTGTGCGCGCATGCTGTGTGTGTGTGCGCACGCGCGTGTGTGCATGTGTGTGTGCGTGAGAGAGAGAGAATGTAGGTTGAAATTAAATTAGTCTGATAGAGTACTACGACTTTTTATGCATTTCAGAGTCACAGAAGCAGTTGTCAGAGGTTGAGAATTTAGCTGATAAATTCCTGAAGAGTATATTGGGCAGTGACATTTTTGATTCACTCAGTTCTCCAAAATCAGACTCGCAGGGGAAGGTAATGTCGCTGTGCTTTATGTTGTGGTGTAATTGACACAGCAGAATGTGGTAAAGCTGAATGTCTTGCATGCTGAACAATTTACAGTATTTTGATGTTTTGCTGACCGCACATCTCAGTATATTTATCTCAGTAATTAACCAACTTGATGCACAAAATTTTTGTCTTACAATAAGTTTATTTCATGCCTCTACATGATTTGAGCACATGTGTTCATCATCAGGAGGTTAAAATTGCATTACACAGCCTCTGGTATCATCACACTTATAGGTGTGATGATACCAGAGGCTGTGTAATGTGTCATGTAGAGGCATGAAATAAACTTACTGTAAAACAAAAATTTTGTTCATCAAGTTGGTTAATTACTGAGATAAATTACATTATGCTGTAAATATGGCATAAGAGTGGCAGTGTGATAGCATCCACAGTGGTGCATCCAGAGGTTATGGATGGAGGAGATGGGCCCCAGATTTGGTGGTTAGCTGTGAATACAATAAAACCCCAATATTTTATGTTCCTGCATTTTGTGTTGAATGCCATTTTATGTGCTTCTTATGTGGTCTCAGCCAAATGCCCACAAGAACAACATTTCCCAGATTTTACATCATTTTTAGCGTGTTATAATGGAAACTTGCACAGCTGCAATAACATGACTGATTAGTGGATATGTCAGAGACGTGATGATCAATCAGAAGGCCGAGTCTGAGCAAAAGTTGGCTGGAGTTGAGCTCTGCACTCCTCTTGTCATCTTTTGCACTGATCAGGCGAGGAGCTGTTGTCTGATCTTGGCTTGATGCAGTGGAATTTTTACAGCTAATTTTGCATATCATTTGAGATATTGGAATGACTAAGGAAAATATGAAAAGTCTGTATATGTAGACTGTGAGAGAATATTGACTTGAACATTGTAATTACCAGGCTTGAAATGTCTCTGTCTCATATGTAACCCCAGTATCTTATTTGCAACTTTCTACAGTATATGTTTCATTGAGATTATACAGGACACAATTTGTCGATCATAGCCTATTCATGCTAGTATGACCAGAAACAGTTTTCTTGTGTCATGACTTTCTTTATCTGTTTTGAATGTTGGTGATGGGTACCTTTTGCTGTTTGAAGGATCTAAAGTGTTTTTATTTGGGGTGGTATTGAATGTCTTCAAGAGAACGTGCTTCTACTGCATATGTCTTGCTAATTTTTAAGTATTGCATAGGAGAATTTTAGTGACTCAGCCATGTTGTCAAATACACCATGTATTCTCATTTATATGACATAATGTTGGGGAGGGGTAAAGGTAAAGTGATCCCGTTACAGGCCCGGTGTGGCCCAGAGGGTGGGTAGCGTTATAACTGTACGCATCCATGACCGCGGCACTAGAAGGGGGTGAGTGGTCAGCAGCACGCCCCGGCTGCACTTTACCCCCGGGAAAGACCCGGTACCCATTTTACATGAGGCTGGGTGGGCACCAGGGCCGGTCTGGAAGGGCAGAAAATATCGTCCCCACTGGGATTCGAACCTGGACCGTCCAGCCCGTAGTCAGTCGCCATACCGACTGAGCTACCTGGCCCACGTTGGGGAGGGGTGCATACAGATAATTGAAAAACATGGGCAACCCAAAATGTACTTCATTGAGCCACAAACAAAAAAATAAAACTGAAATTTGTGTACATAATACATAGCTTATGAGTAGACTCTCATTGCTTGCGTAAATAGTCTGTGATTTTTGTTTGTATTGAGGATTTTGTTTGAGCACTTGGCACTCTCATGTTATTCTCCACCTTTCTCATTAGTAATTAGCTCCACAAACTGAATAATCTGTGTATGGATAATAAAGAGTACACTAATTCTGTGTCATTCTAGTATTATTACAAGTTTATGATTATAGTAAAAATTTTGAAACAGTGCTTCCATTATCATCACAGATTATTCCTTTCTTCATGTTATTAAATTTTAGAGCAAGCAAAGAGATTCTTGTAACAGTGGACTTCTTGTTATAGACTGTACTTGTTGCACTAGACATTTATTGTGCTTTTTCTGCATGATTATATTTCTTTCCTTACTTTTCAGTGCCTTTGTTAGTTATTACAGGAATCATATTATGTTTTTCATGCTTGTAATGCCATTAATTGCTTCAACCTTGTGCATGCCCACTCCAGGCTTTATCAGAGAAGGTATGCAGCCCTAACCAGGGACCCTCAACATGGGGTCCAATGTGGGGAGGTGCCAGTCCTCCACAGTATGCTCCTTACTGCCCTTCAGCAGCTTTTAGTGCTTATACGGTATGCATTTTGCATTAATGGTTCAGTCATTATTGTACAGGTTTACAGTAAATATTCGGTCCTCAACTGACAAGAACATCTTTGACCTTGACAGCATAGGTCCCTTAACTGTTTGACGACTAACGTCCCCTATAGTGGTCGTACTGCACCGCTAACCTCTAAACGTTGCATTTTATATATTTGTTCAACAAATACAGGTACTGAATATTTTAAACATGGTATACACTCTCCGTTTCTTTCTCTTCAGAATGCAGTTTGTTTCATAATTCTAACATGTTTGGTTCCTGTTTTATTCATAATTTATATACAGAGTGCGCTAAAATTAAAAAAAAATAATTCTGGCTCCAAACGGTTAAATCTGGGCTAACCTTGAGGAGTAATCGTACAGGTTATGCTGAAGTCTTAAGTGTGGATCACTTCATCTGTCACTTTTCAGTGGTTGACAGTTGCTAGGTATTCAGTATATAACAAGGCTAAAGTCAGATTCAATTAACCTTTTGGCGCCAGAATTATTTTTTTGATTTTAACACACCCTGTATATAAAACGTGAATAAAACAGGAACCAAATACATTAGAATTATGAAACAAACTGCATTTTGAAGAGAGAAAAAAAAAAAACGGAGAATATATACCATGTTTAAAATATTCAGTACCTATGTTTGTTGAATAAATATGTAAAATGCAACGTTTAGAGGTTAGCAGTGCGGTATGACCACTATAAGAGTCGTTATGCGTCAAAAGGTTAATAAGATAGAACACAACAGGCAGTAGTATTGACTTGCATGTATGAGACACAACTGCACTTATGACAGTATATTTTTAATTGGAATGCATCATTTACTGGTAATGAACAGGTTATGGGCTGACTTTTCCTGTGCCACCAGTGTCATGGTCACAGCTTTCTCATGAGTCAGCAACAGTACATGTATCAATATTTTGAGTAATTATAATTATTAAATGTTATTTGTCAAAAGGCTTTTGAACAAGAGCTGCCTTCAGGATGTTTCAAATAATAAGTGACCAGTAACAAAACAGTGCCGTACTAGTTCGCTTGGAGTTGTATTTTGCCAGACGTATACATTGCTTGTGTTTGTTGGAAGGAATGCTGTCTTTAATTTCTGCTTTCCTGGTGGTTGAACAGTGTGATACCAATCTGAAGATTCCTGTTGTCCGTTGCAACAAGTTCATTGTTGCAAATTATGAGAAACTACTTTGTGTTCTACACCAGATATTTTAGGATGAACACATCAAGAAGGGTGAGAAGGGCAGGGGCATGCAGCATGCATGGAGGAAATGAGAAATGCATACACAAATGGAGTCAGAAAATCAGAAAAGATCTCTCAGGAGACCTAGGCTTAGATGGGAGTATAATACTGAAATACAGAGAAACAACAAGACTGGATGTGAGGGTGTGTACTGACTTCATCTACTTAGTAATAGGATCTGGCATCGACTTTGTGAACGCAGCAGTGAATCTCAAGATCCTGTAACATGCAGGGAATTTATTGATGAGTTTAGCAACCATCAGCTTCCTCAGGACAGTTGTGCTGAATGGAGTTACTGTCTGTTATGGTCTGCATTGATGTTTGAGATTGAGAAGCATGATAATACAGTTCAAAGCAAGCCACCCAGGTGTTAAGAACAATAGGAATGTAATAATTCTTGTTACATTCTACTGCCACCAGTATAAGCCATCAGGCCAGCCATAACAAAACCTCCCTTACCAGCTCTTAAAAATAAAGACCACTGCATCACAGGTTTTCACCAGGAGGTTTGCATGTGGAGTACAGCACATAACTTGAGGGTCGTTTGACCGTGCATCTTCCTCATGAAATAAGGTGAAATGCCAACTTGATGCAACTAGGTAATTTTAATGATAAATTCTTAGCTCGACATGTTTTGAGTACATACACCCATCATCAGGAGCAGCTCTCAAGACCACTACGCATCCAAAAACTCAGTGCAGAAAACCATATGCTGCAACTCAACATATATTGCTCCTGACGATTGGCGTATGTACCCGAAACATGTTGAGCTAAGAATACATCAATAAAATTACCTAGTTGTATCAAGTTGTCGTTTCACTTTATATCATTTACGGCACATAGGCTTGTTTTCTTTTCCTTAGTTGTAGTTGTACGTCATTTCCGATAGAAAAATTATTATTTTTGTAATAAATATTGACATTGACTTATTGACTGACGATGAAGCTGTGTGTTAGTTACACAAGAAAAAATGTTTTTCATCCAATATTTCATTTCTGTCATAAGTGTTAGAATTTAAGGTGTGTCGATACAAACGGTTTATCTAATCATCGCTGGTCCATCTGGGACTTTTATTAGTAGTGCAGTTAGTTGTGGAAGCATAACGGTTAACTACTAATGTAAATTTACGTAAGGAAAATTTGCGAGTAGTTATTAGCTTACTTGGATAGTTTTAACACTCATATAAGCTTGTTGCGTGTTACTTATATGCCCAAAATTATATTTTAAACAAAAATGTGTTTGTAATTTGTTCCTTTTTGGGTAATTCCCCGGCGTCTGAGTTCTAATTGCCGACGTTTCGGAACTCACTATCGATTCCATCTTCATAGGGCAGGTGAATGAAGTATGTCAGTGGCAGGATTGTGCGTGGTATTTATACCTGGTTGGGTTGGAGCGGGGAAGTGGCAGAGCCAATAGGAAGTAGTGTGCCCGTGCGGGGCGGTTAGAGGTCCAGCAGGTAGTGGAGGGGCGAGGGTGTATATAAGTGTGTGTGCGAGTGGGAATTACTGTTGTGTGGTGGAGGGTTGTCTCCTCTCTTTGAGTTTATGATTACCCAAAAAGGAACAAATTACATTTAGAACACAGTGAAAGCTTAAAAACAAGAAAAATGTGTTTTATTTCTAACTTGGGTGGGGGGGCATTTTTAAGGTGCATTGTTGATGGATGTTGTTTTCTTTTATATGTTGTATGTGTTTTTAATTTCCAGGGAGGATCTGTACCACCGTGGCCTAAGGCTACACTGACCACTTCAACTATAATGTCTCCCACAAAGATGCTGTTATCGTCACATTCCAGCCCTCTGTCTGTGAATTCACCCTCATCCTACCATTTTCCTTCAGGCTGTTTACCCCATGTTGTGCCACCAGATCCCAGTGAACTTCCCTTCCCACAGCTGATTGGATCAAGACCAGGAACAAGGTCATCAGAAGGTCCTGAGGATGATCAGTGGTGCAGCAAGACAAGTGGTGATGCAGATAAGGATCTAGATCACAAAAGTGGAAGAACCATGTCTACAGCTGGGGATAGTCTTGACAGTTCAAATGTTAGCATTGAAATGGCAGAGAGTGGACTCAACACTCCGAACAGAACTAGGCGTAAGTTAGCACTAAATGATATATGTTAGACTTGGAAGTTGTTTCACATTTAGGATGTTGTCTTATTTAAGGGAAATTATCATATATGCTTTTAATACCAGCAGATACAACTCACTGTCAGTTACTGTGATGAGTTATTAGGGTTTGGGATGATATGCGCTGAGTTACCAAGAGTTATTTTTAAAAAGTTGTAATTCATCCACAGGTTTGCTAAGTCAGTAAGTAAAATTTGATATAGATGCTATTAGAAAATATGTCTGTAGCAAAAGAAAGGTTTTTGAGAACTTTTTATGAGTGTGCAGGAGGTGTATGGAGGCTGTTTGCTGTTTAAGTTCCTCTAACTCTGCCATTTGATAAGGACCTGCACTGGTATACAGAAGTACCCTCTTTGTGTCTGTGGGAAGACTGTATAATTTGTTGTAGATTTCGAGAGTCCCTATAGTTATAGTGAAACCCCTACTTTACATCATCGTGTAGACTGTACCAAAAAATTGTAAAATCAGAAAAAAACAAAGAAAAACAGAAGAGTGGTGTTTCTCACTGTATTGGTTTTAATTCATTATCACAATCAAGTTTACACAATATATAATAATGCTAAATTTTATGCAAACTTTCAAAACGATAAAATTCGCTTTTTCATTAACTGATTAAAATAAAGGTCATGAAATAGTAATCATTTGCAAAATCACAACAGAATAAAATTCATTTTTTTAAATCAGTCCAATATTGTTATTTGTTTACATTTTTCATTATTGTTACTACACATGGAGAATCTTACGTTTATTGGACGGTGCATCATCTTGATAGTTGAATAAAGAGAGACCAAGTTGATGTCACTTGCTTTATTATTTCATTATTTAATGCTCAACATGTTTTGGATGTTAATACATCCATCATCAGGAGCTTGCGACTTATTTGTTGAGTTATTTCATGGGTTGTATTGCTCTGGTTTGATGTGTGTTGGTGTTACGTTGCGGTTTGGCTGTGGTGGTGTGGCATCTGGATACCACACCACCACAGCCAAACCACAACGTAACACTAACACACATCAAACCAGAGCAATACAACCCATGAAATAACTCAACAAATAAGTCGCAAGCTCCTGAGGATGGATGTATTAACAT
>Ga0123355_10019369_pt1 | contig 10835 bp, 6 predicted proteins | sample TergutEmb28metaG_3_FD_89872 | JGI IMG/M metagenome (GOLD analysis project Ga0123355, IMG submission 89872) | Embiratermes neotenicus P1 segment gut microbial communities from Petit-Saut dam, French Guiana - Emb289 P1 | ecosystem: Host-associated > Arthropoda: Insects > Digestive system > Gut ...
ATAGGAAAATATTTATCGCCCTCTATAATTATCTTTTTCACTTTTTTTTTTACACCGATTTTTCCGAACCGCGGCGGGGGGTCCCCCAGGTTCACGCCACTCCTTGTCCCCCCCCCCCCCCCCTTCGCCCCTTTCACTTTTCTGTTCTCAACTGCCTGCCCGTCCAGCACCGGTAGTCAAAACGGATTTATTATTTTATAAGGGAGAGGGTGAGGTGATATGGGGTGAGCACTTGCATGCTGAGGTGGTTGTACTGTACGTCATAGCCACCCCTAATAAGTTTAGCATTAACTTGCTGCAGAATTGCACCTAACAAGTTTTGGCGTTATTTTATGATCCGTAAAGCAAAACTGCACGAGAGGCTTCATGTCACATAAATAGCAGGAAACTTGAGTGCTTGAAGAACACATGCAAAGCAGATAACTTGACCTTTCATGTGTGAATTATAACTTCTTCTATATCCACAACAATAGGCTGTATGAAAAGATTGCTCGATGGACATAATTTTTTACTGATATTATATTGACCTAACTTTCTAAATACCATCGTCACGGTCATAAAGTTAGCAGCGACAAGTAGCGTTTTATGCACCTCACGATGGCCTTTGTCTTCGGTCTTCTTGTTCCTGTTAATTCTGGTTTTACACTCCGTCCCTAACGACATGCCAGTTTCGGAGTTTGGGCTCTTTCCATTATTTTCAAACTACTTCAGTTTTGTTGCATTGTTGTGCCTGAAATTTAAAATAAGGTGAAACAATGGTTTTTCAAATCATTTAAAAAATTTATTATTTTCGGATGTTGTTTGCTACCATTCAGTTCAAATTTCTGTATCCTATTTAGAGAGAGAGAGTTAGAGTATTTCTGTGTGAAAATACGATTTTCATGTCCACATATAGATGTGGAATTTAATACACTCTTCTCAAGGGTAAATTAATGATATTTGCGAATAATGGGCTTAGGATAAAATTGTATCTCAGGATCACGCGATACAAGGCTGAAGAATGTTGTATAATGAGGGGCTTCGTAATTTGTTGTGTCCACAAAATATTTAAGAAGATGAAGAAAGCCAGGCGGCTGAGAGGGATATTAAGCTACATTCCTGCAGGATTTAGGCGGAGAGAATGGAATGAACTGTTGCCCTAGCCATACATGTCTCTGGGCCGCACCATGTCAACCCCTGTTGGAAATAATCATCTGGTGGAAGTAATCACCTTCCCCGGCGTCTCGCGTTACTAATTCCGAATTAACCCGTTACACGAACATCTTATATTGCGTCGAAACCCTGAGTGCTTCGTTCTTCCATTTTTATTTTCTAGGCTTCATTTTATGTTTCGCTATTCGTCATCTTCCGTCTTCAACTCCCTTTCTATAATTATCCCGTTCGTTCACTTTCTGCTCCTTTTTAAGAAAAGACCATTGGTGAGCCGGCTTGTTGGACTGTGCAATGACGCCATTCCAGTTACAGTATTTATATACCGTAGAATGATATAAGAAGATGATTTTGAATAGTGAGATTTCAGGGTGCTGGTTGCAGTTTGCAACTGTCTTGCGTGAAGGTCTCTTAGCCTTGATGGACTGAGTAAAACCCCGAATTTTCGTAGGCAGAATAGGCTGTAACTCCGTCGAGATTTGATTGAAATAGCCACTTCCAGTTTCAGCAAGTTAAACTCTTCAATCTTTATTAATGTTTAATCTTATACAGCGAACAATTTCGTCGATTTTCATTCCCAGTCCTCAGAAAGCCCTGTAAAGCGGCTACAATGGATGAGCATTTCGTACTAGGCATGAGTGTAGAGAGTGTAGCGTTGTTACTGGTGGGCGGAGATAGCTGAAACTGGGTTGAGCGCTACTTTGTTTAGAATGAACATTGTTTTATAAGTCTGTAATAATATTAATATTCACTTTGGAAATTCATTTTATATTAACATATTTGTTGGTATGATATTACCGTATATTCTCGAATCTAATCCGCACCATTTTTACAGTTTCAGAGGGCTAAAAAATCAGATGCGGATTCGAATCGCGTGCGAATTAGATTCGCGGTCGTAAGGTGGATTTTGGAAAAATGATAGAGCCGCTGTACGTGCCGTAAGAACAATACAATGCAATAATTAATTATTTTATTTATAATATTATATAATATTTATAATTTATTATTCATAAGACTCGCCGTCATCACTCATAACTGAATCGCTATCCGTCACCCAGTCATTATCATCTTTATCTTCACCATCGTCCTCTCATAGGTGCGGATTAGAACCGCGAACTAACTTTTTTTACGTTTAAGAAATCGGCAAAAACTTGTGCGGATTAGATTCGAGAATATACGGTATATAAATTTACTTTATTATATTTGTCTTTCTTTTGGCGCTGTGGCCCAACGCTGCCCATGGCTTCCTCATTCATGAGGCTTCTAGATAACACACAACGACGCACCACAGTCGGTAGGACTCCTATGGATGAGTGATCAGCTAGTCGCTGTACTTTATTATATAATAGAGATAAATAGAATATAAAGCTGCGACGACCTTGATGCTTTGGAAAGAAATCATTTTGTCTCTGTCGGAAATCAAACGACAATTCCTTGGCTGTCCAGCTCACACCCTGGTCACTGTTCCTACTTAAGTATAACCCCCCTGATGTCTTCTTAAGATCAATCTATTTTGCTATCGACGCTTAGGTTTTCCAGGTGTTCGTTTTACTACAGTATTCCAAACTTTTACTTTGTATTTGTTTAATGTGTGACTCTTACTTGTAGTCTGCAAATCTCCTCTTTCTTTCTTTGATAATCATTGTAACATTTGTTCAGAATGTTCTACACATTATGACACTATGCAGGGCAATTTTTCCAACTCCCTGCTTCGCCTTCGCTCTGAAACAGTCCACTATGTTTTTGGAACATATTGGGTTGATCACGTATTTTAAAAAATTAAATTAGAAAATGACTCAAGAAAAGTGTTAGGTTCACCTAGAATCTCCCTGATAATCCAAGGGAAGTTAGAAGCTTAACCCATTAAACTTGTCATGGTGTTGCACGTATTTCTAGTCCCACATATCTACAACTTTTATTTTTCTTTTATTTCATTTTGTGAAAATCTCATTGCTGAAGTGAAGTCTAAAAATTCTGTTTTTCTTGAAGTAGGTCTTACATAAACTCAAAGTCTTGCACCATCATCGCCATATTTGTAACTGTCTCCAAAATTTCATGCACGGTGTCTCGGTGTATTTATGATATCTCTGTGTCAAATCGCACATACCTAGCTACAGTACCTACTTAAGTATCCTCTTCCAACCGAAGGCTTAAGAAAGTGTTTATACTAATTCTGCACAAATATTTCATATTTTCCGAGATCTGTATACATAAATTCATATGTAAATTCGTGGAGCCGGAAGACTCAAGTGTTCTGGACTGTTACGCGATATCTACATATTGTCTTACCGAGAATACTGTAGTTGCTTAATTGGCGCTAGCATCGTTCCCCTGTCACAAGTAGCCGCAATTTTTTTTTTTTTGCCCAAGACTGTAGGAAATTAGAAGATTCGGTATTGGGGTGTTATTCAGTTTTGTAATATGCATACCGAATTTCTTAAAAATCGATGAAGCAGTGCAAAGTTGAAATAGTCCACACACACACAGCGCACTTATTTGTCTTGTTTGTACCGCGCCGGAAAAATACATTAGAATGGAATGGGAGTAAGTCCTTATTATTAATAAAGTACGTTTAACAATACAGGGGACCGCGGTGGCACAGTGGTTAAGGTGCTGTGCTACAAATCGGTAGGTCGCTGGTTCGATTCCAGATGGTGTTATTGGAATATTTCATTGACATAGTTCTTCCGATCGCACTATGGCCCTGGGGTCGACTCAGCTTCTAACAGAAATGAGTACCAGGAGCATTTCCTGGGGGTAAAGGCGGCAGGTGCTTAAGGCTGACAACCTTACCACCATCCTGTGCCGTTGTCATGTTTTCTGGGAACCTTAACTTCCTGGAACCCTCTGGGCCACACCAGGCCTGTAACGGGACTGCTTTACCTTTAACCCTTTACGTGTAACAATGCAAGCAATGAACATATAACGTAACCTTAAAGCGCATTCGCGTAACCATTGTTTCTGTAGAAAAGCAATAAGTACGAGTAGTAAAAATGTTCAGAGTGAGTATCTGTATTCTTGCCTTAGTTATCCGCCACTCATCTGGCATATTTTCGGCGCCGTACCATATTTTGACCTGTGTCCTGTCTGGCTGTACCACATTTTTTCACATTGTCTCATACACGGCACGATTTTCTGGAAAAAAGTTATTGAATATAAAATGTGTGTTTTGATTTTCTCTAAAACTTTTTTCTGAAACGTTTCTAATTCTAAGAAGAATCGAGGAAAATTCTGTAATAAATGTACCTAGGACTTCAAGTAAAGTGTTTATTATTCTTGTCAGATTTTAATGAACTTGAATTTTCTCGACAGATTTTCAAAAATCTTCTAACAACATATTGCATAAAAATCCGTCCAGGGGAGCCGAGGTGTTCCATGCAGACGAACAGACGGCTAGATAGAAATGACGAAGCTAACAGTCGCTTTCCGCAATTTTGAAAGCACGCCTAATATGAACTTCCGAACAAAATGGTACACTGTAAACTGTTCTCGCTAATGAAACTACGTGACACTGTGAGTTGTTTATTTGTTTATTTATTTTAATCTATTCATAGTTTATTAACGACTCTGTCCACTCATCTGATATAGTGGCGAAAGGCACGGTGTTCTCTGAGTAATGAGTGGGGAAGTATGCAGAAGGAAACAGTCGTGGATTAATTAGAGAAAGTATTCCAATTTGCCTGGAGGCGTAAGGATAACCCTTAAGTCCTCAATCATGTTAATCACTGCTTTAGCCATATTGCAAAAGAATCATAATCCAAATGCAGATTAGAAGTGTTACCGTCTGAGCCAACTTGCTCAGTTTCAGTGTGATAAAACACGAGAAGACAGACGATGTACGTAAAACGTAATGTTGAGGCGTGTTCTTGCAACCATTGTTGCAGTAGAACAGCAATAAGTATTACGTACTCTGAGAGCGTGTAGCCTTAGCCTACGGTATCCAGCATACAATGAGCACGCAGCGTATTTTCATCTGTAGCCTGCCCCGCTCCAAAATATTTTTCTACATTATCTCATAAGCAGCACGACTTTCGAAAATAAGTTATTGAACATTAAATATTTGTTTTGATTTCATTTACAAATTTGTCTGAAATGTTTTTCATTCGAAGAATAAATGAGCGAGGTGTAATAAAAATGTGTATTGGTCTTCATGTAAAGTACCCCTTATTCTTGTCAGATTTTAATAAATCTCGAATTTTCTGGACAGATTTTCGAAAATATTCAAATATTAAATTACATTTAACTACATCTAGTTGGAGCACGCTTGTTCTATACGGACGAAAGTACAGGAGAACAGACAGACAGACATAATAAATCTAAGAGTCGCTTTTCGCAATTTTGCAAACGCACCCAAAAATTGAACTTCGTATGGTGGCAGTACAGGCCCCAAATATCACTAGACCCAGTGCAGCGGTCAGAACATCTCCCATTCCCCTCTCGGAGGTCTGACCAATGTGCTGTAGGATGTCGTGACAAGATGCCGCGCGGGAAGTGACTAATTCCTTGGCCGCCCACATGTCTGCCGGGTCGTCATCATCGTCTGGCCCGCTTTGCGGATTCTTTCGTGTTCACAAAGTAACAATAAGACCTTGGCTTTGACGTTCGTTTATTACTAGCTTTCCGTCGTTTCTTTTCTGTACTCGACCAAGTAATTTCAGTTCGGGTCTTCCATTCCTTTGTGTTTGCCTAAACTGGTTCCTTCTTTTTGCTATGTCATTTCTTCTCTTTCCTGTTGTTTCAGCTAATTTAATGACTAACACCACAGTCCACAGTATGAACCTTCATTGCCGGAAACCTTCAAGTACATAATCGCCTGTAGTAGATAGACCTAAAAATGTCATTATGTAGACGGAATAATAATAATAATAATAATAATAATAATAATAATAGTCACTATCACAAAGTCTAACAAGACTTAACTTGCACCCAAATACATACATACAACTTCAAAAATCTGTAATTCTTGGCACATGTTCAATCGTAAGAAGCTTTTTAAACTACAAACAAGACCACCGAGCCTAATCCTGCTGATTACTACATCCCAGGATAGGTGAATATTTCCCAGCCAAAGCTAAGAAGTGAGAAATTCGTTAATAATAATAATAATAATAATAATAATAATAATGGTATCCAGGATAGCTTAGCCGGTAATGTGTAGGCAACGGGCTGGACTCCAGCAGAATTGTGGTTCTATTCGCGAGAGGACAAGTGTTATTATTTCTCCAAACGTCCAGTCCGGTTTTGGGGCCCACCCAGCGTACTAATCAATGTGTACCGGGGGTTTTTTTTTTTTTCCAGGGGATCAGCTGTCGGAGCGTGACGTTGACCACTTATCCCCATCAAATTCCGAGGTTAAGAATGAATGGAACTGTACCTTCATTCACCCAATTTGCCTGCATGCCGTACCCGGACACTTTGCCATTTTAATAATATCGGTCATATAATAACCATGAAACAGAAACAATAATTGCTATGAGCATATTCTGGATCTAATTGTACATTCCGGACTACCGTTCTTCTTAAACATTATTGCCCGAGACCGCATTGTAACTGCAATGAGCCTGACACAACAGTGCGAGACAGAAAATAAAAACCTACGTCAATAGACACAGCTGTAGCAACACTCGCCAACGGTGTTCAGATCGCTACGTTAAGCGGGGACAGGCATGATCAGGAACTGTTGACGTCATATAAGTATCGCCTGCTTGTTCAAAGCCTGTAAAAAAGTGCGGGGAATGACCGTTGTATTTCTGTGCGGCACTCGCGTAGTGCGCAGTGTAAGGTCTGACTTCGTTTTGAAATGGGGACCATTGGTGGGTTCTTGTAAAAAGGAAAGGTAATAAATATCCGACTTTCTTTCGAGAGGTAATTTCTTGACCTTCTGCAGGACTTCTAAGCATTCCGATGAGTTTAGTTAGTTGGCAGTTTGATGAAAACGCATGAAGCTGTGGCTTCGTGCGAGCACTTCTGGGGCAACTGCGCCATCAGATTAATAATAGTAATAATAATAATAAGGGAAATGGCGTTACATGTTCCATAAATTGTAACAACAGAACATCTGCAAACTTGTATACCCTAAACACATGATCTGTTGCAGATGCATAATTGCAAGTACCTTGCATTACCGTGATGATGAAGATAATGATGATGATGATGATGATAATAATAATAATAATATGACTGTCGTTGGTGAAATTATAAAATGCATAATTGCAGATACCTTGCATTACCGTGATGATGATGATGATGATGATAATAATAATAATAATAATATGACTGTCGATGAAATTATAAAAGTAGTTGTCCTGTTATTTAGTTACCTGGTTCGGACACCGACCGAAAGAATGGCTAAGGTGAAGAAGATATTTCCTAATGTTTAAGAACCTCTCGACGTAATTCCACAGCAGTGTCCTAATATATTCTGTGATCATATTTAGGTCTCTCGTGCCACATTAAAAACTTCACCGTCTTCTCAGATTCTACGTTTTGTTGCATAAATTCGGAAGTCAAGTGTCTGATCACAACGCCATAGACAGGGCTATTGTTAACGTCGTTAAAGAAATCAAGGATAAAGTAAGGAATAAACAGATTGATAGGCGTACGGACGGATGAGTGACTGGATGGAAGAATAAATAAATAAATAAAATGAAGCACCATTAAATAGGCACGTATTCAATAACATATATACATATGAGATATTGCATAGTTGATCCTGTACGCAGTGTTAGGCTACATAGTTGATTTAGCGCCGGGACAATTAGAAAAATTGCAAGTTTGTGAAACAAAAAAAATCTACCTAAAATAAAATTTAAGCCCTGTCGTGAAAAGATAAAAGAAAAAGCCCCTCAAATATATGCAACAAATAAATAATAGGAAGAAGGTAGTACAGAAAATTACCAATAGAGTTGACGCGACAGATGTAGGCTTTCCATTTCTTAGTGGTTAAGTGGCCTGACATAGTCAGTCAGTGCTGGGACATGTGCCTGTGTGCTCTCTGTTCGAGTGGGGCAACTGGAAGTGCCGTAAGTACACTAATTACCCTTTGCCTAGTGTCTGAAACGTTAATGCATTCGCAATTTACGTATAAATAAACTTTGTACAAAATACAGAAATTTTAATGTTAGGTGAGATGTTACAATTTTTTTAAAATTATTTATAAAAGTCCCTTCCGTAACCAAAGTCATAACATTAACAAAATATTCATTATTAAGTTTAAATTTCATTCTGAATATTCCCGAGGGTATTCGGTATTCCAAATGGCGCCTAAAGCTTTGTGTTGCATATTCCAGACGGGTACCTGAAATGTGGGGATCGCGGTGGAACAGTGGTTAAGGTGCTGTGCTACAAATCGGAAGATCACTGGTTCGATCCCAGTAGGTGTCATTGGAATTTTTCATCCTTCCAATCGCACTATGGCCCTGGGGTCGACTCAGCCTCCAACAGAAATGAGTACCAGGATCATTTCCTGGGGGTAAGGCTGACAACCTTACCACCATCTTGTGCCGTTGTCATGAAATCTGGGAACCATAACTTCCTGGAACCTTCTGGGCCACCCCAGCCCTGTAACGGGACTGCTTTACCTGAAATGTAATTTTGAATATGCTAGAAGTGGTCCCGAAATTTCATTTTTAATATTGCGGAGGGTGTCCTCGCATTTCAGTTTGAATATTCCTGTGAATTCCTCAAATTCAATTTTGAATTTTCCGGTAGGGCGTCCTCAAATTCCACTTTCAAAATTCCTTATCTTACGATGTGAATATGTGACGTTCTGCTAAACTACTAGATTACAAAATTCTACTCTTGAGACACTCTTAACACAATCTTTTGTCATAAAAACACAATTATGTTTACAATACACGCAGCATTTCTTTTACGCTCCTTTGCTATACGCCTTTTTGCTTTAATGTCCCTTGTCAGTTCATACCACTCCTTAATTTGCGCTCCCTTATTTTCGGTTTAACGCCTTTTGGCTGGCTGCGTTTCATAGCGCTAACGTCTTATTTCTGATGTGAATATCCTTTCTTATTTACGATTTTTTAATGCGCTGTCTTTTTGGAGGAAAGCAATTAGGGCGTAAAACAAGGACTGAGTGTATTATTTTAAGGATAATAATTGAACGAGTGTAGTGTGAAGTATTTTTATTAAAATTTCTTGTAGATTTTTAAAGCTCTATTTGAAAGCAGGAAATTCAGCCTCTCTAAATATTTGCGTTTAATGTGCTGTTGATCTTTTAAGTCCTACACTGAAGTTGCTCCACTGCAAATTAAAGAACAGCAAGAACAGGTTAAGAGCAGAAGTCATCCCTTTTATTTCAACTTGTTGCTTCGTACCAAAAGCTCCCTCCCCACTTTTCATTTTAGAGCTACACACCTGCCACCTGTCTAGGCTCTAAAGCATTCTCGATGTTTCTTATTATCTGTAAATATAATCAGTTGACGTATATTGACACTTCCGTATAGATGCTCTTTACAAAAATAATGTTGCATTGCCAACTTACACGTACGACTTACATAATGTAAATATAGAATTTTCCTGTACAAAGATACAGGCCTATGGGGATGGAGGAATTTCTCCACTCATTCTTAATATCAACACTATGTGAAGATGATTGTTCTGTTTCATGTCTGTCCACCTTACTCCCGGTTTCCGTTGAGTGTAACATGCAGAAATTCGAAAAGCACTGAACTAAAGACGTAGTCTGCACCAGCAGCAAAGCTCTGCCGAACCATAGGGTTCCTCACAAATTCGTTAGGGCTTCCGCAAGAAATCATGGAATAAATGAACTTACAGAAGATTTTTAAAATATTGCGGAAAAAAATCCAAACATCCTTCGAAATACACCTAGAATTGTTTTTCGGCATTTGACAACACTGGAGTACACTCCGTGCGCAACCAACTGCCGTTTTGTTTTCTATCCCGTACAGGTTTTCTTATCATCGGGTTATAAAAAAACTATATTAGAGGGTTTTCCATGGAAAACATGTTGGGAAACAATGGTCTAGAACACATTTATTATTGAGGAGTTAATTTTGCTTCTCAGTTAAGGTTTATGTATTTTATATGAACCGAATTTTTTTTTATCTTATTCACAAAAATCCTTCACAAGTCCGATTCACTGGCCGGACGAATCCAGTTTCGATTAAGTTTTGCTGTTGTTTTGTAATACAAGTCAGTTTAATCTTCCAGTTTTTGTCCACATCTCTTAAGAGGCCTCCATCACATTTCTGTATCAAGTTCTTATATTCTAATGCTTGCAATATTCACCGTGTATAGTTTTTTTTTATACTTAAATTAAGTGAAATATTTTACCCATCACAGACCTTTCTTAGGGTTGGGACAAGAGGCTAGCTCATATCTGTATCACTTGGCTGGTGTTCTGGGCGTAAGATGTTTCGAATTCTGCCTATGCCAACTCTCCGGGCTACATAGACTGCCATCTACTACACACCGTACCTCTGACTATAAACCTAGCGTGTCAGAGGAGCAATACTGGAACCCGGGACATTGCGAAAACGATTTAGTTAACTACTCAGGCGCGAAGTTCAGTTTTTTTTTTTTTTTTTTTTTTTTTGCTGGAAAAAAGTTTTTATTTTTTGTTGCCTTCTTTTAAAATGCACGGAGTTTGGCTTTTTTGTTAATTAAGCTTTTTTTCAATTCTTTTTTGTTGCCTTCCTTAAGCGTGGTTA
>Ga0123355_10019371_pt1 | contig 10835 bp, 5 predicted proteins | sample TergutEmb28metaG_3_FD_89872 | JGI IMG/M metagenome (GOLD analysis project Ga0123355, IMG submission 89872) | Embiratermes neotenicus P1 segment gut microbial communities from Petit-Saut dam, French Guiana - Emb289 P1 | ecosystem: Host-associated > Arthropoda: Insects > Digestive system > Gut ...
ATTTATGAAACAAACTGCATTTTGAAGAGGAAAAAACGGAGAGTATATACCATGTTTAAAATATTCAGTACCTATATTTGTTGAATAAATATATAAAATGCAACGTTTAGAGGTTAGCGGTGTGGTGCGACCACTATAGTCGTCATTAGGCGTTAAAGGGTTAAAGATGCCTTACCCTGGTTAAGCCCATGGGAGGAAGGTAACAACCTGTAATAGTATTCCACATAGTTACAAATTTGTTTCAGCATGCAAAAAATATTAGAGCATTTATCTTAGTCCTCTGTATATTAAATAAGGCAGAGTCAAAAAGTAAAGTGAACTTTTGAAATGAATCCATGTACACCAGTATGTGACAAAGGCAAATTGTATCACTTCAGAACATAAACATTCCTTACTTTAATGCATATTGTATAGCGGTTTGCAAACCTTCTGTTCCCATCTGCTATATATAGGTGTTGGTTATGTTCGAAATCCCATTTGCACTGTGTTCATAACTTCATCACCACCGGCAAATACTCACCCACACAGGGCTTCTTGTAGTGGTCCAAACATTGATAGTCCAAAGGAGCTAGGTCCAGACTATATGGGGATGTGGGAGAAGTCCAAATTTCAGCTGCCTGATTGCTTCAGTGGTAGCTGCTGCAGAATGCGAACACACGTTATTAACGAGCAAAAGAATTCCCTTGTCCAGCAAACTTCTGGGCTTATTGCATATTGCTGGCTTCGGCTTTAATTTCAACATTTCAGTACGCAATGCAGCAGTAACGGTAGTCCTTGCTCAAAGTAATGTTCCAGTACGATATGCTCCATGTTCCGTGTATTAGTTAACGTGCGTAAAATTTATTAAAAAAAACCAACAGATGCACCTGGATTTATTAATCCAATTATGTTACATGGTGACCACAGACACGTTTTGGCCACTCACGTGGAGTGGAGGTGCTTGGGTTGCATGTTTCTGAAGATGATGCTGCAGATATTGAAGGCACAGGAAAAGGGAAATGGCTCTTTTGAAACGAGCATATTTTTTTCTGTGGATGAAAAGTCATCTCTTTGGAAGGTCTAGAAGGTTTGGTTGATGGAGATTTGGAAGACCAAGTGTTTACTGTATTGACAGATATTACTGGAAATGGGATGTCACACTGAGTCACGACTGGCTGCATCGTAGATGGATGGGATTAATCGATTGACAGGATGGGATTTTTCCCTATTTACATCTGTTTCCCCAAGGGTTAAGAAATGGAATATGAAGCTGATAACTGTCTGAGAACGTATACATTTTGCTTTGCTCCCTTGATGTATTCTAACCAACGATTTGGTTATGCTCATATGCTTCTGAAGAGTAAAAATAATTAATCTTCTCATATAATATTCCCCATCCTCCTGATACTGTTTCCAATTTCATGATTCCACATACTCTCAATACCATTTTTGCGCTTCTGCCAGGAAATTTATCTTCCCTTCAGAGTGAGTCTTTTGGTGTGTTGAGCTTCGAAGTGATTAGATTCTCACACTTTTGTCTTGTAGTAAAACTGCTCTTGCCATTGACACAATTATCAACCAGAAACGGTTCAATGATGCTGAAGATGAGAAGAAGAAACTATACTGTATTTATGTTGCCATTGGTCAGAAGAGATCTACTGTGGCCCAGATTGTAAAGAGGCTTTCAGATACAGGTTAGTACTTGAAAACAAATTTTCCAACAGTGTAAGCGGTATCTCAGAATTTTAGGTGCCAGAAGAGTGACACGAAGCAAGTTCCATTCTGAGGAGCCACAAATATTAGGCACCCCTGTAAAAAATTTTGTTGCTCGGGTAACCTGGTTGTTGGGATTTGAGCAGCCCTGGTCAAAAGAATACACAGAACAAATAAGGCGCTTAGTTACAAGAGAGATTAACCTATCCACCTGAATGTTATGTGAATTAGTATGTTATCTTATCTAAGTAAAGCTGCTGAATCTGCAGCTCAACTTACGAATGTGCGCCTTTCTGTGTTTCTTCAGCTGGGGAATTTGAATTTTATTGCCTGAGCAAGAAATGTATGGTGGTTGTATGTACGTGGTGCATTCAAGTTCTAAGGTCTCCTAATGTATTGTAAAAAAATTCCTCATCCTAGGAAGCTGAAAATGCTGTCATTTCTCAGCGTAATCACACTAAAGACATACACATTTTTCACAATGCTGACGCCATGATTCCATGGCCGCAGCAAACACTTTAACGAGTGGGCATGGGCGAGGCTCCTTCGGTTTGTTTTCACATGACGTTCGGCCTTCTTTGAACTGTCGTACCCACGAACGCACATTTTTCACGTCCGTAACATCATCATTGCATGTCTCACTCAATTGTTCATGAATTCCAATGGATTTCATGCCACGCAAATGGCGGAATCAGATAATCACGCGTTCTTCGAACGTGAACGTCGCCATTTGAAGTATCTAAAACACTACTGTCACTCGACGACGTCACAAGCATTCAATGGGTAGGACAGTGTTGCAATTTGGCGTCACCCAACCTAAAGGACAGCCACGCCATCTCCAACAACTTTCACGTTTCTACCTGCTTCCATTCCCGAGAAGAACAAAAAAAATTAGGAGACCTTAGAACTTGAATCCACCACGTACTTCTAGACATAGCATAAGAGAAGCGGGTCCGTAGTTTTTAAGTATTAGTTATAATAATTGAAGAATTGATGTCAAAAATTGGATTAATCAAACCGTTTTCATTTTGAAAAAAACACAAACTCTAAGCTTTATCTTGCAGTTTATCAAGGGGCACTTTTTTTGTGACCAATGGGCTTTCGTGTTGACTCATAATAGAAAACTAATGAATTTTAGTGGTAGCAGAAACTTACAAAAAAAAAAGTAAGAAATATTTTGTTATTACCTTTTTTGATGGTAATAAGGAATTTTATAAAAGATCATGCTAGAAATACAAGGTTTTTTAAACCACTATGCGTTTTTTCTGTGTCTTATGACATTCAAGTAACAAGAAGAAATAAAATAACGAACTCCTTATTTTTTTATGGGCCTGTTGTTACAGGAAACATAATACTCTACATTGCTTGGTCAGGTTTATATTGCACTGTAGTCACTCCAACCAGTGCTATTTAATGTAACTGATAAATGCCGACATTTTATGTCATCTGCATTCCATGTGTCTAAGTCACAACTTGCTGTTGGTATTGCATGGATCTGGGTTTTCAGTTGCATTGTTCAGTGTATTAACAATAGAGCTAAAATATTCTTTGTACACTGCAAGTGGACTTCATTGCTACTTCATTGGCTGTAGCAGTTGTTACAGGCTTCAGATCAAAATGTGCAAAATGCGCACCTTCACGGCTGAGAAGTTCGACCACTTACCACATGGTTGTAATGCTAAGAATGCAGATTTACCTGCATGCCTTGTATGTGACTTAAGCATGTTGTTTGGACATGGTAGCAATTTAATCTTGCTCTATGTTGAAGTATGTTGCCTTACTAGAAATTGTAAGTTTGATCTTGAAAAGATACGGTATGGATGGACTTCAGTCTGATTCCAAACTGTACCTTATTGTAATGATTGCAGGTTCTCTTGGCTATACCATTATTGTCTCTGCTACGGCATCTGACGCTGCCCCTCTTCAGTATCTGGCACCATACTCTGGCTGTGCAATGGGAGAGTTCTTTCGGGACAATGGCAAGCATGCTCTTATCATTTATGATGACTTGTCAAAACAGGCTGTTGCTTATCGACAGGTAATCATTAATCATTGTATTGTATTATTTAAGAAGTATATCCAATAAAAGCTTGTTTATCCGGTAGTCGATTATCCGGAAGGCTGCGTTAACTGTAATTTTACAGAGGGCTGTTACATTTCCCTTACATCACTGGCACCACCGACCCCTGATTCTGAGAGTTCAAAAAGCTAAAGTTAATCAAGGAAGACTATTTACAGGGTAAATTTGTGTAAGCGTACAGTTCAGGTAGTGAGAGTAATGTGTGTTTTAGTATCTTGTTGGTATCCCCCCAGGTTATATACACAGTGTGATGTAAGAAATTTTGAAAAGGGAATAAAAAGTAAAATGAGGATAAGGGATAATGGGACATGATATTTAGCAACCCTTTGGCCCTGGAGGTGTTGGATCAACAAGCCTCTACTTTAGATATGTAAGACATATTCAGAGCAAGTGCTATATCATGTAGTTAAGTACAAATATAGGAGTTTACTTGTCTTTTTAATTACGTGAATGATGTTTTTTTAAAAGTAATCGAGGAACTTTGTTGATTGATGATACGTTTATTTGTATGACCTCTAGAACATCCAATTAAGAAACCCCCTGTATCTACAATGCTAGTGACAGTCATTTTAATTAATGTAAAATCATGCAATGCGTTGTTATATATGCTGCTGGTGTGTATGTATGTATGTATATCTAAAATCTGTTGAGATATAAATTTTAAATTTTGGGTACCATCATCTGGACACTGTATTTACGGTAGCAAGGATGTGAAGATCTGTGGTTATTTTTTGAAACCAAAAGGGGTCCATGGGCAAAATGTTTGGGAAACATTGACATAAGAGATGTGTGACAAAATGGGAAAGCAGAGTTCCAATTTAGGTGTTGAGTAGATGTTGTTGGGTGTGTTAACTTTAAACGCCTTGTACGCCATGAATTTATGGAGTTTAATTATGTGTTTTATTTTGCTTGTATCCATTTGTGTGATGCCTCATGGTGTCACGTGATACACAATCCATGATCACAAACAGTGATGATTTTCCAGAATTTTTTTCTCTTCATTCCATGATGATAAAAGTGAAGGTTGCATGAGATAAGCCTTTGTGACAGTCTGGTCCTGGTTCAGTTCCCAGGCAGGCTAATCTAAGTGTAAATGTGAACCGCATACTTTTCAGTAAGCCAAATTTTACATAAATTAAACTTCCGGTTTTATGAAATTTGTACACGTCATGGTTTAGGTATTTGGTTGCGAGACCAGTTCACATTGAGGGCGGTCCGACTGATGTACCGGCTTTCTTTATTATACGGGGGAAAATTTAATCCTTAGGGATGAAAGGACTTTCACAGTGAAATCTGAAAACTTCTTACACCCATCAGATTCATTGGTATCAGTTTCAGCATAGATGCAACATACTTTCTTTGTGTTATTCAAAAACTTAATTGTATTGTCTCATTTGTTATATATGTTAGCCCGGCAGGGGTAGGTGCTCCAGTGTAAGAAGTCCCAAACCTTTTGCATTCCCCAAGAACCTTAGTCCATCTCTCACTGATTACCTTGCCTAAGCACGAACATAATGCTTTTCCTTCCCAAATGGTCAGGTTTAAATACTGTTGGAGCACAGGGGAGGAGGCAATGAAGGGTAGCATACACAGGTGTTCAAACCCTTGGATCACGAGATGAGGGTGATTTGATAAGGTAGCAAAAATGAAACTCTGCGCCTCTGTCAGGAAGCACCCCTGCCGTTTGTCAGCCTGTATCCTGTCACTTTGCTGGCCCACCTTGTCCTGTGTGAAGATGTGATTTGTTTCTTTTGCCAGGTATGTAACGTAAAGCTTGTGTTATAGATGTCTCTGCTGTTGCGTCGACCCCCTGGCCGAGAGGCTTATCCTGGAGATGTATTCTACCTTCATTCTCGACTCTTGGAGCGAGCAGCCAAGATGAATGATGCCAATGGAGGTGGTTCCCTCACTGCCCTTCCTGTCATTGAGACACAGGCTGGTGATGTATCAGCATACATTCCAACCAATGTAATTTCCATCACAGATGGTCAGATCTTCTTGGAGACAGAGTTGTTTTACAAGGGTATCCGGCCAGCCATCAACGTTGGTCTTTCTGTGTCTCGAGTAGGATCTGCTGCGCAGACTAGAGCTATGAAGCAGGTCAGTTTCAGTTCTGGTTATCATTTTGTATTCTGTGTGCCCTTGTGAATGCTCCTGTAATGATTTGCTGTTGTAATACAGCTGATCACAAAATTGATTTTTGATTCTGATTTACCCATGTATTTAATGTGTATTCCCTTATGTATAGTTTAACTTAAATGGATTTAAAGAAGCCTAAAAGATAAAAATTTTTTTAAACAGTATAAAAAATTAGATTTGAATTGGGTTAAGTGAATTAAACTTACATCTGTTTATTAAGCACTTTTATTAGAACATCATGACATGTGTTGACGAAAATTCCCACCATCTGCATATCATCTGTTGCATCCACTGTATTGGATATACAGCACTTCACAAAACCATTCACAGTCACTTCTGGTGAGATGCACCGTCATTCTGTTTTGATCCGTATTGACTAAATAGTACATTCATGTTTCTTGGTTTATGAACTTACTTTGAACCCATTAAGATTCACCATTTTCTCCACAGATGGTGTTAGTGGTGTAAAGAGTTTTAAAATACACATGTTTTGGATATTTGTGGCATGCCTTTCGTGTGATCACACCGAGTTCTTGGCTGATATTATGGTTTTTAATTTGTGGATTATTCAAGGTTTAATTTTTGAGCCTTGTAGTTAATCTGTAATTTTTCATTAGCCATTTTCCTGTTACTACTGTTGGACTACATCTGTTCCCCAGAAAAGATTACTGTGTCTAAGATGCCCAGTGATTGGGTGCTTCTTTGCTTGAAAACGGAAACATGGCCAGCTTCTGAAACGTCATGTTTCTTTAAAAAAATTAAATGATGACAAATCTCAGAGAAGAAGACTGTGTCAGTTAATTTCAGTCACACTGTGTGCTCTCTTCTGGATTTCTTGACCCTTGAACATGGGACCGATATGTTGTCGCAAAACGTCGATACGACATTACTACTCGATGCTGTGTTATATCTCAGAACTGCCGAGATAGCACATAACAATTTGGCAGTGAAAACCTTGGATTGGCTCTGCATAGTCCAGTTCAGAGCGGTGCAGTTCAGGGCCTCATACGCAAATTTAGGATGACCTCCCATATTTCAGCACCAGATCTAAGCGAAAAAAAACCTTGTCTTGCATTCAAGAAAATATGGCATTATTATAAAGTTAGTATGAAAATAAAATGTCATGCAGCTTACTATAATGTCACAGTTTGGTGATATTCATTTTCTGGTCTTTTGTCTACTTGTGCGTTAGAGACGTAAAGATTTAAATGTGCAGAACTGTAATTTTTCATTTTGTGTGGGTGTGAAACATGGTGCCTCACATGAAGGGAAGAACAAAGGTGCAGTGTGTTCAGCAGGAGGTTGCTGAAGAATATATTTTGACCTATGAGAGAGAGAGAGAGAGAATGGATGTTGGAGGGAACTGCATTGTTAGGCATTTTATGAATCGTAAAAAGCTGTCCCGTTACAGGCCCAGAGGGTTCCAGGAAGTTAAGGTTCCCAGATTTCGTCACAACGGCACAGGATGGTGTTAGGTTGTCAGCCATATGCACCGGCCACCTTTCATCATCATCATCATCATCATCGGCACAACATCCCCTTCTTGAACCAAGGCCTTCTTCAGAAGCTTCTGCCAGCTGTCCCTATTCCTTGCAGCATTCCTCCAATTTCTCTCCCCCAACTTCCTGGCATCTTCCGTCACACCATAAAACATTCCACGAACCAATTCTCAAGTCCTTAAATCGTTCCATAGGTTGTCATATTTCTGACAGTCCGGCCATTGCTTCTTTGGATTCCGTAACAATATTTTTTCCGGAGTGGGTTGTCAGCCTTACGTCCAACCCCCAGCAATCCTGGAGGACCAATTGGATTGCTTCTTATTCTGGGTCTTTGTCACGGACCAATCTGGCATGGGAGGCCCTACCAGTAGCTACGCTACCACCAGCATAGATCTGTGACTCATTAGACCACACAAACCCCACCACCATCATCAAGGTCTTGTAATCCCTAGGTGGGGCTGGCCACCTTTACCCCCAGGAAATACTCCTGGTACTCATTTCTGTTAGAGGTTGAGTCAACTGCAGGGCCGTAGTGAGATCGGAAGGATTTTATGTCGATGAAAAATCCACTGTTCTACTGCAGTCCCCCTTATGAATTGTACTTTCCAGATATTGTGCAGATGATCACATTAGGGAGGATGGGATGGCTGTGGAATGTGGCAGGAATGAGGGAAAAGACAAATTAAAACAGGGGTTTGATTGGAAAACCTGAAGGAAAGGGACCATTTGGAGAACAATATGTAAATGACTAGGATGGGAAGGATTCAGGTGGGATCATCTGACCCAAAATATGGACAGTGGTGGGTTCTTGTGAAATAACGACCATGTGGGTTCCATAAAATGTGGAGAATTTCCTGACCTGCTGAGGACCTGTCATCTTCCGAAAAGGACTGTGCTACATGGAGATGTTGAAACTGAGAATGTTATTAGTAGTAGCTATACGCATTAAGTTCCACAGCAGCTGATATGAATGGTAATATGTAAAAATAAAGATGTCACATTCAAATCAGGTGTTCCATGTACTGCTTATCATATTTTTCCTCTACACTGAGTAGGATTGATGCCTGCAGCACATGAATCTTGTATTGCTGTATTTTCCTGATCAGTTATGTTATTTGGTCATATTACCAAATTCAACCAAGTTTTAGTGCTTGGTCTGTTCCATTATTCATGGTGTAGAGGTGTGTCCTTTTATTATGATGTTAATATCGCTGCATGTCTTATAGGACTGAGGGTTTCTGACACAGCTAGCTGCCTGTCCTGTTTGGGAGGATGCAGGTCACACCCTGTTTAATGTCTATAAGGATGGCTGTAGTTGTAAATGAGTAATTTTTCTAGTTCAACTAAAATGTTGGTAAAAAAAACACTGCCCTGAATTTGCTGACCTACATAATAAGCTGTGGGCCACTGGTTCAGAAGCACCGCCTTCAGCACGTTCCTGATGTTAGTGGCTTCATTGTGTGATGGCAGGTGGCTGGTTCCATGAAGCTGGAGCTGGCTCAGTACCGTGAAGTGGCTGCTTTTGCCCAGTTCGGGTCTGACTTGGATGCTGCTACCCAGCAGCTGTTGAACCGTGGTGTTCGCCTCACAGAATTACTGAAGCAGGGTCAATACGGTGAGAACGCAAACAATACCTGTTTTGGGGTGTTCCTTTTACAACCCTACAAGAATATTTACAGTTAAATGAGTAAAGTACTGCATATAGGCTGAATTACCTGGCTTGCAGTTGGTACCCCTCTACAGTGGAGTAAATCTTACTTGTGTTTATGGTAATTTACATAAACATCGCTGTTTGCTTTACAGTCCCTATGGCGATTGAAGAGCAGGTTGCTGTCATCTATTGTGGAGTGCGAGGTCACCTAGACAAGATGGACCCTTCAAAGATCACGGCCTTTGAGAAGGACTTCCTGCAGCACATCAGGTAGGGGTCTTTCAGTGTCGTGGACAGATCACAAATTCGTTCATTTATAGAGCCTTGCTGTTTCATGTTGCAAAATTGGTAAGGAGAAGGTGGTAGAATTTCATAAACAATGGTCATATTTACATGAATGTCAGCTGTACTGATCTGTGGGCAGCAGCTTTTAATGGGTAAAGCAAGGAGAAGTCGCAGGTTGTGTATTGAGAATTTGGAGCAATTTCATAAACAAATGTGATGTAACTGCATGAAACTTCTGCTGTTGCTAGTCCTACAAGATCTACCACTACCATTGGTGGTGGTGGCGGCGGCGGCGGTGCCAGCAGCGGTGGTGGTGGTGGCGGCATTGTAGTGCATGGGTTTTTTAAATATACGTGTATATTTTGCTCTCCATTCACTGGTCGCCAGAAATAATCGCTGCCCATAGTATCCATTCTGGTATGTTTGAAAGCACCATTGATATGACTTCATGTAGAGTGTGTGGCAGTGGTTTATACCAGTGAGAACAAAGGCAGATAAGATGAATGTGGTGGATGATATTCTGACCGTCTGTACTGATTTGAATGTTTTTAAAACAAGGTAGTTAGTTCTAAAATGGCGACATTTTCAGATGTAATTTAATATGGAATTTGTGCCCCCAGCGTAAATGAAGCTGCGGGCTGTCACTCTGGAACAACGCAGTCACGGGATTTGGTATTAGTGGGGTTGAAACTTTGGTTGTTAGTGAATTTTTCGTATCTTCTCATTAACTTAAGTTTTAAATGCTGAATTTCTGTTTATTCTATTGTATCTCAGTTTCACCATTATTGTAATGCTGGTTCTCTTGAATTTTACAGGACCACTCAGAAGGATTTGCTAGCAGGTATTGCAAAGGAGGGCAAGATTACTGAAGATGCTGATGCTAAGCTGAAGAAAATAGTGGCAGATTTCCTTGTCAGTTTTACTTCATAGATCAAGAATAAGTAAACTGTAGTGAATTGTATATGGAGGCAGGTTCTGAGCTCTGTCATTGAATGAAATGTGCCCATTACCACTTCTGCATTGGTGGGACTTAACTACTGGAGAACTTCATTTCATCGTAGCGTTAATATAAAAATTTATAACACTGTACCAAATGTACATGTAAAGTGGTATTATCACAAGTGTGCATGTTGCATGTATGTTGTATTTCAGGTAATTTGCCATTGTGTTTGTACAGTATATTGTTTAAGTTTACATGCCACCACAGTTTTGTGACCGCGAAAATAAAGCCTATAACAGTCTCCATGAGCATCCCTTGAGAGGGACCCATATTTGTTTCGCATTACATTTGCCTGTAAATCATTACAAGCCAGAACTCTTCTTTCTGTGTCAAGCCGCCTTCCAAGACGAGGGCCTGCATGTTCAATCAAACTGATGTCATATTCCTCAATGGTTGGGTACACCAGATATTCAATAACTAATGATCACAAGGCCATACCAGTGAGAAGTCATTACAGCAGTAAATATTTATTCCAAATGATAATTTTTC